>Ga0214923_10004803_pt1 | contig 16064 bp, 15 predicted proteins | sample LL1510_MetaG_FD_177993 | JGI IMG/M metagenome (GOLD analysis project Ga0214923, IMG submission 177993) | Freshwater microbial communities from Lake Lanier, Atlanta, Georgia, United States - LL-1510 | ecosystem: Environmental > Aquatic > Freshwater > Lake | place: USA: Georgia | collected...
CTTTGGGGAATGCTCTAACGGTAGGCGAGAAACGGCGCAGAACCTAATCGCCATCGCGGTATTCAGGGTTTTGTCACTGCCCAATGGGAGACTTACCTCATGGACGTTACCTCTCTTATTGTCATTGTCGTAGTCACTGCGCTTACTACTGCCGCAATAGTTGGCGTTGTTGTTAGTCGAGCCATGAAGAACCAGGGTGGTCTATCCGCTCAAGACATCAGACAACAAGTTGCTGATGCGGCGCGCGAACAATATTTAACGACTGCGCAGATGCTGGAAACGTCTACCGAAGCAAGATTACAAACAACTACTGCGTCCGTTGCCGAGCAATCACGTGCGGCCTCGGCTTCGATCCAGGAAATCATCAAGCCACTTGGTGAAAGTTTGAAAGCACTTGATGCAAAAGTTGGTGACTTAGAAACTAAGCGCGCTGATGCTTACGCAAGACTCGATCAACAGGTTACAAACACCACTGGCCTGCTTGATACCTTACGAACTGAAACCACAAATCTTTCAAGTGCGTTACGTCGCAATGATGCACGTGGCCGCTGGGGTGAACTTCAATTACGCCGAATCATTGAAATGATTGGCATGTCTGAACATGTTTCATTCGATGAACAGAAGCAGCAAGTTGGTGACGGTTTGGGTCGTCCCGATGTAACAATTCACTTGCCAAACAATCGCGTACTTTATGTCGATAGCAAAGCTCCGATGAATTCTTATTTAGATGCGATTAACGAAACCGATGTTGATCGACGTAAGACATTGTTTGATGCACATGCAGCTGCCCTCAAGGGACACATCAAAGCACTCTCAAGTCGTAACTATGTCGATGATAAAGAATCTCTGAACTACGTCATCATGTTTATTCCAACAGAATCTTCCTTGGCTGCCGCATTTGAGGTGTATCCGAACTTGATCGAAGATGCAGCGCAAGCAAAAGTTGTGTTGACTTCACCAACCTCACTCGTGATTGCGCTCAATACGATTGCGATGTTGTGGCAAGAAGATACCCAAGTCCGCAACGCACAAGAAATGATTAAGGAGTCCGGTGACTTGTATGGTCGCTTGATTACGTTTATAAATCACTTCAGCAAGGTTGGCGACAACTTAAAGCGATCCATGGATACCTATAACAACGCCGTTGGTTCATTTGATCGATCGGTGATGCCAAAAGCAAAGGCTGTCGAAGAACTTGGCCGCTTCACCGATGAGCTACCAAGCGCCGAAAAAGTTGAAGTTGATTTGCGGGAATCAAAGTACGCAACGCATGAGACTCAGTTGGGCTTAGTTTCAGATCCGGATGAAGAAACTGCCTAACCCCCTTATTTTCACCATAAACTAAAGGGTTTGAGAAAGTACAAAAATTTATCCTTGGGTTACTGATCATTGAGAAGATTCCCCACGTTAAGTTTTTCTTATGGACAAAGCACCTATCAACAGCGCGTCAGAGCAAGCGGAACAGCCTTTAAATCCGTTGGCTTTAACAGATGACTATTTAGCCGAGAAGTCCAAGCTGCGCAAAAGCTTCGGTCGCAAAGAGGTGCTCTTCTTCTCGGTTTGTTCAGTAATTGGCCTGGACACTATCGGAATTACTGCCGCTGCTGGACCCGAAGCAATCTCTTGGATGGCCGTCTTAGCAATAGTTTTCTTAATCCCCGCCTCGATGGTCATCGCAGAATTAAGTGGTGCATTTACTACCCAGGGAGGGCCATACGTTTGGGTGCGCCTAGCATTTGGACGAATCGCTGGCTCGTTAACTGCAATCACCAGTTGGCTTAAAAGCCCAGTCTGGTTTGGTGGCGTACTAACTTTTGTTGCTGTGGCAACTGCCGAGACATTCTTTATGTCCGGTGCACAGATGTCAGAGTTTTCCTTTTATAGATTTGCGCTTGCTTTTATCTGGCTCGGAATTATCGCGGCTAACGTTTCCTTCAAGGCAGGTAAGTGGGTACCAATTTTGGGTGCACTATCCCGCTTGATTTTGATTCCATTTTTTACAATCACAGTCATCGTCTTTGGAATTGCAAATGGATTACGCGGTGTCGCATTCTCCGACTTTGGTTTGAGCTTTGATGGTCTGCTCGCAACCATTGGAATAATTCTTTTCGCATTTTTAGGTTTGGAAAATGTAAGCGCAGCTAGCGATGAAATGACTCATGCTAAACGTGATTTGCCATACGCGTCGTTTAGAACATCGGCGCTCGCGATGTTGCTTTACGGTCTGCCGATTTTGACCGTGCTTTTAGTTTTGCCAATCGGCCAAGTCATAGGGCTAACTGGTTTTGTTGACGCGTTAAAGTCTGCATTTACGGTTTATGGCGGAAGTATTGCAGATGATGGAACTGTCACATTAAGCGGAGCTGGCAGTTATCTTGGCGTCTTCGCGGGCTTATTGATCATCATTGCAGTTTTTTCTTCTGGTGTTACTTGGCTAATGTCAACTAATCGTAATTTAGCCATGGCTTGCTTTGATGGATCTGGTCCGCGCTGGATTGCATTCACCAACCCTCGGTATGCCACTCCGGTGCGACTCAACAATATTGCAGGTGTCATAGCAAGTGTGATTTTGATTCTTGGCTATCGTCTCAATGACGGTGACGTGGCAAAGTACTTTGGCGTCGCAGTAGGTTTTGCGATTGCGTTGACCTTGGTGAACTATCTTGCAATTTTCCCGGCCTTCTGGGTGTTGCGAAATAAATTCCCTGATTCACATCGACCATATCGAGTTCCAGCTCATCGCACAGTATCTATATGGCTGACTGCTGTGGTGGCTTTTGGAATTTTGCAATTGCTTGCACCTGGCCTTGGCGAAAGTTGGTTTGGGGATGCCTATCGGCCAGCAGGATGGGTCGCCGATCAAGGACGGCCTTACTTCCTTTCGCAACTGGCAGTATTGCTAGTGATCACACTTATCGCCGTAGTTTTCTGGTTACTAGGTAGGCGAAATTTGGCTTCGACATACTCACACGAAGTCGAAGTTGCTACAGATTCAGCTGAGGAAGACCAAGTATCAGATAAGTAGCCGGAGTTTGCCGTACGGTTGCAACATGATCACATCCGTTAATGAAGTAGCAACCGCTGAAGCCTTAGTCGCAAAATACGTAAGCGATCTAAGAAATGAGGAAATTGCGGCTGATTCACTCTTGCCAGATTGGTCTCGAGGCCATGTGCTTTCACATCTTGCAAACAATGCGCGCGGACTTTCCAACTTGGTCGAATGGGCTTTGACCGGAGTTCAAAAGGATATGTATGTTTCCGTTGAACAGCGTGGTATTGATATTGAGAACGGGGCCAAACGTCCCGGAAGCGAGATAATTGCAGACTTCCTCGAACAGTCAAAAGTATTTGCATCAAATCTAGATCGCTTAATGGCTGGGCCTATCTTTAGTGAAGAAATTGTTTTAGGAAATGGCTCTCGGGTTCATCCACATGAAATGACTACGCTTCGCGAACGCGAGCTTTTAGTCCACCTAGTTGACTTAGGTCTTGGCTACAAAGCAAATGATTGGACTCTTGATTGGTCGATTAAGACCCTCAAGAGTGTGAATGCTGGAAAGCGTAAAGAACCAGTAAAGTTCCGACTGTTAATTGCCGGCGATCACACTTGGACTATGGATCAAAACGGTATGACAGATATTTTTGGAACTCCACAAAGTCTTGCTGCTTGGTTAATGGGCCGCGAGCCTGATGACAAACTTGTTACATCAGATGGTTCACCGCTTGGTAATCCACCAAAGTGGCTTTAAGTTAAAAACAAAGGAAAGTGAGACATCATGTCTGAAGAAAAACCAACTATCACAGTTCGTGCGAACGGATCTTTGCGCGTAAATGGCGCAACCTTGATTGGTGCTGATGGAAACGTAATCAGTGACAAAGATACTTTTTCGCTATGCCGCTGTGGCCATTCAAAAGATAAGCCGTTTTGCGACGGTGCGCATCGAGAAGCCGGCTTTGATGACCCAGGCACTCACTCACCAGTTGAATAATGGAACTGGTTGAACTTAAGGGTCGTTGGAACGAAGTTCTTGATGAACTTGAATCCACCGACCGAATTGCCTGGCTCGCATTTTTTGATGCTCGATTGGCCAGTCTTCAAGGTGGCGTTTTAACTCTGGATTTTTCTGATGCTACAAAATTTCAAGAAGGTCACGATATAAAAAGTACAGTTCCTGAAAGTACACACGAAGCATTGCTTGCTGCCGTGAAAAAAGTAACTGGATTAACCATTGCTTTGGAATTTAGTTAGGTTTGATTTTTTGATGCGCTATTTAAAAGTATTTGGTTTTCTAACTGCAACTACTGCACTGGTAACTTCTTGCGGTACCGCATCTACAAATCAGGGTGAAGTAAAAACCCCAGAGCCAAGTATCACTGCCATAAGTTCACCTACAGCTAGTCCTGTGCCAAAACTTCGCACAATCTCAATTGTTTCTAGTGGCGACATTTTGTTACATGAACGCCTATGGGCGCAGGCAAAAGCCGATGGAATTGACGGCAATTGGGATTTCTATCCCCAACTTGCAGATTTCGAACCAGTATTTAGTTCAGCTGATCTATCGCTTTGCCACATGGAAACTCCGTTAGCGAAACTAGGTGTTGGATATGCGGGGTACCCAGTGTTTAACTCCCCACCACAAATTGCTGATGCTATTGCCCGGCTTGGATTCGATATGTGCGACACAGCTTCGAATCATAGTTTGGACCAAGGTTTTGCTGGCATCAAGCGAACGATTGAAACTTTAGATGCCGCTGGCATTCCTCACACCGGTACGGCAGTTTCAGAAGCCGATGCAAGTAAGCCGTTGATCATGGATGTGCAAACTGAAAACGGAATCGTCAAGGTTGGGATTCTTGCTTACACATATGGGTTCAACGGTTTTGAGCGTGATTCCGACAAACTTTGGAGCGCAAACAAAATTGACCCAGCAAGCATCATTGCTGAAGCAAAATTAGCAAGGTCGCAAGGTGCAGAGATTGTTGTCGCCAAGATGCATTGGGGAACTGAGTACTCCAACAAGGCCAATAGTTTTCAAGAATCCGTTGCGAAAGAACTAGCTGATTCTGGGCAAATTGATCTAATTGACGGTTCGCATAGTCATTCCGTTCAGCCATTAACTCAGATTGGTAATACTGCAATTGCTTATGGGCATGGGAACTTTGTTGCCGCCATGCGAGAACCAACAACCATTAAGTCTGAAGGTTTAGTTACTCGTTGGGAGTTTGTCGAAGACAAAAAGGGGAAATTCTCACTCTCGTGTGTTCAAGAAGTCCCTACGTTGATTCGTGATGACCGCCCAGTGCGCGTTATCGATGTAAACAAGGCGCTAGCAACTGGTGACTACTTAGGCGAGACCAAAAAACGTCTAGAGCAAGCGAAAACTCGCACAGATGAAACAGTTCGCTCGCTCGGATTCACGAAATTCTGTAACTAAGGGTTTGACAGAAATCGGCTAAGTGCTTTTCTTAAATAGCGAAATTACCAATACAACAAATCCTGTAACAAACATCAGTGCTGCAGCCGGAATCGTGATGAACATAAACCATGGCAGTGCTGCCCAGCCGCAGTTTCCTTCATTTGCATCAGGGCCACAAAATGCAAGAGAAAGAAGTGCGCCAGCCAAAAAGGGTGATACCGCTAAGAGCGGGGACAGCAGCATTGCTAGAGCTCCGGTTTTTGCACTCCAGAACGACTTTTTACTTTGACTGTCCATGCCGCTCACCACCTGTCTTCTAGTCTTATTGCAAAGTTATCGCGAAATTAGCTGAACTACCAGATCGTGACATTTTTAAGTTACCTTGGCTGTGCTAACTGTTAAGTATGAGGTTGGCGGCGTTCCAGCACTTGTACCGGTTACCTTCGCCGCGAGGAATTTACCTTTGTAGGCAGTTAGAACTGGCAATAAGTTTTTTGTTTGTCCCTTAATTGGTGTGCAGGTTTTTGGAATCGTTGGCGTCATAACCTTGATCTGCGTCGTACAGGTGTACCACTGGTAGGCAAAAGTCGGTGCCGGGGTGCCGATCCAAGTACCCGGCTTAACAGTTAACTTGTTGGTTCCCTTTGGTGTAGAAGCAGCTTTTCCGGACACGCTTGGTTTTACTGCACCGACATTGGCTTGTTGTTTCCACTTCGCGTAAAGAGTTTTGTTTGCAAATGTACTCGGCTTGTAAGGAAACGTAATTAGTGCGCCAGTAGGTGATTCAGACCAGCCACCAAAAACGTATCCGACGCGAGTTGGAGCAACAGGCGCGGTCGCTAATGGAATGCCATAAAACAGAGTTGAGCTCGGTACAACAGAGCCACCTTGCGAATCAAACGCGACGGAGAAAATTCCAACCTGAACTTTAAGGCCACGCCAGGTCTGTCCGTTGAATCCAGTTGCACTTGCAGATTTGTAGGCAGTTGCGTTTGCGCTTAAGTTTTCGAAATTGGAATCGCCATCTGGAGCATTACCAAGGAAAAAGATGCTTTTCAAGGATGTTGTTGAGTTAAACGCGCGGTCACCAATGCTCGTGACGCTACTCGGGATAGTAATAGTTGCTAAGGAAGTTGCCTCGAAGAACGCACCATCCCCGATACTGGTGACAGAACTCGGAATGGTTATTGAGGTTAGAGCGCTGGTTCCACTAAACACCGATTTTCCAATCTCTGTAACGCCACTAGGGATTACGAATGAAGCAATTTTTGTATTTGCAAAAGCGGCTTCGCCAATAACTTCTAATGCCGATTCGGTACCGAAGGTAACGCTGGCGAGAGATGTGGCATTGGCAAATGCCTGCTCACCAATCGTTGTAACGCTGGCTGGGATCGTAATGGTCGCTAAAAGTGGTGCATTAAAGAACGCGTATTCGCCTATGGTTGCGAGTTGGCTATCTTGGGCAAAAGAAACAGTTTGCAGGGTCAAGACATTTTCAAATGCGTTTTTGCCAATTTCTGTAACGCTTGCCGGGAAGGTGACTGATGCAACACTGGTGTTAGCAAAGGCATACTCCCCGATTGACTCGAGAACTGAATTCGTTCCAAATGTAACGCTTGCCAATAATTCAGAATCTGCGAATGCCCGTTCACCAATCGAGGTAACGCCAGCCGGGATCGCAATTTCAGTTAACTGAGTATTGCTAAAGGCGCCGGCACCAATTTTTTCCAGCGCTGAATCTTGCGGGAATGTGATCTTGTTCTTTAAGTAGGTACCGCTGAAAGCATTAGGCGAAATTTCAACCACTTGACTTGGAACAGAATAAATCTTTTCAATTAAATCCGGGTCGTCTTCAAGGCCAAATGGATATTTAAGGAGAATTGTTTTGTCTGCATTAAACAAAACCCCCGCTTCAATTGCGTATTCACTATTACCTGCAGCAACACCTAAGTTCTTAAGTTCCCTCATGTTTGCAAAAGATTGCTCGCTGATTGAGGTGACGCTGGCGGGGATTGTGATGTTACGGATTATTGAATTGCTAAACACATAAGCGCCAATGGTTTCCAGCCTTGATTGCTGGGCAAAGGTGACAGTTTCTAGGTCAGCTGAGTCTGCAAAAGCCTGATCGCCGATTGTTGTAACGCTGGCTGGGATTGTAATGCTGGTAATTCCGGAATTACTAAATGCATTAATCCCAATTGTTGCCAGACTTGAAACAGCGTTGAAAGTGATAGTCGTTAAGTCAAAGTTATTCGAGAATGCCTGATCATCGATTGAGGTGACGCTGGCTGGGATAGCAAGTGCGGTGATTCCTGAGTTACTAAAGGCGCGATTTCCGATAGTTGCTAGTGATGAACCGATCGCAAAACTAAGGGTTGTTAGGTCAGGTGTGTTCGCAAACGCTTGATCACAAATTGAAGTGACCCTTGCTGGGATCGTGATCGCGGTTAGTCCAGCGCCACGAAATGTTCCGGTTCCAATAGTTGTTAGAGCTGAGCCTGAAGAAATGTTCACTGTGGTCAGGTCATAGAGATTCGCAAACGCCAAATCACCAATTGATGTAACGCTTGCTGGAATTGTGATTTCCGTAATTCCAGAGTTGCTAAACGCACTTACTCCAATACTTGCCAAAGTTGAACCGTCAGCAAAAGTAATAGAAGTTAAGTCGGGAGTATTTGCAAACGCCAAATCACTAATTGATGTAACGCTTGCTGGAATTGTGATTTCCGTAATTCCAGAGTTGCTAAACGCGCTCACTCCGATACTTGCCAGAGTTGAACCGTCAGCAAAAGTAATCGATGTTAGAGAAGGCGTATCTGCGAAGGCCTCGTCTGCGATCGAATTTACACTGGCTGGAATTTCCAGTGATTCAATTCCAGAGTTGCTAAATGCCCTTACGCCAATCGAAGTAATCGCTGGTCCGGTTTCAATAGAACCTGGGTCAAACGTGAAAGTCGTTAGATCAGATGTGTTGGCAAATGCTTGGTCGCCAATTGAGATAACGCTGGCTGGGATTGTGAACTCTGGAATACCTGAATGGTTAAAGGCATTTGCGCCAATGGTCGCAAGGATTGACTCTGAGTCAAATGTGACACTTGTTAGTGCAAAGGTGTTGGCAAAAGCCTCATCGCCAATCGAAAGCAGGCTCGCTGGTAATGCAATCGAGGTGACTCTGGAATTAATAAAAGCCGCAACTGGAATTGTTGTCACATTTGATTCCGCCGCAAAAGTGATGTTTTCAATTAGTTGGCTTCCACTGAATGCACTAGTCGCGATCGAATTGACTTCGCTAGGTATTTCCAGATCGCCAACGCATTCAGAAGTGTTAGTTATCTCGGCATCTGAAATCAAGACAAAACCAGAAGTGGAGCAAGGAAACGCTCCAAAAATAACAATGCGAAGTCCGTTCCAGATCTCGCCACCAACAAAGCCTGTCGCAGAAGACTGAATTACCGCTTCGGCGTCATCGCTAACAAGAATAAACGCGTCGAGACCTACTTGAGGTGCGTTGCCCAGGAATAATACTTTTGCCAAAAGTTCTGAACTTGCAAAAGCTTCAGCTCCGATTGATGTAACACTTGCTGGAATTGTGATCTCAGTTAATCCAGATGCTTGGAAGGCCTGATCTCCGATTGAATAAAGATTTGATTCACTATCGCTAGGTTCTGAACCAAATGTGACAGCAGCCAAAGTGGTTACGTTTGCAAACGCTTGATCACCGATTGACAAAACACTGGGTGGGATAGCAATTTCAGTTAGCCCAGTACCAGCAAATGCACTGGCACCAATTGTTTCCAGTGATGAGTCAGCGGCAAATGAAACATTTATGAGTCCTGCAGAATCAGCAAATGCTTGTTCGCCAATAGTCGTAACACTTGCCGGAATGGATATTTCGGTCAATACCGAATTCTTAAATGCTCCGACGCCAATATTTTCGAGCTGTGAATTTGCCTGAAACGTAACTGCGGTTATGTCGGGAGAATTTGTTAAAACATAATCAGCAATCGCTGATACAAATAATGGAATTTCAACACTTCCAACACATGAATCATTCGAGGTTAAAATTGAATCTTCGATTACGATTGAGCCGCTGGTTGAGCAACTAATAGCTTCAACGTCGGGTTCATCTGCGACTGCAATGGATGCGGTGGCATTAAAAGACAAGACAAAAAGTACAACAGCGCTAAGAAGTTTTAGAACTGTTGTATTGGTCTTCTCCTTAAAATGCATGCCAACACCTTTTGTTTACCTGCGGTAAATTTTACGCGATGATGCATATTTGGTTCACCTAAATTCCACCTTGGCACAACGGCACAAGGGTTTTTCGACCGTAATTTGATAAATGTTCATAATCAATTTACTAGCGGTTAACGGTCACTTGAACCGATTCGTTACTTAACTTTGAAAGTGCTCAAAGACAAAGATCGGGTCGAGGTTGTTCCGGCGGACATGCCCGTCACTTCGACCACAATTTACAAATCTTTAAGCTGCTTTGTCATGGCTAACTTTGACGTAGTTGCGCCGTCAATTCTTGAACATGTTACGGGAAGTGTTGTAACTCTTGTCCTGATTTGTTCAGTGAACGAATACCACTGGTAACTAAATGAAGGATTTGGATAACCAGACCATCTTCCAGTTGTCGCGTTGAGAATATTGCTACCCTTTGCAGTTGAAATTGCAAAGCCTGAGATGGCCGGTCTAGTTAATGCTGATGCTCTTACTGGGCTCTTCACCCACATTGCATGCAAGCTAATCCCAGCACGAGGTATTTCTATACTTTCGGCAGGATTTATCTGGGTGCCCCGACCATTAGACAAAGTGTTCCAACCAGCAAAAGTAAAGCCGCTCTTTCCAAGTCCATCGGTGTTATCAGGCACTACGAAGTTTTGGCCAGCGCGACATAGTATCTGTGTTGGAGCTAAACCAGAGTTGTTGGTATTGCCAGCAAATTTTGCCAAACTTCCAATCGTTATCGGCAGTCCATTCCAAACTTCATCAATAATCTTGAATCGTGTTCCAGGTCGCCTTACTACCGTTGTGTTATCGCTCATGTTTATAAATGCATCATTTGAAACCTGCGCGGGTGCATTACCCAAGAAATAGAGATCTTCAAGCGACATTGCTCCCGCAAATTCATTCGCACCAATGTTGTTTACCGATGCAGGAATGGTGACACTTGTCAGTTTCGACGCTCCGTCAAATGCGCTATTGCCAATTCCAGTTACACCAGTTGGATTTATGGCATCACCATCACATTCAACTTGGTCACTAACTACTTTGTTATTAACCAAGAAGACGCCTGTCAGCTGTGAACCTCGCGAGCAGTTCCCATAACCTGAGAGCGAATTACTTGTTTGTGGATAAGCAACATTAAGACCTTGCCACTTGTTGGTTTCGTCTAGATTGAATCCGACGCCTGCCGTTGGCAGATAAGCCGTTGTCTGTGTTCCAAGGAAGGCAAATGCACCTTGTGCCAGTGTTGGGGCCGCCCCGAGGAATCGTAAAACGATTAATGAACTTGGAAGTGCGTTATCTCCGAGATAAGTAACACCAGATGGAATCGTGAGTGAAGTTAGCGTCGCAGTATCGCTTAATGCAAAGTCCCCAATAGATGTAACACTCGATGGCAATATGTAGAACGAAGCAGTTTTACCACCAGGGTGTTGAATCAAAGTGGTAATCAACTTATCAAAGAGAACACCATTAATAGATGTGTAGTTACTGTTGTTTGGGTGAACTGTGATGGCCGTAAGTGCTGTTGTGTTAAAGAGTGCATGTTGGCCTATGGACGTGACACTTGCCGGGATTGTCACAGCGGTCAATGCTGTGGCATTGGAAAATGCTGAGTCTCCGATGGACACAACGCTAACCGGAATAGTAATTGAAACTAATGCGGATGTGTAATAGAACGCATACTTTCCAATCGAAGTAACGCTGGATGGAATTATGTACGAGACATTACTATTACCCGCTGGATACTGGATCAAAGTTGTTAGTGCTTTATCAAACAAAACCCCATTGCTTTAAGCAAAGCTAGGGTTATCCGAATCCACATTGAAGGCAGTCAGCGCGGATGCGTTATTGAATGCGTAATCTCGAATACTTGTCACGCTCGCTGGAAGCGTTATAGATGTAAGTGCCGCCGTGTTATGAAACGCAAAGGAAGCAATCATTGTCACACCGAATGGGAATACCACAGCGCCTGCGCAATTATTGCCTTGGCTAACCTCACCGTTAGTAATTAAGTATGTGGGACTTTGATCGTCGCCAACTATAGGTAAACCCGTTGTGCATTTAAATGGGCCGCTATTTAGTTGCCAATTTGCATATAGAGTGACGTTTGTGATTGCTGCTGGTGCGTAAGGTAATTCAATAACAGCCCCACTTGCACTAGTTGACCAACCAGCAAGCGTGTAGCCAGCACGGGTGGAAACAGGTGCGGTTGGAATTGTGCCACCAGTTCTAAATGATCCACTCGAAACAGAGCTACCTTGAGCCGAGTTGTAAGTAACGGTGTATGTATTTGCACTCCAGATTGCATACAGCGTGATACCTGCCGTGGCTGTTGGGGAGTAAGGGAAATCAACTACATTGCCGTTTTCACTAGTTGACCAGCCGGTGAGTGTGTAACCAGCACGGATGGAAACGGGTGCGGTTGGAATTACGTTGCCCGTTCTAAATAAACCGTGGTTGAAAATGCATCGCTGACTAAATCGCTGACTTGCATGTGTTCTCCAGTTCTCAATTGAACTGAAGCGCAGTTAATTCTGCGAATCTAAAGGTATTTGCCTGGCGCGCTCGAAGGGATTCGAACCCCTAACCTTTTGATCCGTAGTCAAATGCTCTATCCGTTGAGCTACGAGCGCGTGCGCACCGAAATGCGCTCCGCCAGTCTAGCCCACTTAGAGGTTCTGCCAAAAATCGCAGATTATCAGGAAATTAGATGTCTTCGAGTGAATCGTGAATTGGGATTACTTGATCAAGGCCAGTGATGCCAAACACTTTCAGCACTCGTTCATTAGTAATGACAAGGTCTAGGTCTTTATCTGCTTCCCGGCAGCGCTTAAGACCTCGAACAATTACACCTAAGCCCGATGAGTCCATAAAGGAAACATCAGTTAAATCAACAACAAGTGATCCAGCTCCAGAATCAAGACCGGCAATGATTGCAGCATCAAGGTCTGGTGAGGTCGCCAAATCTACTTCGCCAGAAACCGTGATTACGTAACGGTCTGAACCTGGGGTCGTTGCGATTTGCATGATCATCCTTTTCATCAAGTACTTCTAATCTACGCTACAGATTTAATTCTCCGGCGCAATCCCGGCTCTCGCACTTGCATAGATATTGGGCAAAACTGCTTCAAAAATTGGACTTGGGTTCGGCTCCGATATCAGAATTTCAACACTGTCTGACTGCACTATGCATTCCACCCTTAAACCAAAGTTGGTTGAGCCAAATTCTTGAGCGACATCACATGCCTGTTGCTTATTGAACTCAAGTTCTTGTGCGCCAGCCAATGCGATTGACTCTGCTTTTGAGTTAAGTCTTTGTTGCGCAACTAAGAGTTGAGCAACAACTGCTACTAGATAGGTGGCCGCAAGTAGGGCAAGAGAAATTGCCAACACTATGACGGAAATTTGCCCTGCATCGTTTCTTCTAATTCGAATCAGCATTAGCCAAACTCATCAAACACGGGTTCAAGTCGAGCATGAGCGTTAGCAGTCAGCACTAGTTGATACGGAAAAAATTCTAGTCCGATGTTTCTTGGAGAAATTAAGGTGAACTCCACAACATCAGTCTCTGGAATAACAACTATCTCTGTGCCTTTGGGAAGGGAGTTACGAAAGGAATCAGGGATCGGATCTCCGCGACCTACTATGCGGGCGCCAAGTGCCGCCGCACTCTCTAGTTGAATTTGTGTGACAGTTAGTCCAATTAGCGATACCGCCATCGCAACAATTATTAATACGGCGGGAATTACCATCGCAAATTCAGCGATTGCATATCCGTGTGTGCGTTGGACTAGGTGTTTGCCCTCATCTAGTCCAACGCCATGTTCACTGCTCATGCTTAACTGAAGAAGAGAAAACTAAATGCTCGTTGAACAATCTTCCAAATTAGGTCCTGTACTTCTGGGCTAGTCAGCAGCTTTAGAAGAACTCCCCCTAATCCGGCTGCAGCAATAGTGCCTACTGCATACTCTGCGGTGGTCATGCCTTGTTCGTTAATGAGCACCTTTTTCATTTTTGACTTCACTTTTCCCCCATTTCTAATAATGCGCAATTGCGCAATTGCAGTTTGTTTTGGTTGGCCTAATTTTGAAAGTTGATATGCATAATTGTTTACTTCATGAGTCTGTGGATTATTTAATGAATCCACCTATAAATCCCGCAACTATTGGTAAGACGGCAAGCAAAATGAATGCGGGCAAGAAACATAAGCCCAAAGGCAAGACACTCTTAACTGCTACAGATTTGATTCGTTTCAACTTTTCAGTGTCAATCGCACTTTGAATAATATATTCCGCATCGGCTAATTGATCACCTATTGGACTACCGGCATTTAGTGCGGCAATCAAGATATCAGTTACCAATTGCCAGCGTGGATTAGTAATTGTGATTTCTTCAAGTCCGCGGGCAAGAGGGTGGCCGATTCGAAACTGATTCAATGCGTTTTCAAGTTCTAACGCAGCTGCCTTTGGTGACTGCATCAGCGAATATACCAATGCGTCACTGATTGTCATTCCTGAACTGATACCCAATTGAATCATTTGTAATACGCAAAGGATTTCAGTACTTGTTGCTTTACTTAATTCCAATTGCGTGGGGTCAACTTTTGCATCGTTCTTGATCTTCACGACATGCTTTTTGGTTACATACTTTCTAGGTAACGGAAACCAAAGACATACCGCAAGACAAATACATAGAGCTGCCAGAATATTCATTTGACATCAACCAGAGCGCTGTTCAGTAAGCGCTTAATCCAAAGCCAACCAGCCACTTCAAGAATTACTCCAAAAACTAAACAGGTTCGTCCAACTGTTGAACTAAGTAACCATGAAATGGAATCTGTTCCCAGAATCAACCCCATGCCTGCACCCATTACCGGAAGCCCAGCGAGCACAAAAACTGTTGCTTTTGTGCTCGCCAATTCAGTTGATATCAACTGTTCTTGTGTCCTGCGATTCATCATTGCTTGAGTAATTCGATTTAATGCTTCGGTCACACTGCTACCAGTACTTGAATTGATTTCCAGCAAGTTTGCACAATTAACCAATAGCGAAAATGTGTTTTCAAGTGAATCTTTATGCAGAGCTGGCAACACATCCACTTGTGAGGCTAATGCTTGTCTTGTATTCAAAAGGGCAAACCCCGGTGCCCGATTTACAGCAAATCTGAGAGCATCAGTGAAGTTAGCGCCCCCCGCTAATTGACTCTTCAAATTGAATACGAATAGGAGTTCTTCCTCAAATGACATCTTCCGTTTTGTTTTTTGTTTCAACGGAGATTTCATCAATGGAGGCCTTGAGGCAAAGCCTATTTTTGGCAATGGTCTTGCCGATAACGCTGCAGCTAGCGACAAGCACATAGTTATAGCAAGTGATTTCATGCCACTGTCTTCAACGTCGTAAAAGCTGTCATCGATTTTGTGACTACATCTCCATCAGACGTTCTTTCCAACTTTGCTAGTTCAGCAACACCGCGCTTTCCATCGCGAACACTCTTCATCTGAATCACAACATCGAAAGCTGAATACATTTGGGCATGGATTGCTTCGCGCGGTAGCCCGGCTAATAGTCCCAGTGACTCGATACGAGTTGGCACACTTGCCGCCTCATCAGCATGGATTGTAGTTGCACTTCCTTTGTGACCGGTATTAAGTGCAAGCAATAGATCGCTTACCTCAGTACCTCGAACCTCACCGACGACAATTCGATCAGGTCGCATACGCAATGCTTGTCGCACTAGATCTGTCATTGGAACGCCACCGGATCCTTCACTATTTGCCAAGCGTGCTTGGATGCTCACTACATGTGGATGTGGAATTAGAAGCTCAGCGGAATCCTCAATTAATACGATCCGCTGATTCCCTTGAACTTTGGCAAGCATTGCTGCCAACAAAGTTGTTTTCCCGCTGCCAGTTCCGCCACTAATTATGAAACTTTGTTGTGTGGCAACGACCTCGCAGATTCCTTTGTATGTCGCGTCATCAAGGCTTCCAGCCGCATGCATGTCTTCTAGCGTTATTTGCTTACGGGATGGAATTCGAATCGCCATCGAAACTCCAGAAGTTGAGATAGGAGGGAGTACTGCATGGAATCTCATGCCAGCGTCAGTTCTAATGTCTACAAATGGATGTGATTCATCTAATCTGCGGTGTCCTCGGGTAGCAATTCGCTTAGCGAACTCTTGTGCTGCCGTTTCTGAATGGAATTCAATATCAGTTCGTTCTAATCCATTGCCCCTATCAATCCAGACTTCATCGAATTGCTTCACCAAAATATCTGTGAGGTTGGGTACAAACAGTAGTTCTTCGAGGGGACCAAGTCCAAAAATCGAGGTTAAAACTTCATCAACTAATTCAACTAGATCAGTTTGTGATGTGGCTGGGTATAGCATGCGAATGATTTTTGAAACTGATTCAGC
>Ga0214923_10004805_pt1 | contig 16058 bp, 15 predicted proteins | sample LL1510_MetaG_FD_177993 | JGI IMG/M metagenome (GOLD analysis project Ga0214923, IMG submission 177993) | Freshwater microbial communities from Lake Lanier, Atlanta, Georgia, United States - LL-1510 | ecosystem: Environmental > Aquatic > Freshwater > Lake | place: USA: Georgia | collected...
TCCCGGTGCGGAAGTGGCCGAAAAGCCTGAATACCCTCGACAGGGATCGAACCTGTAACCTTCAGCTCCGGAGGCTGACGCTCTATCCAATTGAGCTACGAGGGCGAATGCGGATCCGGGCCGCTGCTCACCAGCGTGTTCCGGCTCAAGCACCCGGAACGCTGGAGTCTACCAGCCGTCCGTCGCGGAAAACAGCGGGACGGTCGTTCGGCACGCGGAGCGGCGGACGCGACGCGAATCGCCCCGCGACGCGCGGCTCGCCACGATGCATGACGCCCGTCGATGGTCGGGACGCACCGACCTCGGCATGCGATGCGGACGCGCCGCGAGGCGGTCCCGCTCACGCCGACTTGCGAAACTCCGCCTCGCCACGGCGGCGACGGTGCGGCGGCGCGACGGACAGGTGTGGCTCGTCGATCCGCACCGTCGTCGGAGTGTCGTCCGCTTCCACCGACATCGCGGCGCGGATGCCCCGCATCCGGTGGGCATGCGCGACGTAGTTGCCAAACTGCAGGAGCGCCACGGCGCGGCCGAGCAGGGTCGGCACCGTGCCCAGCGGGGCTCCCAGGATCGCCGATCGCAGCACTTCCCAGGCATGCAGCAGCACGGACGGCAGGAGCGACCGCGCGGCGAGCGACCGCCAGAACACCCGCTCCGCGTACAGACCGTGGGCGAAGCCCCGCGCCGGCTGCATCGCCGGCCCTTCCACGACGCATGCGTCGCCCGCGACCACCACACGGCCGCCGATCGCTTCGATCGTGATTCCCATGTCGGCGTCGCACCAGTCGTTCCCGCAGACGGTGGCGAAGCCCTCGCCGGTCGCGGCGAGCACGTCGGCCCGCCAGAAACCGGCCTGCAGAATCGGCGCCGACGGCCGCAGGCGGGAGACGTCGACTCCGGCACTCATGCCGGCGCGTCGCGAGCGCCGCGGCACCACCCGCACGCGCCGACCGCCACGCGTCAGCCGAATTCCCGCCGACACCACGTGTCGTGCATCGGTGCCGCTCACGACGAGCGGCACCACGGCGGCCACGCCACCGGCAGCGGAGTCATCGCTGAATCGTGCGAGTGCGGCATCCGCCCAGCCGCGCGTCGCGCGCCACCCGGCGGCGAGGACGTGGATCACGCGGCCGCGACTCGCCGCGATGCCGAGGTTCGCACACGAGGCGAATCCGGCGTGCGGAGGAGCGGCGACGAAGCGGACCTCCTCGGAGATGTTCCAGGGATCGTCGTAGCGGCACGCAATCGGCACGACGATCTCGCAGTCGTCCGGACGGTTCTCGAGGACGCTGACGAGCGTCTCCTCGAGCGCGGCGGTGTCGTCCACGGTCGGCACCACGATGGAGAGCGCCGGACCGTCACTGCGCGATGTCATCGCCCACCTGCCCTCTTGCACCCGCACGCCCCCTCGACGAGGTCGCACGAGCGACCCCGCCGTCCCCCGAATTCGACCGAGCCGCCTCAGGCGGCGGCGCGGTGCGGCAGGAGCTCCGTGAAGAGATTCACGGTGTGCAGCATTTCGCCATCGGCGTCGTAGAACTGCAGGACGCCCACGTCGATGAGCCACATGGCGAACATTTCGGCCACCCGGTAGCAGCGGGCGACGCACCGCCCGCGATCGATGCGGATGTTTTCCTGGACGTCGGCCACGTCCGCCTCGTCGGCACCGAGGTGCAGGAAGTGACGGGCGACCAGGCCGCGGACGTCGGCGGCGTTCATGTGCAGGCGCATCGGGCAACCTCCTGTTGCTGACTGACGAACGACATCCTGTCGAACGGGCTGGGAACCGTACCCGGGGGCGTCCGCCGACGAAAGAGGATTTCGTCCCGGTCGCACCAGAGCCGTCCGCTGCACGCGGCCCGTGTCCACGAGTGAGCATCGGCGACGGGGCCGGCTCACGATCATCTCGGCGAGCGGCGTCTCCCCAACCCACCGCTTCGCGCAGGTCCGCCCAGATTGCCAGCGCCATGGCGTCGGGCCGCCCGACGACGTCACCCGAGCCGACCGACCCACGCCGGATCGGAGTATCGCTCCGTGACGAGTCGGGTGACGGCGGCTTGCGGCCACTCGTGACGCACCGCGGTCGCCCCGAAGGCGCGCCGCACAGCCGCCTCGATCGCCTGGCGACCGAGCCCCAGGTTGGCGACGAACGCGCGGTGGGGACGACCGCCGCGATACTCGGGCTCCCGGGGCGGGTGCCGGAGGAGTCGCTCCACGAGCGTGAGGTCGAAGCGATCGAGCATCGTGCCGTGATACAGGCACGCGCGACGCCGCACCCGCAGGGCGTTGCCCGAGACCTTGCGCTCCTCGCCACCGGCGCACACCGCAAGGTCACTGGTGCCGCGGCGCACCACCCGTGGCCCGGCCGCGCGCAAGGCGGCGGCGAGTGGATCGAGCACCCTCGCATGGATCGCATCGATCGCCGGCAGCGTCGCCTCGGCCGGCCAGACGAGCGACCACATCAGGCAGCCCGGGCCGATCACCACCGACAGCCCACCGCTCGGCCGCCGGTGCACCGTGGCCCCCGCCGCGGTGCACGCATCGAGGTCCACCTCCTCGGACAGGCGACTCGACGCACCGACCACGACCGCGGGAGCCTCCGACATCCACACGCGGGCGATCGGGCCGCGAAGCATGCCCTCGTGGGCGGCCTCGAGCAGTGCCTCGTCGAGCGCGAGGTTCTCACCCACGCCCGCGAGACGGACGTCGAGCCACTCGACGGGCTCGCATCCACGAGCGAACGGCCCGGCCGGCCCCGCCGACGATGAGGGCTCATTCATGCCGTGATCCTCGATCGCCGGCACGAGACCGGCTCGGGCGGTCAAACTCGGGTCCGGTGCTACACTTCGAAGGGCTCACGGTCCCGGGCGCGGACGCACCGGCGCGTGGCCGTCCGAGCCAACCGATCGCATTCGCACGCACGATGTCGCACATTCCGCCCCCGACAGATGCTCCGCGGCGTGGCGTTCCAAACGCCGGACCCGACGTGCTTCCGCCGGTGGAGCCGCCCAGCGCCGCCTTCCTCGTGCAGCTCTTCGTCGTCCCGGCGATCATCGTTTCCATCATCGTCTTCGTCTGGCTCGCCTTCCACTGGCTCGCCCAACTCGGCAACGACCCCGAGGCCTACGTGCGCACCCTGCGTCGCGCGAACGAAGGCCGATGGCAGGCCGCGTTGAACCTGGCGAACGACCTGCGTGGTCCGGGGGGTGGTACGCTCAAGAACGACACGCGCCTGGCCGGCGAACTGGCCTCGATCCTGCGCGACGAGGTGGGCAGCGGCCGGCCCCGCGGGGGCGGTCATACCGGCGAGCAGTCGCGCACGCTGTGCGGGTACCTCTGCCGGGCCCTCGGCGAATTCGCGGTGCCCGAAGCGGCGGACCCGCTGATCGAGCGTGCCCGGGACGACGACGACCCGCAGACCGCGCGCACCGCGGTCGAGGCCCTCGCGGTCCTCTCGGCAAACCTCGCGGCGGCGGACCGGTCGTTCGCCGACCCCGCGGCCGTCCGTTCCGCGGTCCTGCAGGCCGCCGCTGCCGACGACCAGGGCCTGCGATCCGCGGCGGCGTACACGCTCGGGGTGCTCGGTGGAGACGCCGCACTCGAGCGACTCGAAGCACTGCTCGAGGACGCCGCCGAGGACGTGCGGTTCAACGCCGCCGTGGGCCTCGCGCGGCAGGGGAGCGACGCCTCGTGGGACACGCTCTCCGAGATGCTCGCCCTGCCCGATCCGCCGGCACCCAAGGGAGACGAAGCAGCCCAGGCCACTCGTTATCGCCGCGTGCTCATCGTGGTGAACGCGCTCAAGGCCATCGGCCTGCTGATGGATGAGTCGGCGCAGGCTCCGCCGGACGGGGTCGCCTCGCTCGTCGCGTCGCTCGGGCAGGATCCCGTCGGTGACGTCAGGGCCGCGGCGAACGCCGTCGCCGGCAAGATCTCGCGGCTCTCCTCGCGTTCCACGCCGGCGGGCGGATGAGGCACGGCGTGCGCGGGTGAAGCGACGACGTGGCAGACCGAACCGGTGCTCCACCGGGGTCGGATTCTCTCGAGTTCCCGCCAGACCGCGTCGCGGTGTCGTGAGCGGCTTCAGGGGGCCGACAGGAACTCGTCGAGTGCGTCGCGGAGCAGGTCGGGATCAGCCGCCAAACCCGTGATCTGCCGGAAATCGATCGCCGCGCGTGTGGCGTGGATCTCGAGCCCGTCCACGAGACACGCGCCGGCAGCGAGCGCCTGGCGCCCGACGGAGGCCGGTTCCGGCGACAGCACGGCCTCCGCGACCACGAGGTCGGGCCTGAGATGCTCGAGCGCCATCTCGGCCACCGGCTGATCGAACGACGACACGACGATCCGCACGTCCTCCGGAACCAGGATCTTCGGCCACGAAGCCCGCTCGACGGTCGCTGCCGTCTCGAGCGCGCGGAGCGACGCGACGAGTGATTCGACCCGCGCCTCATCCGGATCGCTGACGACGATCCCAGCCGCACCGGCCATCGCGAACTCCAGCGCGGCGGCGCGACCGCACGGACCGGCGCCCACGATGAGCACCCGCCGCTCCGCGGGCTCGAGGTGGGATCGCACCGCCTCGACGATTCCCCGACCGTCGGTCATGTGTGCCACCCAGCCGTCCGCGCCCCGGTCGACGAGACTCGCCGCGCCCGCGAACGCCGCAGCCGGTGTCGCCGACACGAGCGGCAAGGCCGCCATGCGGAGCGATCCGTCGAGCAGACACCCCCGAAATCCCATCGCCGCCGCACCCGCGAGCGCCTCTCCCAGGCGCTCGACGGCGACGTCCACGGAGACGAATCGCCAGTCGAGGCCCCCCTGCTCGATCGCCCGCTCGATGCCATGCTCGAACAGGTACTGCGCGGGATTGCCCGCCGCAGGACAGCCGAAGAGCGCGATGATGTCCTGCAGTGCCGGGCTGGTCATCGGCATCCATGCCGGGGTGCTCCCGCCCGTGACTCGGACGAAGATGCGTCCCGCCTCCGCAACGGTCCCTCCTCACCACGCCAAGAATAGCCGGCGAGGGTCGTCCGCGTCAGACGGTCACGACCGTCACGGCGACGAACCGCGGGTCGGCACGAATGGCGTCGAAGTCCCGTTCCGTGCCGGTGAGGTCGCGGAAGCGACCGTCCATCGCGATCGCGCGGGTCAAATGATCGATGGCAGCAGCGACGTCACCCGCCACGGAGTGGTAGCAGGCGAGGTTGTAGTGCAGCACGGGCTGGTCGGGAAACGCCTTGACCGCACGCCGGAGCGCCTCGATCGCGTCGGGAAGCCGCCCGAGTCGCTTGTAGCACCAGCCGAGCCCCATCGCCGCCTCGATGCGGCCACGCGCCCCCTCGGCCGCTCGCTCGAGCGGCACGAGTGCCGCCTCCCAATCCCCGAGTGCCCGCAGGGCTTCCCCCTCGAGGAGGCTCGCGGATCGGCCGAGTCGGTCCTCGTCGCGCAGGCCGCGCAGCTCATCGAGCGCCCGCACCAGAAGCCGACGCGCGGCGGGAAACGTCGCGCACTCCCCGTCGACCACGAGTTCGCCGAGCTCGATGAGGCCGGCCGCCCGACGCAGCACGATCGCGGTGGGCACCTGAAACGTTTCCGACATCACGTCACGCGTCCCTTCGCCTCGACGCCACGCCGAACATCCTCCCCCGAGGGGGATCGCTCGCGGGGTCGGCCTGTCACCCGATCGCTTCGGCTCAGGCTCGGCCCACCTTCCAAATCGTAGTTCACGCCCGCCACGTGCCCAACGGTCGCCTGCCCGTTCGTTGCCGGACCAAACGCGAGGATCCTCCAGATGCCGGACTCAAAGCCGCGATCCAACCGGTCCAAAACCACCCCGTGCTCGGGAACCCGGCGGCGGACGCCGCCACGGGCACGCTCTCTTCTACGGAGCGACGGGGGCTGTGGATCGGCGGTGGCGGTGGAATGGGCCAGCCGCACGGCCGCAGGTGCCATCGCACGAAAAACCGGCCCCGGTGACACTCATATGGAGGCAGTCCGGATCGGCTCCCCGGGGAAGCGTCTCGGAGAGCGACGCACCTCGCGAGGCGGTTTTTTCTCCCGCAGGAAGGCTGGCATCCCATGCGACTCACGCTCCGCACGCTTCTGGCCTGGCGAGACCGGACGCTTCCCGCGTCGCACCGGGAGGAGATGGATGGCAAGGTGGCCACGAACGCCGCCGCCCACCTGCTGACGACCCGCATCGACCGCGCGATTGCGGACGACTCGCTCGGAGCACCCCGCGCCGCTGCGGCGTCCGATCTCAATGCCGTCGCTGAATATCTCGACAATGTGCTGCCCCTCGCGGGCCTCGATGGCTTCGAACGCTCCTGCCTCGGCGCGGACGACCTGCTTGCGGAAGTCGCCTCGTGCCATCGCATCCTGGCAGAGGCCAGCCTCGATCCGGCCATCGTTCCCACGCTCGGGCCCGCCGATCGCGCCCGCCTGATGCAGGCGATGCAGACCCGAGGCCTCCGGCCCCATGGCGAGCGGGAGTCCGGCCACACCTCACCCGACGGCTCCGCGCGACCGCAGTCGAAGGAACGGCCTCGTCCAGTCGGTGTCGATGTCGCGGGTCACACAACACCCGACGGCGACGCTCCCCACGCGTCGCGACGCTCGTCGCTCGCGGCGTGGCTGCTCGCGGTCTCCGCGGTGCTGCTCCTCGGGGTGCTTTCGGGCGTGCTTGCCTGGTCGCTCGGCGGGGGACGGTCCGTGGCCCGTCGGGGCGCCGCGGTGCCGGATGTCGCCGATGCCGGCGCGATGGCGGCCGCGCCCGCACCGGCGGCCGCCGCTCTTCCGCTCGACGTCGCGGGACCGCCACACGCGCAGCCCGACCCACCCGCGCCGGCAGCCGAGCCACCGGCACCTGTCCCACCGGATACCCCGCCGACCGCGTCACTGCCGACGCAACCCGTCGCGGGGGCAGGACGCGCCGAGACGGCCGTCGTCACGCCCGCGGTCGTCCCGGCGCCGGCTGAGGCGCCCCGCCCGGCCGATGACGCTCCGGCGGCGGCTCCCATGGTGCAGCAGCGGCCCCCCACGGTGCCCTTTGGCGACGCACTCGCCATCGCGGCGGCACCGGCTTCGCCGGCCCCGGCGAAGCCCGCACAACCAGCGCCCGTCTTCGATGCTGTGGCCGCGGCGGTCGACGCCGCGACCGTCGTGGGTGGGGATGCTCTGCTGGTGGGACCAGCCGGCGACGCCGCCGTCGCACCCGACGCCTGGGAGGTCGCGCGCGCGGGCGACAAGCCGGCCCTCCCAGTGCGACTGCTGGCACCGCCGTTCTGCCGACCGGAGGTCGAGATCAATGGGCTGAGGATCGCCTTCTCGGGTGGCACCCGGGCGGAGATGCGGCGGACCGAGGACGATCGGCCGTGGCTCGTGCTCGAAGCAGGTCGCTGCATCGTGATGGGCGCGACCGGCCCCGCCGAGGTGCGCATCACCGCGGGAGGACTCGACGGCATCGTGACGGGCGTCCCGGGCGCACCGCTGGGAGTCGAAGTCGAGCGCGGCATGGCGGCCGACGCGGATCCGTCGGCCGATCCCGGAGGCCCGTCTGGCGTCGTGACACGACTGCATGCCACCCAGGCTGCGGTGCCCTGGCGGCAGATCGCGCCCGCCCCGGATGGCGCTGGCGCCACCGCAGTGCCCGCCGCGTCGACGCTCGCATGGAACGCGCTCGATCCCGCCTCCGTGAAGGTCGCCCGCCGCGACAGGTCCCCGGCGTGGCTCGCAGCGCCCGCGGCGCATGACGCGTTCGAGCAGGCGGCTCGCGCCTCTCTGGCCGCGTCCCTGCCGTCGGGCGAGCCGGCCCGTCCGGCCCTCGAGCGGCTCGGCTCCGAAGCACGTGCGGAGCGCCGCATCGCCGCCGCCGCCACCCTCTCCCTCATGGGCGACCACACGCTGCTTGCGCGCGTGCTCGTCGAGGATTCGCCACGGCTCAGGCTGCGCGAGGAGGAGTGGCGCAGGCTCGAACAAACGACGGTGCCCCGCGTGCGCGTCGACGGCGCGGGTGCGGCGGCGTGGCACGCGGCGCTCGATGCCGCGGCACCGGCCGGTGCGGGAGCGGTCCTGTCCGCGATCGTCGATGCAGCGACCGACGGCGGCGCCGGGCGCAGCGCCGCACTCGTCGAGGCACTCGAAAGCCCGTGGCTCGTCGTGCGTCGCTACGCGTGGTACACGCTCCTGGACATCGAGCAGCCGGAACGTTTCGATCGTCTTCGCTACCGGCCCGACCGACCGGCTGACCTCAACGCCGACGGCGTCCGGTGGTGGCGCGACCGTGTGGCGCGCGGCGCCGCGGTCGACGGCGCCCCGTGAAGCCATGCTCGGAAGACGAGGGCCCCGCGTGCGCGAAGCGGTGCAGGTGGCCGCGTGCCGGCGGATTCGCGCCACTCTCGACGATTGCGCGAGGTCGTTTGTCCCCCGGACGCGACGGGTGATATGATCGGCACGAAGCGGCTCGATTCCCGCTTCCCGGTGCCGCGATCCGCGCCGCTCGCTGCCCCCGGGTGCCTCGTGTCCCGACCGGATCGGTTCGGACGAGACGCGGAGCCGTGGGTCCGGCGGCCGGTGGCGGCGGGAAGGAGAGGTGCCGGTGCAGATCAACGTTTCCTCGCGGCACGGGCATCTGAGCCCTGCTGCCCAGTCGAAGATCGTCGCCAAGGTGTCGCGGCTGAAGCGCTACTTCGACCGGATCACGGCGCTCGACGTGACCGTCGATCTCGAGAAGCCCGAACTGCCGACGGTCGAGATCGTGGCCTCCGCCGAGCACTTCCACCCGATGGTCAGCCGTGAGCACGCCCCGCTCCTGTGGCGGAGCGTGGACGGCGCGGTGCAGAAGCTCGAGCAGCAGCTCCGCAAGCACAAGGAAAAGGTCCGCGACCACAAGCACGTCCAGACCGGACGCCGCATGGACGACGGGGTCGCCGTCGATGCCGCCCCTCGGTCATCCTCCGAGACCCGTCGCTCATGAAGTTTTCCGATTTTGTCGCCTCCGACGCCATCCGCGCCCGCGTCGAGGCCGACAGCAAGGAGGGTGTGGTCCGCGAGATGGTGCGGGCGCTCGTCGATGCCGGCCGCATCACGCGGTCGGACGAGGAGAGCATCGTCCGTGCCATCATGAAGCGGGAGGATCTCGGCAGCACCGGCATCGGTCGGGGCGTCGCCGTCCCGCACACGAAGCACCCCGGCGTCACGCGGCTCGTGGGCACCGTGGCGGTGAGTCCGCCCGGCATCGACTTCGAGAGCCTCGACGGCGATCCGGTGCACCTCTTCTTCCTGCTCGTCTCGCCACCCGACCGGCCGGGCGATCATCTGCGGGCGCTCGAGAACATCTCGCGACAGCTGCGCGACGACACGTTCTGCAGGCTCCTGAAGGCCGCCAAGGGGCCGGTCGACATCCAGCACCTGCTCGAGGAGGCCGACAGCCAGGGGGTGGCCTCGTGAAACCCACGACGACGTGCGGCGCGGGTGCCTCCGCGGCCATGATCACCGGGCAACCGATCTGCACACGACGATGAGCACACCCGACACCATCGGCGACCGGGACACCGCGGAGCGGCAGACGCTCTCGCGCGAGGTCGTCGTGTCGAACAGCCAGGGTCTCCACGCCCGGCCCGCCGACCTCCTCGCCCGCGAGGCGCGGAAGTGGAGGTCGCGCATCGAGCTCGTCGTCGACGCCCACCGCGTCGACGGGAAAAGCATCCTCGACGTGCTCACGCTCGCGGCCGAGGCGGGGACCCGCGTCGTGATCGAGGCGACCGGGCCGGATGCCCGCGACGCCCTCGACGCGCTCGGAACGCTCTTCGCCAAACGATTCAACGAACTCGAAGAGCCGTCGAACCACGACGGCAGCACAGGACATCGACACGTTTCGCGCGGCGGAACGCCAGGCCACTGACCGGCGGACGACGAGGACCGGGCCGACGCGGCCGCCTGGGTGCGGCCCACGCCCACCGGACCGAGTGCACCGCCTCCACGACGACAAAGGAACCGCAACGGACCGCTCGGCGCATGCCCCGGGGATCTGATCGCCCGCAGCGCCGCGGAGAGCGGCCGGCGCGGGATGCGATCTCCCCGACGGGCCCTGCCGCCGTCGGTCGCACGGCGCGCCCATGCTGAAGCTCCAAGGCATCGCCGTCTCCGCCGGCGTGACGATCGGCGAGGCGCTGGTCCTCGACAGCGAGGGCTTCCGCATTCCGCGGCGGTTCGTCGAGCGCAGCGCGGTCGACACCGAATTGGCCCGGCTCGCGCAGGCCGTGGCCGAGACCGCCCGCGAGCTCGAGCGCAACCGCGACCGCATCCGCGACGAGCTCGGCGACCAGTACGCCGCCATCTTCGACGCGCAGCGGGCGATGCTGCATGACGAGAAGCTCCAGCAGGAGCTCACCAGTGCCGTCCGGGATCGCAACTGGTGGCCGGAGTACGCCGTCAGCCGCACGCTGCGACGCTATGCGAAGGTCTTCCAGAGCCTCGACAACCACATCGCCCATCGCGCGCACGACATCTACGACATCGAGAAGAGCCTGCTCCGCAACCTCCTCGGCCAGCGGCGGGAAACGCTCGCAGCGATCTCCCAGCCGGTCATCGTCCTCGCCCACAACCTGACGCCGAGCGAAACGGCCACGCTCGACCGGCGCTTCGTGCAGGGCTTCGCCACCGAGCTCGGCGGTCCGGGGAGCCACACCGCCATCGTCGCGGAGGGGTTCGAGATTCCCGCGGTCGTGGGCGTGGGGCCGTTCCTCGCCGACGTCTCGGGCGGCGAGCCGGTGATCGTCGACGGGAACCAGGGGCTCGTGATCCTCCAGCCCGACGAGGAGACGATCGCCCGGTACCGCCAGGAGGCGGAGGCCGCCCGCACCGTGGCCGCACGACTCGACCGACTCCGGGACGTGCCCGCCGAGACGACCGACGGCGTGCGGATCCTGCTCACGGGCAACATCGAGTTTCCCACCGAGGCCGACCAGTGCCTCTCGCGCGGCTGCGACGGCATCGGGCTCTACCGCACCGAGTTCCTCTACCTCACGAGCCCCCAGGAGCCGAGCGAGGAGGATCACTTCGAGGCGTACAGCGCGGTGGTGCGGGCGATGGGCAGCCGGCCCGTCACGATCCGCACCCTCGACCTGGGTGCCGACAAGCTTCTCACGGTGTCCACGCCCGAGGAGGAGCGCAATCCCTGCCTCGGCCTCCGCAGCATCCGGCTCTCCCTGCGGCAGCTGCCGATCTTCCGCACGCAGCTGCGGGCGATCCTCCGGGCGAGCGCCCTGGGCGACGTCCGCGTGATGTTCCCGCTCATCTCGACGATCGCCGAGCTGCGACAGGCGCGGCTCGTGCTCGCCGACGTGATGGAGGATCTCGCCGAGCACGGCATCGCCTTCAACCCGAAGATGCCCGTGGGGATGATGGTGGAGACGCCGGCCGCCGTGATGATGCTCGACGCCCTCGTGAAGGAGGTCGACTTCGTCTCGATCGGCACGAACGACCTGATCCAGTACACGCTGGCGGTCGACCGCGGCAACAAGGACGTGGCGGATCTGTACAACGCCTGCGATCCGGCGGTGGTGCGCCTGTTGCGCCGCTCGCTGGACGTGGCGAACGCGGCCGGCGTACCGGCCAACGTGTGCGGTCAGATGAGCGGCAGCGTGATGTACACGCAGCTGCTTCTGGGACTCGGGCTGCGGCAACTCAGCGTGCCGCCGAGCGCGATCCCCGAGGTGAAGCAGGCGTGCCGAAGCGTTTCGGTCGCCGAATGCCGCGTGATCGCCGACAAGGTGCTGGCGATGGACGGCGTGCGGGAGGTGAAGGCCTACCTGCGCGACCAGGTGCGTCGCCGGCTCGCCGAGACGCTCGCGTGACGCGGACATCCGCGCGCGGCGCCGTCCGGCGACCAGAAGCAGCGAAAGGAACGAGTCGATGAAGCAGGAAATGCTGATCAACGTGTCGCAGCCGGAGGAATGCCGGATCGCGATCATCGAGGATGGCTTGCTCGAGGAGCTCTACGTCGAGCGGACGAGCCAGGACAACTACGTGGGCAACATCTACAAGGGACGGATCGTCAACATCGAGCCGTCGATCCAGGCCGCCTTCGTCGACTTCGGCGTCGGCCGTAACGGATTCCTCCACATCAGCGACGTGGAGCCGCAGTACTACCGGCAGGGTGGCCTCGACCCCGACAAGGCGTTCGACGTCACCGAGCCCGCCCGGGCGGCGGAGGGGGGCGACGCGGACGCGGCGCAGCGCACGGCCGTGCGCCGCAAGCCACGCCTCGGCGACCGGCCGCGGGTGAAGCCTCCGATCCAGGACATCCTGCGGCGCGGGGACGAGGTGCTCGTGCAGGTGATCAAGGAGGGCTTCGGCACGAAGGGCCCGACCCTCTCCACCTACATCTCGATTCCGGGGCGCTACCTCGTGCTCATGCCGCCGCTCGGCCGCGTGGGCATCTCGAAGAAGATCGACAACGAGCGGGACCGCCGCGTCCTCCGCGACATCATGCTCGACCTGCAGCCGCCCAAGGGCGTCGGCTTCGTCGTCCGCACGGCGGGCACCGAGCGGACCAAGGCGGAGATGGCCCGCGACATGGCCTACCTCCTGCGACTCTGGAAGAGCATCGTGCGGCGGATGCGGAAGTACTCCGCCCCGATCGACATCTACCAGGAAAGCGACATGATCATCCGCACGATCCGTGACATGTTCACGGAGGACGTGGGGCGGATCCTCATCGACGAGCCGGCCGCCTACGAGCGGGCCCGCGAGTTCCTCGAGCTCGTGATGCCGAAGTACGCGCCTCGGTTGCAGTTCTACGACGGCAAGGAGCCTCTCTTCCACCGCTACGGACTCGAGGAGGAGATCGGGCGGATCCACCAGCGGAAGGTGCCCCTCAAGGGCGGCGGCTCGATCGTCATCGACCAGACCGAGGCGCTCGTGGCGATCGACGTCAACTCCGGGAGCTTCCGCACCGAGAAGAGCGCGGAGGAGAACGCCTACCAGATGAATCTGATCGCGGCCAAGGAGATCGCCCGTCAGCTGCGGCTGCGCGACCTCGGCGGCGTGATCGTCAACGACTTCATCGACATGCGGAAGGAGAAGTACCGCCGCGGCGTGGAGAAGGCGCTCCACGAGGCGATGAAGCGGGACAGGGCCCGCACGAAGGTGCTGCGCACGAGCCCCTTCGGCCTGGTCGAGATGACACGGCAGCGGATCCGACCGTCGCTGCGCAAGAGCATCTTCCGCGACTGCCCCACCTGCAGCGGCACCGGCACGGTGAAGACCGCCGAGAGCATGGCGATCGAGGTGATGCGCATCCTCCACCTCTCCGCGACCCGGGAGGACGTCGCCCGCCTCAACGTCACCGTGCACGATGACGTGGCGACCTGGATCAACAACCGCAAGCGGCGGGAGATCACCCAGTTCGAGGATGACACCCACATCCAGCTGCACGTGGACGGCAAGGACGGCGTCTCACCGGAGCACCTCGTCTTCGAGGCGTGGGATTCGGGCGGCCGCAGCCTCCGCTTCCCCTGAACGCGGGGGCCGGCCGGCGTGCCTTCCTTGACCCCGTCGCGCGAGAAAAATAACCTTTTCCGGGGGGTTCGGTTCGGGCGACTGTCACCCCCATCCTTCTCCGCCTGCAGCCAGTCCCAGCGAGTGGAGCGCCGGTCATGCTGAGTTCCATCGGCCGTCCCGAGGCCCGTCGCCGGTTTTCGGGCTTCACCCTCGTGGAGCTGCTCGTCGTGATCGCGATCATCGCGGTGCTCATCGGGCTGCTGCTGCCGGCGGTCCAGTCGGCCCGCGAGGCCGCCCGGCGGAGCTCGTGCAGCAACAACCTCAAGCAGTTGGGCCTCGGGCTGCAGATGCACGTCGATGTCAACCGGTTCTTCCCGGCGAATCAGCAGCAGGTGGGCCCGAATGTCTGGGAATCGCTCAGTGCGACCTACTGGGTCCTGCCGTTCATGGAACTCGACGCCGTGTTCACCAGTGTGAGCCTGCCGTCGAATGCCCCGCCGCAGGGCGTTTCCGCGGCAGGGTCCGGCAATGCGAGCAATTGGAGTGCGGCCTACAACGGGGCGATGAACGCGGTCATCACAACGATGATCTGCCCGTCGGCGCTCCCGAGCCCGCGGCGCGGCACGAACAGCCGGCAATGGGATGGACCCGGCTCCAACTACGGCTGGTCGTACGGCAGCCGGGTATTCTCGAACTGGGACGGATCATCCAACGGGATCGTCGCCCAGACCAGGCAGAGCAAGATGGCGGAAATCACCGATGGGGCGTCGAGCACCATCCTTGGCGGTGAATTCCTCGGCGGGTCGAACGCGCCGGCGACCGGCGGTCCGGGCAGGTATCCCTTCGATGTGTTCTTCGCCGGCGGGGGACCGTTCAATTCGGTCGTCAACAAGGATTTCGCCACCGTTGCGGAACTGGATGCCATCGGCTCGGCGGCGCGGAACAGCCCGCAAGGCATCCTGTCCAACAATGGCACGCTGCCACTGTGGTATGCGGCGACCCAGTCCGCCTTCAACACCGCGGCACCGCCGAACTGGAAGTGGCCCAGCGCCGGAGGAGACTGCTGCCCCGGCGGATCGCACGACTGGGGGCACGGCGTGATCCCTCCGCGAAGCCTGCATCCGGGGGGAGCGACCGTCGTGCAAGGTGACGGTGCCGTGAGAATCGTTCGGGACTCGATCGACGTGCTTGTTTTCCAGCGGATGGGTTCGAAGCGGGACGGCCAGCCCGTCGGGAATCTCTGAGTCGCCGAGGAGGCATGACGCATGGTTCGGTTCGCCTCCCGTGTTGCCGCGGTCTTCGTGGTCGCGACCTTCGTCGTCGCCGGGATCGCCGGGTGCGGCCCGCGGCAGGAGACGATCGCGGTCGTTCGCCGGGATCCGTTGGGCGAGGTCCGAGCGACCCTGCAGAACTACGTCGATGGGAGACCGCTCACGAGCGAGGTGACCGGTTTCGACAGCCTCGTGGCCGAGGTGCGCACGGTCGCGCCGGAGAAGGCCGACATCCTGGCGGCCGGCCTCGCAGAGCTCAGGGACTCGTCGGGGGAGCAGCTGCGGACCAGGGCCCTCTCGCTGATGCGGAAACTGGAGCTCGAGGCCGACGAATCGCGCTAATGGTCCGTGGAAAAAGCCGTGCATGGCCTTTTTTCACCTGTTTTTTCACGGTGGTGACACCCGAAAACGCAGAGGGTTTTCGGGGTTGGCGTTCGACGCGTCGTGCGGCGGCACAGTTCACCCGCCGTCCGCCGGCGGTGTCCGGCGTGGCACATGCCGGACCTGCCCGGCCATGTTGGTCGCGGTCGTGGGGGTCGTGGTCGCGACGGTGCCCTGGTCGCTCGGCTGCGTGCCGGCCCCGCGGCCGGTCGCGGTCGCCGAGGGCGAGGTCACGATCGACACCGAGCCCGTCGACGGGGGCGTCATTTCCTTCGTCGATCCCGAGACCGGCACTCCGATCGGCGGCGCGGCGGTGATCAAGGGCCGGTACACGTTGTTCCCGGAATCGGGCCTGGCTCCGGGCATCTACCGGGTCGAGATCCGCTGGGCCCGCTCGACCGGCGAAATGGTCGAGACGCCGACCTACGGCCATTCTCCCTACGTGTTCGCGGAGGCGATTCCCGCGAAGTTCCACGCGGATTCGATCCTCGTCGTCGAACTGCAGGCTGGTCGCAACACCGTGAACTTCCACCTCGAGAAGTGACCGGCCCGTCCACCTCCGCACGGGCAGCCACTCCCGGCCCCCTGCTCGCGAGTACTCGCGAAAGTGAGGCAATGCACCTTGCGTACCCCCCGATGGATGACAGAGCAGCGGTCACGCTCGAGATGACACGGCAGCGGATCCGACCGTCGCTGCGCAAGAGCATCTTCCGCGACTGCCCCACCTGCAGCGGCACCGGCACGGTGAAGACCGCCGAGAGCATGGCGATCGAGGTGATGCGCATCCTCCACCTCTCCGCGACCCGGGAGGACGTCGCCCGCCTCAACGTCACCGTGCACGATGACGTGGCGACGTGGATCAACAACCGCAAGCGGCGGGAGATCACCCAGTTCGAGGATGAC
>Ga0214923_10004806_pt1 | contig 16058 bp, 23 predicted proteins | sample LL1510_MetaG_FD_177993 | JGI IMG/M metagenome (GOLD analysis project Ga0214923, IMG submission 177993) | Freshwater microbial communities from Lake Lanier, Atlanta, Georgia, United States - LL-1510 | ecosystem: Environmental > Aquatic > Freshwater > Lake | place: USA: Georgia | collected...
ATCTCCAGTAGGAGCTGAACCAGTAGGAGCTCCATCTGGGCCTTTAGTCTGGCGTTCAGTTCTTGAGCTAGTAGGCTTGCTTATATATCCAAAAATCTGTTGTCCAATCAATACATCTTTGGTATCTGGGACATACAGGGTCGGCACTTTCTTTAGAAATGCTGGTATCTGATTACGAGCAAGCGATTCTATCAGAACAAACTTGTATAATCCAGTTTTATTAAGACCCTTTAGAGTTTCAATAATTTGCTTGCTATGAGGACAACGCTCACTGTAAAAAAGATATGGCTGGGACATTCGTTGTTTCAAGCAAGGAAAAAACGGATTGAGATGATAACGAAACTATTGTTATAAAACAATGGCGACCTTTTCAGTCAATAAAAAGAATGCTGTCCACCTGACTTCCGAGTTTCGCAACTTCCCACTAACATTTGTAAATGCTATACGCCGTGTAATGTTAAGTGAAATTCCTATTGTAGTCGTGCGTGATGTCCAGATCCTGGAGAATACTACACAGATGCCTCATGAGATGTTGAAGCATCGTATGGAACTTCTACCAATTGATGCAATTCATACTGATGCTTCTATCATTAAGGACTCAACTATACAACTCAAAATGCATGGACAGACTGAAGATACCCTTATCACCACTGATCACTTTGAGGTTGAGTCTGGTCGTGACCATCTAATTATGCGTGACCGAGATCTTAAGACTCCTTTGCTGTTTCTTCGTATTCGCAAAGGTGAGCAAGTTCACGTAAAAGCTAAATTAGCAGTCGAGAAAGGTTCCCAAGTATGCACTGCAAGCATGGCATACCATGTTGATCCTGAACGAGCAGAGAAAGACAAGAAGAAGTATGTTGAGGGTGGAGGAGATCCTCGAGTATTCGATAACTTCTATATTCAGAAGTCATATTCAATTGATGAGATTGGAAGACCAAATTGGATTGATGTATCAGTTGAAAGTGTTGGTGTTTTGCCAGCAAAAGATATTGTGAAGCTAGCAGTAGCTGAGATCAAACATCAAGTTGATTTGTGGATGACTAATGCTTTAGATAAGATTGCACACGAATCTGAAAAGGGAGCATACAATGTGAAGCTTGACCAAGGAGGTCATACTGTTGGTGCATTGCTTCAAGAAGTCATATATCATTCAAACGATGCTAACTTTGTCTCGTATGATATTCCTCACCCAATGAAGCCAACTATGGTTCTTCGTTGGTCGAGTTCAGAAAAACCCGAAGAACTTCTCAAAAAGACTCAAAAAACCATTCACGAATATTGTGAGATAGTAGAAAAGGGGCTATAGAATAATGGCAGACGTCCTAGTATTTGATCCAAGCGAATTCGAAGTTTTAGAGACCTTCGACTTCGAAGAAGAAATTCAAAAACCTGAAGAAACCAGATTTTTTACGCTGGATGCTCAGCTAACTGATTTCTTTGAGAAAACTTTGCCAAAGGGTAAGGTCACTAAGCATGAAATAAAGGAACTCAAGCAGCTCAAAGATAGATTTAAATCTGCATACGAAGGATTAATTGTTGCAACAGATTCCGATTACATCATCAATACTGCAAGAAAGTCGCTTCATCTTCCTTGGATTAATCCTGTATATGCTGGTTTTGATTACAATGAATATTCGTACGAGAAAGAATGGCGTCCTATTTTTGAGAATAGACGGACTGTGAATTACTATCCTCGTCTAATTGGTGCTTTACCTCGCCCATATATTAGTACTGAACCTGGACGATTGTTATTGCAAAGTGATACTCTTGTTAATGAAGACGGCACAAAACCAATTGTAGGTCTTGGAAATTACTTGATGACAAAGACTATCTTAAAAGATGATTGGTACTATGAAACCATTACAGTTGAAGTTCCTAATACTGCAGATGAACTCAAAACTATCGGGTTTTATTTGGGAGAGAGACCCGAACTTCCTCGTCCTTTGATGGAACATCCTTTTCTAAAATCAAACAAGCCAACATTTGTAAAAACTGATGTATCACTTCTGGATTCCTTTCCAAGCGTTACAGCTATTATGGAACATGCAATCCCTTCTACAACAGATCCTTATGCAAGTATGAATCTTCTGAAATTATATGATGTAAAAATATCACAGATTCCTTGGTCTGCTTGGAAAGAACGCTTCCCACCTGTTGAACGTCAGGATGTTCCTATGCCTGTTTTAGAACTAAAATTCAAGCGTGATTCTCCTGATACTCCAGGTGAGATTTTGACTAAGGTATATTCTACTTGGTATCCTGGATTTGATTCACGATTGTGGCTGAATGAACAAATTGATGGTGGATATTTTGTATCACGACTTTTGTTATCTGAAGCAAGTTCAGCTGGAAGTTTAGCTGTTTCTGCTTTCTCTGAAGTGCCAACTGCTTCATTCCCAGATTCGAAGCCTGAAATCTGTATGAATCTAACAACCAACTTTGATAGCTTTTTATCCAGCGGCATTTATCGTCCAGTTGGTAAGGGAGGTCAATGCATACCTGTCAGCACAATTATGCAAGAGAAAGTTACTATGGCATATAATGGTCGTATAGTATGGAAAGAATCAACTAAACATGATATGTTGGTTGAGTATCAAAAATTATTGAAAAATTTCCAGATTCCTTTGATAGCTGAAGTTCCTAAGTATGAGAAGTTCGAACACCTTCCAAAATCTGAACGACATGCTGATGTATTAGCAATTCAAGCTGATCCTAACAGAGAGCCAGAAGATAAAGCTGAAGCCCTTGAACGAATTGTGCGAGACTTAACACTTGAAAACCGCAAATACTATGATGTTCCTGGGCAATTTGTCATGTGTCTACACACCGTTGAAATTCTTCGTGGAGCACTAGAAGACAAATTCAAGTTCTATGCTGAATGGACAGTATCTGTTGATGGTAAGAGAGTATGTCATTTTTGCGGGGAGGAAATTAATGGGGATACGTTTAATGCTGTAAAGGAATATGATGAAGATGGTCACTTAGTTATGGACTATTCTGCATTAGAGACCGCAATAAGCACAGATAATCTTGTGAATTCTTTAGCAGAAATAAAGAAGCTATTTAACCCCGATAATGCTGGCGAATCTTTGTTGTTTACGATTATGACATTCCTTCAGATCTTACCTGAAGAGAAACAGCTTCTACCTATTCTTCAGTTGATTAGAAAGTTGTCGGCTGGATTAAAAGCACGAGCAGCAGCAAGCAAGGCTATAGCAAAAGAAAAGCAAGAGTTAGTTGAGGGATCATTGGGTATAGCGGGTGCTGTAGTATTGCTACAGGCACATAATCCATTCCTGATTCCTAAAAGAAGTGTTGGTAATCGTCCGCTAAATACATCTGGCTATCCACGAGATTCAGATAATCCAGAGGATTGTTTTGTATTGAACTCAATTCTGGTTTTGTTGCGAAAGACATTTGAATCGTTCCCAGGATCTTATCGTGGAAGTGTTGCAACTATTTTGCGTGAAGTCCTAAAGAAGTCTAAAGATTTGCGTGATCAATCACTTCAATGGATTAAGTTTTTTGCAGAACAGAACAAATCTATATTTGAGAATGCACGTGAAAGGTATGAGGTTCCAGCAGAAGAAGCTCCCAAGAATATCTTAGTTTTGCCTATTGAAGCTGTTGATGATCCTGTATACCTTCCAGGAGAAGCATTAGAAGAGGAAAAACCAATGGTATGCAAGACAAATAAGTTATCATCGTGGAGCACAAAGCGCCTTCCAAATGTGTCACAGACTGAACTTAGTCTACAATCAAAGATTGATCCATCACCAAATAGCCAACTTGTGTCTCCTACTGATGATGCTATATCTTCTGAGCATGTATCTGATGGTGACATACGAAAGCGTGTTGCTCTTGGAATACCATCGGGATTCCCTGTTCTAGCAGAGTTTGCAAAAACAGCTGATGGAACTGCATTTGTGACAATTACTGCCAGACTTCTTGCATTCTTACCAAACATGCCAGCAAAACAACTAAAGGCTCTCCAAGCACATCTAGTACGGATTGATATTTTAGAATCAGATTCTTTGATTCGTGACATTGCAAAAGGATACTTCTTTGAACTGATGAACATTGTAAAAGCAAGTCCTCCGTTAGTTAGAGCAGTTAATGATGCTCTTAAGACCGACTTAACTTTGAGAATGATTCTGCTATCAAAAGATGCTGCTGAGAAGGAAGATTTCGAACTGACAGCTAAGGAACGTAACATGCTAAAGGCAAAACTTCGTTATTCAATGAATGATGCTGAACGCGATATTTCCAAACGGTTGTTAGAGCTTGGTCTTGGAGAATTTTTAATTACAAATGTTGATCGTGAAAGGTTTGTTCGAGAATTAAACTATAAGGATCCTTTGCTTGAAGAAACTGTAGTTGACATGGATAGACCTGAAGAAGGATATAATGTTGAGCGAGACTATGTTGAAAATGGTGATCAACCCATAGCAGATGATGGAACACAACTGCAAGTTGATTATGGTGATTATGGTGATCGAGCAGTTCGAGATTATAATGATTATACACCCCAATATGATTTTGATGAAGAAACCTTATAAAGGAAAAATGTATGCGATTCACAAGTTGTATGAAACTAAGTTTGTTGTTCTTGCAGTAACTGACACGCATTGCCAGTGTTTGATGCCAGCAAATATGAATCATACGTTTTTTGTAGCAGAGTGGATGCCTCTTTCTATGGTTACTCTAGTAAGACCTTCTCAACCTGGTAATTCCTTTTCTTGTAAAGTTGAAGACGTTCTTGAAACTGCCGCCGAAAAGCTGGATCAACTACATCTAAAATAAGCGGGTGAACTTTACGACCTTCCTTTTCTACTCGCATAATTCTCCCAACAATTTGATCTACGTCAGGTCTAGATGTTGCGATAAGCAGAGTATTAAGAGTACTGAGATCAAATCCTTCCTTGCACATTGCATAAGTAGCAATCAGAATACGTTTAGTAGCACAAAGTATGGTTCTCTGTTCGGATTTTACTTCGCGTCCTAGAATTCCAGTAAGAGATTGTATCTCTGCTGGAAGAAGATCATATAATACCTTAGTGTGTTCTACACGATCTGTAAGCACAAGTATCTGCCTATCTTTTTCTTGAAATACATCTTTCAAAATTTCGACCAGAAATATGTTGCGTGGTTCATATGCTACAACTTTATTGATCATGAGTGAAGTGAACATAACATTTGCATCATTATAAATAATTGCATTGAACTCTTTATCTGGAGGATCAAATTCAAAGTATTCAACTCTAACTTTTTCATCAACTTTGTCTGCAGTATCAGATTTGTATAACATTGGACCAAGAAACCAATTGATTACATGCATAAGCTTATCTTTGCGTTCGGGAGTTGCAGAGAGACCTAGCATATATTTTGATGTGATTTTTGGGATAGATTGGCTGAATGCTTCTGAAGCAATATGATGGCATTCATCTACAATTACTAAACCAATGTTTTTGAACGTAGAAGGAGCATATTCTTTCATAGAAAGTGATTGAAGCATGGCTACAATAATGTCTTTATTTTCAATATCCAGGACTTCACCTTGAACACGGCCGATGCGAGCATCTGGAAGAAATGCTGCAATACGTTCAAGCCACTGATCACGCAAGAATGTATTATGAACTAGAACAAGTGTTGGAAGTTTTAGTTGGCTTGCAATATACAATGCACAAACAGTTTTTCCACCACCAGTTTGAAGTGAAATGATTCCATCGTGGGGCTGTGGTTTCAAGAAAGAATCAACTACAGGCATTTGGACGGGTCTTAGAGAACCTTTGAAAGACCAGAATTTATCAGGAGTTGGCGAAACATCTCGCGTTGATGTTGTATAGGGACCATATTCCTGAATACCATAATGTTTTGGAATGTATAAGTGTTCTTCAGATTCTTGGAAAACTTTGTATCTTGGAACAAATTGTGGTTTAACAAATACTGAAGGAACATAAGGTTTTACCGTCAGAACACCTTTCAAATGGTGGGCGTTCTGAGGTTTAGGAATTCTATAGCCGTGAATAGTTAGAGCCATTTTAGTTGTTAGGTTATACAATGTTCAATATCCGTTTTATATTCCGAGTTGAGAAATATGTTTACTAAGTCGCCTAGATTCTGCAGCAAATCTGGAATCATTCGATGTGCTAATAACATGCTTGCATGAAGCAAGCGTAAAAAAATCTACAAGCAAGTCAACGTTCAAAGAATCTTTAGAAACTGTCAGAGCTTCTTTAGATTTATTATGAACACCTTCATTACCTCCTAGGTTTCCTACTTCAGTTAAAACTGGAAACTCTTTAAAACGAGCTTTCCACAACGCTATATATTCTGGATCATCTGAAACTCCTATAAATTTCACACCATTCAAAAGACCCTCTGATACCATTCTAATATTTAATCCTGACATACGACGACTCTTGTCAATCCTTGAAGCACGATCAGTTCCACGCAAATGAATACCAAACTTGTTTTTTAGATCATAAGTTTGCTGGCGCTGCCTTACTTTCATTATTACCCTTGGATCAATAACTCTAAAAACATTTGCAAAGAATTGAGAATCGCTATACAAGTATCTTCTTCCATTACATGTGTATACAATTACATCTGCATTAAATACAATATCTTGATTATAATCTAAATTAAGCTCATTTGGCATTACTCCAATAGTATTGTGTGCTTTTTTTAAGTTACCTTTCCACTTGGGCGGATGAACAGTTGCGTCTTCAGGAATATCATCAATAGATTTCAAGGTTGGCATATTGACTAGATTGAAATAGGTATAAAATGTCTCTCCTGAATGTGACCATATATTATCTGTCCAGTCCACGTAAATTTGCAGATTATGCTTAATGGCGTATTTTACGCACATTTTTAGTGATTCTAATCTATCTCCGAAACCACATGCTCCTTTCACAATTAGATATTTCATATTTATAATATGATCAGAACAAATCCAGAATTGTGGACACGCGTTAAAGCACAGGTGACACGAAGTTCAAAGGGAGGTCTACCAGGTCAGTGGAGTGCACGTAAAGCTCAGTTAGCAGTTAAGTTATACAAGGATCGCGGAGGGAAATATCGTGGACAAAAAAGTTCACGTAATTCTTTGCATCAGTGGACTGTTCAAAATTGGAGAACAAAGTCTGGTTTACCTTCTTTATTGACAGGAGAACGATACTTGCCTGCTAAAGCAATTAAACATTTATCTTCTGCAGAGTATGCTCGAACTACCAGGAAGAAAAGAGAAGGATTGCGCAGAGGAGAACAATTCACAAAACAACCACGAAACATAGCAAGGAAGACTCGTCGTTACAGAAAGTTTTAATTCGTGTTGAAACACAAATGAATCGAGCATTCGACTATAATGGTGTTCAAATCTCTGCTTCTAAGTCAGTCCAGAAGTTAGTAAGGCGTTCCCGAATTTTGTTTATTGATTCAGGAGATAGGGATATTAATCTCTTTCCAAACAATGGCAATTTTACTATCTATCTTCCTCGTGCATATGAGCGTGTAATAGGCATAAATATTAAAGATGCAGAATTCCCAGCAATTAGCACTGCAAAAGTATGGGATGTATCTGCATCTACTGGAGCAAGAGATGGGCGACCTGCATACTATCCTGGAGCTACTCTGACAGCTACGAACTACTTCCCACCTACTACAACAGTTGCTGATTATTTTTTTCTAGAACTGCAGGGACTTAATATGTCAGACGAAACAGCAAATGCCGCAGATAGATCTGCATCTACAAATGCTGTGTTTGCTAAGTTTGTATCGAGTGTAAAAGACGATCCCATTATTTACAACGAAAGTTCCAATGCTCATCAAGATATTGAGTTTTATCCTGCATTGACAAAGCTAGACAGATTTCAGATACGGCTTCGTTCTCATACAATGACAACGAACCAGCATATATACTGGACAGAACCAAATTGGAGCATTTCACTAGAAATTCAAACACTTGAGAATGCATTTGATGAGTTCTCAACTATTGAGACACGGCTTGGAGACCGATCATAAAACGGATTGTTTATATAAAAATCTGAGACTACTAAAAATGAACTCGTGCTTACAAAAAGGTCTCTGGGATGAGTATACTGGCGCTATGCCAATCGGAAGTGCATGCTCTAGCGGGCACACTCGTAAAGAAAGAGCAAGGCTACGGAAGACTATGGAAGATAGTTATGACTCTGATGATGACTGGTTTGAAGCATATGTAAAAAGAGAGATCGAGATGGCTGAAGCAGCAAAGAAAAAAGCGAAAGAGAAGCCTGTAGAGAAGAAAGAGAAGCCTGTAGAGCAAAAACTGCTACCTTCTTATTCTGCCTGGTAAAATGGAAAGTCCTTTTCCAATAACGAAAATAGAAAGAAATGCAGAATCGACGGCCAACTGTCCTTCCGCATAGGACACATTATCACCAAGCAGTGATCATGAAGAGAAACAAGATTCTGGCAATTGGCCACAACTCTGTTGGTTCCAGGTCTAAAGGCTGCGGATACTCACACCAGACAATCCATGCTGAACGCGCAGTAGTGAAAAATCTAGGAGATCTTTCACTACTTCGTGGTGCTACATTAATGGTATACCGCTACAACGCGCACGACAAACTACTAGACTCCAAGCCATGCAACGAATGCCAGATATTTCTGGAAAAGTGCATGAAGCAATATGGTCTTAGCAAGGTTGTGTTCTCAATGGAAAAACGGATTTAATACACAATGTGCCAACATTATACAACAAAAATGCAGACCATTACTGATCTGCAAGACGTTGTCGCACAAAACAACGCATACTTACTCAAGCTGGCCCAAGAAAAACCATACCCTGCAACAACAATAGTTCATTGCAAGGAACAAACCAGGCTGATACAGGATCTCATAGACGCACACGTCTCTGGAGACCCAACAAAAATTGCAGCTGCAAGGAATTCCCTTGACTCTTGGGGGAAAGTATACGCTACAGCATCCATGCTGAGCAATAAGTGATTCATTCACTACTTTTTATCTGACATGTTTTCCAAGATTGACAAAGGTATCAAATGTAAAGATGAAGAATATGCCAGTAAAAATGTATAAAAGCATATCTTGGGTTCCAGGAGTTTCAGATCCTTGTTGTTGATCAAGAAGTCTGTAAAGACGTTCTAGTCTAACTTCATGAGCATCTTGCTGAAAAGAAGGAGGAGCATAAGCAAAGTTAGTTCCATCATCTGTACGATAAAAAGGCTTGGTATATCCAGCTTTAGTTGTTCCAAAATGTTCTCGTGTCACAACCTTTTCAGGCTGAAAGTTTGATTCTTCATCATCTTTTACAATCGGAAGACTAGTTGAGAGGTCATCAATGCCTTTTTTCATGGCAACCATACTTGCTTCACTGCGTTTTCTAGGATCAGCAAAAATGCGTCCTTCTTGAACTGCATCTCTTTTCTGTTCTGTTTTGGCAATGCCATGAGATTTTTTAGGCCATGGTTTATCTGGGAATACGTCATCCAGACTCGAATAGTTCATCTTGTTCAAAGGAGCATAGAAAAAATAGCAGTATAATGGACAAATGAAGATAACAACTGAATACCTTGTTGTAGGTGGACTGATAGTATATATTGCGTTTTTCACTCACCCTCCTCCCAGATTTGTAGCAACCGTCCTAGCAAGTCCAGTAGGTCAGGTTCTTGTGCTTCTAGGTGTTGTTGCTGTATTCACAAAGAGTCAGCCAATTGGTCTTCTATGTGGTGTAGCATATCTAGTAAGCTCATATCCTGTCCTTGAATATCTGGATGCAGAAGAACAGGGGCCCAAGAAAGAGCAACCAAAGTCTGGAGCCCCCAAACCAAATATGGCTGATATTGGAAAACTAGCTAGTATGCTTTCTGGAAAGGGGCAGAAGTTACCACAAGAAAAGGGCAAGGATGTAACAGCTCCTCCTGCTCCTACCACTGCTGTCAAGCCTCACTCCGATCCTAAAGTTACAGAGAAATTTAGCCTCTTCTAATAAATGGTCTTACACCACATACATCACGCAGTTACATTCTTAAATTCTAATACAATATTTGCAGGTATAATGCTTATTATACTGAATGTTGGGAGCAGGTTTATTGTTCATGAACTAAGCCACGACGACAAAGAATATTCTCAAAACTTATTTTTAAGGAGGATAGCTATCTTTGCTGTTCTATTTATAGGAACTAAAGATGTGATAATATCACTAATTCTCACAGCAGCCTTTGTAGTATTATCTGCTGGTCTATTTAGGGGCAAAGGACCATTTTCTAGGGAAGGAATGAGCAATCAGGAAACAGCAGTAGTAGTTTCATCTGGAGGAGATCCATTTGCTGGAAAGGCTTCAAGCCAAGAACCTGGATTGTTTGGTAAATAGTAAATGGGAGGTGGCTTATTTGGAACACCATTATATTTGAATCCCAAATGTTTAGTTTTTTCTGGATTTGTTCTCATGGTATATTGGCTACCTCATCCAGTGGCATACAGTCATAAGTTTGTTGCTGCATTCCTTTTAGCAACTGCTGCATACATTGCATTAGCCTGGTATGATATGATATATGATTGTAATGATAGGCTTGGACCGACTCTTTTAGGATGGATGTCTGGATTTTTCAAGCCTGCCGAATACGGTAAAAAGTTTGATGCTCTTCCAGTAAAATATAAAAAGATTGTTAGAGCAGTTGATATTCTAGTTCTTATCGTAGTCTTAGCAGCATTTGTATATCCCTTTTATCAAAAACGGATTTAGTTTAAAGTCACTATTAATGCATAACAACAGCCATGCCCGTCGAGTTCATCAAAGCACGCGACGAGTTTGGCTCATACCTGGCCATGCGCATTCACAGCCCAACTGGCGGAATGATAACCATCAGTCCTTTCGAGGAGTTCAAGGGTTCAATGACACACCAAAACAAGGGCAAAGCTCACGGTTTTGGAGCGACATTGACTTCAGGAAAAACCAAGCGCACAATGCAAATTGGCACTATTGGTGACACCAAGAAGTTCCTTGACGAGATTGATCGCGAGCTCACCGAGAACAAGTGGTTCTGGAAGCAGGCCTAATACGAGCTTCGGCTCAATAAAAACGGATCTTTTTTTTGTAGAAAGAGACTTATTGGGTTATTACAGATATCCACAAAAACTTAGTTAAAGTAACTGGCCGTAATGGTTAGTAAAATAATAGAGTTATTGTGTGTAAATGTAATATTCTCGGAATTGACTGTATCTTAGCAGTCATAGGAGTCACAGAACGCTGAGCATAAGAACTTAGCAGATGCGTGATACAATTTAACGCGGAAGGATGGGGCGTTATTTAGGTTACGTTGACCTTAACAACCGAAGAAAAGGAGTTTCAGGAGTGAGACATAGTAACTGCGAAGGAGGGGCAGTTATCTGGGGCGCTAACCAGAAAAAGGGGAGAAGCGCAAACGCCAGAGAGAATGGTATATCAACAGGTGAAAGGGAGTGTTGGTCGTTAATAATGCATAACGTAAATATGCCGATGGGTTGCGAGAAGACCAAGAGAATTACAAGATTAGCTATCAAGTGATTTTCGGAAAAGATGTGGGCACACATTTTTTCTGAGTCACGAAAACGTATAGTTTTTTGCATAAAGTTTTGATGTAAAAAATGCCCGCATCCCAGGAGGTTATATTCTTGGCGCTGCAGCGTGTCATGGCAGCGGACTATACCGCAGAGGTGATAGCAAGAGGGCTAAGAACAGCCCAAATGGAGCTGAGACAAGCGGCACTTACCCAGCTAGCAGACATTGCTAGCGAGCTCTCATTTTACAGAGAATGGGTAGAAGAGAACCGAGCAGCTCAAGCAGCATACGAAGAAGCATATATGCATCTGATCAGTGTGCTCACATAGCCTTAATTGAAAAAGGCAAGCCTTTTTTATTGATAGACAAAGTATTCACGTGTCAGCTGGCCTTCAAGGCTAAGATCTGATTTCGTGATGGGATTGTCTTGTCCAAGCAAATGCTTGTTAATGTGCCCCAGGATCTCCTCTGTTACATCCTCTGTTACCAGACGAGCTACAAGCTCGTTCAGTCTTGAAAGATGCACGCAGGGAAGCATGCGATGTGCGTATTCACTTGCTGTGAACACGTGTATCTTTTTGTCTTCGACCCAGCATCTAGGATACTCAGGGCCGTATGTTGGCATTCTCAGTTGTAGCATGAGAGGCTCCATTTTTAACCATATTAAGTCTGAAAAAAATTATTCCATTTTCGGAATGTATTAATAATCGAGCCTGTTGTAGATGTTCATGATGTCAGTCGCGGTCTTGTCTTTGATCCAGACAAGTGCGTCCACAAGAATGTGTTCTGCTACCACCAAGCAAGGGGCATCAGTTGGTCTTTCAACGTCCTTGTGGAGCTGAAGAACAAAGCAGAGTCCCTCCATTAGCTTGGAGTTATTGTCTATCTCTGGACGAGCTAGACTCTCGATTTTTTTGCGCTCGTTGTCAGACAGAGTCGCAATATGTGTCTGATAGTCCTCGGCGCTGATTGCAGGCTGGGGCATTCTGACTGTTTGTATTTGTTATGTTTCATTGGAATATTCCGTTTTTAGTTAACTAAGCAAACCTCAATATATCGTTCAACATCTAATTCTTTCAGACTAACCAATGCAGCTGGAATTGGACTTACTAAAACATTATGACGAATAATATGAGGCCGCTTTAATGCTTCAGCAACAATATCAATAACTTCTTTTAGGTCTACACTATTATCACTGCAAGGGTAAATTCCCTTATAATCTTCATCTGGAATCAAAAAGTTGTCATACCAACACAAATAAAGTTTAATTGATCTATAATATTCAATACCTTGGAGATCCATTATGATACGCTGTTTCGCCATTTCCAGTTGAGAAGGGTGAAACATTTTTTTTTACTTATACTTACTCCATTAAAGCTTAATACTTACTGAGTTCTTTCCCGTAGAGCCTCCTTTCTTTCCAGGAGTTAGAGTTACCTTCTTCTCGGAAACTCCTGAATTTACTGACTTTAGAAGATCAGAAATGTCTGCAGGGATTGTAGGAGGTTTCATTTCAACACGAGGTTGAACAGCTGCAGCAGGAGGTTGGGGATTAGGTTTAGCTATCTTTACAGGTGACTTGATAGTCTGAGGAGGACGCTGAGGAGGAGGAGGAATCATTGAACTCATAAAGTTTGAAAGACCTGCCATGGGATTCTCGCCGCCCCGAGGTGCCATAGGAGGAGGAGCAACGTTAGTTCCACGCTGATTGCTCTGGCTCTGCATTGCTGCTGTAGCAAGTTGGCGAGCAATATCAGGATTAGACTTTAGAACTTGATCCAGGTTAGGAATAGGAGACTTCTGAACCATTTGATTTGTCAGATGAACCATGTAGACCATCATACAAGTGCGAATAGGAATACGTACAAGAGGATGCATTCTCAATTTGTCGCCATATAGATCATACAGTTCCTCAAAATCTTCTTCCATGTCACCAACCTTCATCTGAGCAGCTTCGGACAGACCATCAAGTTGAAGACCAAAGGCTTGAACCATTCCTACATTCTTAGAAGACCACTCAAGACCACCCATACCAGTCACAAACCACTCAGAGAATTGCTGAACAGATCTGTCCATGTCCTTTTCTTTGCGGATAAACTCAAGTTCCATCTCCATCTCCTCCAAAGAAGAATCCATAGTAAACCTCTTACGCATAGGAACACCCATCTTAGCTAGACGATCAAACTTGCGTAGAGTTTCATACTTTTTGCGCTGAACATGTTCATCAGACATGCGAGTGCGGGAAGGAGCTGGTGCAAAAGAATCAGCATTCATATTCTGAACACCGTTCCAAGTCTCAGTTGGACCAACCGAATCCAGATTTGGCATAATATTAGGAGCAGACTCTTCAGTAAAGTTAGGAAGGTCAAAAGTTTCAAGATTTGGTAGAGCAGTATCGCTGGTAGTCATGCTGGGGTTTACAAGCATATCTAGTCCAATAATGTCCATTTGTTAGTTAGTAACGTTAGGGTTATGAAAACTTTAACGCGCTACACATCTATTATTTTTTTGATCACTCTTCCCTTTACTATCAGAAGTTTGCGATAACCATTACACATGCTATTTAAGGTAAGAATACGTTCACTGATATCTGGGCCTAACCAACCAGGATATTTTTGTATTATTTCATAGTATCGATCGGCGTATTCCTTCAGATTGTCTGCTATTTCTTCAGTATATTTGTAGTAGAACATCTGGTCAAACTCGTGTAATGATGTTTCTAAGGATTGGTTCTTTTTTAGAATGTAGTTAAAAAATCCGCGGCTTCGTTTATCGTGTCTTATTGTTTTCATTAAGAAATAGGCTGAAATAGCAGGATTACATTTTATCAAGATACCAATTGTTGCATTCTGTTTTATCAGCCAAGGAAGATATGAATAATTTAAAAAGGATTCATCAATACCAAATGAAAACTCCTCATGTTCGGGTGCTCCAGGTCGTATATGACCAGTTCTGGACAATGAATGCTGTTTTCCAGATTTTATATCGCGAACATAGTCAGACCAAACCTTGAACGGTATCTTTTGCATACCAGTAAATTTACCAGCAGAAATCCACGGGAATGGGAATTTACCCATCATCTCTCTTTTACGACTTTCAACACGGAATAGGTCAGTGCTTTCGTACACCAAAGAAAGTCCCTTGATTTTTGATATCTTATCAACGATCGGCATTTCAGCAACAATATGAGTATCTGGTTCTAATTCACAAACATGAGCAATGCTCATAGCATGGGTATTGATATCAAATAGGGGAAAGAACCGCAACATTGTTCCAAATAACCCTAAATGAAAGCCATCTTTCCTCAGATACTCGGGGCATTCAAACAGAATTACTCGGGCGTTCAGTTCTTTAAACAGCGGTTGAATTGACTCATCCTCTGCTATAGAGCGATCGACAAACAACTGTAGCTGACTATCAGGATAACTTTTGATATACTCTTTCCATCCTCTCAGACCATCGACATATTTCTGGAAATTTTTGGTCAGAGGAATAGCTTTAAAAAAGACGATATTCACAGTGTTTGCATATCGTCTGTTTGGGTTTTGTATTACTGTTAATTTACAAACGTCGTTCTCCATTATGAATTATCCATTATTTTCTTTAGCTTTACTGCAGTATGTTCAAATATAGAAGAATAGTCTGTATACTTGTTTAATAAATTAGATACTCCTTCACGTTGTACTGCAATGAATGGAAATACAGCATACGTAACAAGATTTAAGAAAAAGTTCGTATAAAAAACATCAATTGGCGGACGTTCTAGAATACGAGGAATATGTTCCCAGGTTAAAACTTTATCATAACATCGTTGATTATAGATTACAAATTGTAATCCAAATGCATGATTAGCTTTGAATATTATCTTTGTCAATTTTTCGGCTGTTCCTCTTGTAAGAGAAACCATTGATGTTCCTCCATTAAATATATCCCACTCATCTTGATGATCATCAATATATCTCAGACACCGCTTCCACAATTTTTTGAATTCCTTTGTTGGTCTTGCATCATCTTCCAGAACAAGAATATAGGGCATTTTTTTGTCTTTTGCGTATTTTACTAGTTTCAAGTGTGATCTAGCACATCCAACTCTACCTGGACTATATTCAATAGCAGAAACTCTGATCAGATTTATTTCTGGATAATCAGCCCAATCTTTCTGCAATTGCTCCCATCTGTCTGGTCGTTTATCTAAATTTATAACATATGCATCCATTATGTATTACTTAGAGTTTTCCATAAACCACAACCCCTGCAAAAAAGCATCTGCTAAGTCATCCTTCTTAGGGTGTTTAAGCATATAGTCTTTCCATTGTTCTGGAACTAAAGTTGCTGCATGAACAATTCCAGTTTTCTTGCGTCCCTTATATGTCTTGGTAACATCATGTACAGTAACCATATTAGTTAACTTGTGAACTGCAGAAACTCCCTTGGTAGAATACCCATGACATTCAAACCACATATGCATCATTGCTTGAACAGCCATCATACGCTTATCAGGCTGTTGCTCAAA
>Ga0214923_10004807_pt1 | contig 16056 bp, 8 predicted proteins | sample LL1510_MetaG_FD_177993 | JGI IMG/M metagenome (GOLD analysis project Ga0214923, IMG submission 177993) | Freshwater microbial communities from Lake Lanier, Atlanta, Georgia, United States - LL-1510 | ecosystem: Environmental > Aquatic > Freshwater > Lake | place: USA: Georgia | collected 2015-10-15
AGTAGCGGAAAATGATAGATGTTGATAAAGTTTGGACTGAAAAATATCGTCCAAAGCAAATAGATGATGTAATTTTATCAGATAAAAACAGAAGCATTCTCAAGACTTTTATTAAGAATGATGAGGTGCCTAATCTACTGTTTTGTGGGCATGCAGGTATTGGAAAGACAACCACAGCAAAGGTTCTTATTAATCATTTAGAAGCAGAATTTATCTATCAAAATTGCTCGGAGGTAGGTATTGATGTTGTACGTAATGATATTACAGGGTTTAGTCGGACAAAGAGTTTTAATGGGAAAAAAAAGATTGTTTTGCTTGATGAGATAGACGGTATTGCATCAATTGATGCGCAAAGATCATTACGAAATGTTTTAGAGGAATATGCAGGCCATTGTCGATTTATTTTAACATGTAATTATAAGCACAGGGTTATAGTACCTCTACAAAGCAGATGTCAGTCAATTGACTTAGACCCTAGTATTGCTGAGGCGGCTAAAAGATGTCTTTTTATCTTAAAGCAAGAAAATATTAAAATAAATGAAGACAGTAAAAAAGGCTTAATATCTCTCTTAAGAAAATACTTTCCTGATATACGCAAAAGTATTAATGAAATGCAGAAATATTGCATTGACGGTTCTCTTTCAATTCCGGAATTAAACGTAAGCGGCGAGTTTATAGTTAAATTATTGCAGCTTATAACATCAAAAAAAATTTTACAGAGTAGAAAGTTTATTATTGAAAATGAAGCTACATTTAATGGTGATTACTCATTATTAATGAAAACCCTTTTTGATGAAGTGTGTACTGGTAATTACGGTTTATCAGATAATCAGAAAAAACTATGGCTTGTTACTATAGGTGAATATATGTATAGGTCTGCTTTAGTATTAGACCAAGAAATTAATTTTTATTGCTTACTACTATCGTTAAACGAAATTAACGCTTAGGTAAATATCTTGCTGTTGTTTTTCCGGGATTAGGAAAATTAGGATTGACTTCAGGTGTTTTTTCCCCTTCTGCAGGAGAACTAGGTATCTGAACGTTAACATTATTAAGCTTTCTATCACCGTCGCTATCCTTCTTATCACCTAAATCACTTGTTTTAGTTTGACGGTGGGGTAACATTGTACTGTTAATTACCTTTTCCGCCTCCTCTAGCTTAGGATCTATATTAGAACTATCTTTTCTTTTTAAACCATCAGGAACAGGAGCTAAATTTGGATAGGTATCAATATGCTCTAAAACCCTAGCAGGCACTGTAATGAACTCTCTATAAAGCCCCGGAGCAACTTCTAGAACTATATCTACGAGAAACGATTCAGCTTCGTTTTGAATATCTCCTGAATGTATAGTGGGTCTTACTGCTTTTACGGCGCTAACCCGTATATTTAACCCGCTTTCTGCAAATGATTTTGCCTTAGCCATATAGTTAGAAGCTTGGTCCTTAAAAAACTCATCTCTAAACGCATTTTCCGTGAATTTAACTAAATCTCCTGTTAAAAATCCGCCTCTTGTAAATCTTTGAATGGCAGACTCATATAGCTTGACAAATTTATTCATACATATTATTTATACCTTAAACTATGCAAATAAATACTTTTGTAACAAATATTACGTAATAAATAAAATATGGCGGCTATAGTTTTAGACACATTCTCTGCACCGGAAGAAGGCCCACTTTATACTGATTTGCTTTTAGATCTTAAAGTTGATTATACTCAAAATACTCAGCTAGAGAAACGTAGGGAAATCAAAGATTTACAACGCTCAGAAGATATTGGAGCAATAAAAAACAGTCTTTTTACGTTGTTCACTACAATGCCTGGCCAAAAAATATTAAACCCTATTTATGGGCTAAATTTGATGCAATATTTATTTGTCCCAGTATCTGTGTCACAAGCGCAAATCATAGGTGAATCTATTTTTACAGGTATAAAGAAGTTTGAGCCAAGGGTAGCAATAAGAAACATTAATGTTGAAGCTGATGTAGAGAATAATCAATATAGCATTGCCATGATTATTAGTGTGCCATCGCTAAGCATTAATGAAGTTACTTTGGTAGGAGTACTTAACGAGTCTGGTTATTATTTTAATTAAAATGAATACTAGTCTTACAACAAATCCTTTTAACTTACCTTTAAATGCATATGCTGCGTTTGATGCGGCGTCTTTGAAGTCATTAATGGTTCAGCGTTTAAATGCTGGTGGCGTGTTTACAGATCAAATTTACGAGGGAAGTAATTTTAATAGTCTTTTAGATATTATTGCATATAGCTACAACGTTCTGCTATTTTATCTCAACAAAACAGCTAGCGAGGGATCTTTCAACCAGGCCCAGTTATATGAAAATATGAATAGAATAGTAAAGCTCTTAGGGTATAATCCAATAGGAAACCAGACTAGTGCACTAGCTTTTAATGCTAGCGCCCCTTCAACGCTACCTAAAGGGCTATATACTATACCAAGATATTCCTATTTTACAATAAACGGGATTGCATATACATTTACAGAGGATGTAACGTTTTTAAAGGCAACTGATGGACAGGAGGATTTAAAAGACTTCTCTAACTCCACAATACTCTATCAGGGTACTATGGTACCTTACCCTGCATATATTGCTAACGGTCAGCCTTATGAAGAATTTTCTATTGTATCAGTCAATGAAGAAGGTGTTTCTGAAGTTATAGACCATAGTAGCATACACGTGTATGTTACTACAGAAACGGGTAAATACGAAAGATGGAATAGAGTTAATAATTTATATCTAGAATCTTCGACTAGTAAAAGTTTTGAATGTAGATTAAACGAAAATCAACTTTATGTGTTAAAATTTGGTAACAATGTTTATGGAAAACAATTACCTTCAAATTCTATTGTTACTGTGTTTTATTTAAAAAGCGACGGTGTTGCAGGGCAGATTGGTCCAAATGTTTTAAATGGTAGTAAACTCTTTCTATATAACCAACCCCTTTTTAACAAAATTTTTAACGATATTAAAACAGGAACGACTTATATTAATTTTACGCAAGCCGCTTCACTTACTTTTTCGAATTCCTTGCCTAGTACAACTTTTTCAACGCTTGAAGACGCACAAAGTATAAGAGAAAATGCCCCTAATTTTTTCAAAACACAATATAGACTGGTCACAACAGAAGATTACGAACAATACATAAAAAATAATTTTAGTAATGTAATTAACGATGTTAAGGTATTAAACAATTGGGAGTATTTAGCAGAACATGTTAGGTATCTTTATAATTTGGGATTAAAAGCCCCTAATAATGATAGTAGAGTACTTTTTAACCAAGTAACTTTTGCTGATAGCTGTGATTTTAATAATTTATATGTTTATACCATTCCGAAATTACAAAATGATAGTGTTTTCAGCGGTACAATTAGAAATAATTATTTAAACACCGGCTTAAAGGGTAAAATAATTAATCAACTGCAGGATATAAAAATAGCTACTACAGAAATAGTAATGATGGATCCTGTATACATGGCTGTATCTTTAGGTATAGCTAGCACAGAGGAGATTGCCAACAATGAATTGACCACTGAAATAGCCGACGAAACAACTTTACTGATAGGTAGACTCCCGGATAGCAGGCTATCAGAAAATGAAATTAAATCGCAAATTGTTAATATTATAACAGACTATTTTAGCGTAGAAAACTGTAAATTAGGTCAATTAATTGACATTACATACTTAACGTCTACTATATTGAGTATTGAGGGTGTTTCTTCGCTAAAGACACAGCGTATAGTTAATGGTCAAACAATTTCTAAAAGCGGATTAAGTCTTATAATGTTTAATCCTGTATACAGCAATTCTAACGAAGATATCAACTTATACAATCAAAATATAGTGTTGCCGAGATTTAAGATTCCTTTCTTACATAAACCAGAGACTATCTTTTCAAGAATTTCTATAGTAACACCTGATACGCAAGAGAAAAGTATAAGGGAGTATTAAAATGGCTCTACCGGCGGTGACTATTAATGTGTCGGTGTTAAAGGACTTTTCTGTAAAAAATTTTAAAAGTTATGCTTTACCAAACACACCGTTTTATTTTAAGCCTGTTTGGAGCATTTTAGAAGATAGCTTAAACTATAGTCAATATCAAATAATATGGAATTTTGGCGATGGCACTACTTTTATTGGCCCGAGTGCTATGCATAGCTATAGCTTCCCTGGCACTTATAATGTATCAGCTACCTTTTATAATAAAAATGGAAAAACCAGTACTGTGACGTTAGGTAATAGTCTAAGTGTCTATAATGTAATGCCTGATTTACTGGTTTTTGACAGATTGACACCCTCGCTTTTAGAAGGGTTATACCTACTACCAGCTGGTAAAAAAAGCGAACCTTTGAAAATATTCAGATACAATAGCTGGCAGCACGATAAAACATTATTGGAAAATAATTATACTATAAATTTATACGCATCTGGTTCAAAGAGTACTTTTTATTCACCAGAAGAATATTATAAAGGAAAATATTCACACTTAAGAAACTTTTTTGGATTTATTGAAACAAATACTACTTCACCAAATTTTTTAACAAAAATAGTAGATAAAACAACAACAACATCAGTAAGTGTATATGCAACACCTACTTTTACGGAAGATGGGGAGATAGGCTTTATTTTTAAAAATAGACCAGATTCAACAACAGCATTTATTGGTACAACTGGCAGTACACTAGAAGCTTCTAAATTTATTAGCTATGTTGATCAAACACCGTCGCCGCCTGGTAAAAACACATTAATTTTTATTCAAGCACATCAAGATAGTATAAGTCTACAGGATGATTTTACTATTTCTAGAAATTTAAATGCTTATTTAACGCCTTCTATTTACGGAATTTACAATGTACCGTGGCAAACTCAATATTTAAAGTCAGTTTTTAACCCAGCAAAAGAAATTAGTATTACTAGTAACGGTATAACAATTGAAGGTGATACCGATATAACTGGTACGTACAAGCAAGAGTTTATTAATTCTTTTAGCATATACCCGCTAAAATGGACAGATTCTAATATTTCTTTTTGTTGTACATTTAAAGATTCACAAAATTTTACTACAAAAAATTATTCACCAATAACTAATTTTCGCTTTGATGGAAAGCTCCCCACAGAATTAAACAGTATTAGTCTTAGTCTAGTAGAAGTAAAAACACCACCCTACAATACTCAGTTATTACAGACTAAGAATATTATTGAATACGGATACGAAAGAATATCAGATGCAGTTTTTGAAAAGAACACCTCTGTACCGGAATATAATAATAGTAGTTATTTTTGTGGCCAATTAAAAACAAATACTGCCGTAAATGCTGCAGTTATTAGCGCCTGTGTCTTAATACAAGACCAACCTGTTATCAATTTAGGTATCACCTATGGCTATGCAGGTCAACCTGGTATTAATAATTTAAAGAGATTTAATAAAAAAATTCTTCTCGATCACAGTAGCTCGGAAAATTTACAATTTGAAATTATAGGAACTAATACTATTAATTTAAATACAGATCAAAAATCGAGTGTTAATGTTTCTGTATTGCCGTTTGGCAATTACAGGCGCGGGCAAAATAGAGTATATGTTACCGATGCCGATAATGACAAAATAAAAATTTATACACCGGACGGCGTATTAATTAGTACTATAGATTTAAAAAATGCCTATGTTTCTACTGGTACTAATAGTCTGCCTGTTGCTGTAAATTTGCTTGGCAATTTAGATGGATCGACACCAGCAAGTATTGCTCTAGACGGGGAGGGCAACGCATGGATTTCCTTATATGACGCAGTTTCATCTTTTAAATTTGATTATAACACGCTTACCATAACTGCTTGTGCTGTACCGCCGTTTAATAATAGGCTTTTAAATGATAAAGACTATTTAAATCAATCAGGATTTACAGGTGAAAACACATTGCTACCTGCTTGCTTAGATACAGACGTAGATAATAATATTATAATAGGATATAGCCATCCGTTGAGCGGTATGATTGTTAAGTATAACAGTAGCGGTACTTATCTTGGTCATTTTATTTTACCTCAAAACACTTCTATACAGGAAATTGTTGTTGATGTAAGTAATAACATATATGCTATCGTAAAAAACTTGCAAAACAATTTACCAAATCCAAATTTTGTATCGGATTACATATTTAAATGGTCACCGACATTGGAATTAGCGGCTAATTTTCCTATTTCCATATTTAATGCAGGTCGTATGAGTATAGATTTAAATCAAAATATTTATCTCAATAATTCATCTTCAAAAATCACTAGAATTACCCCTTCAGGCTTAGTGTCTGAGATTAGTTTAGATATATCTCCAGCTCTCCTAACATCTACTTACCAGCAATACATAGGGGGTATTGCTTGTGATGAAGAAGGTTATTTGTGGGTGTTGCATAATCAAACAGGTAAAATATATTTCTATCCAGTCGATACATTCACACAGTTGCCCTTATCAGGTATATTTACAGGCGATTTACCTGATATGAGACTTGTTACTGATTATGGGTCTCAAGCACAATATTTAGTTGTTGGTGACTGGACAGGTGTAAGGTGGATCAACAAATACATTCGTACAACAATACCGGCTCCGAGATATATTTTTGGAAAGAGTAATTTATTTACTATTATTAAAAATAAGCCAGTTGTCTCAAAAATTAATGAAAATTTTGATCTTAGTACAACATTTAAAAATTACGTGTTACAGGAGTCCCTCCTAAACAAACCGGAATTGTTTGATAATTTTTTAGGGCAAATTGTCGGAGATTCTGATAGTTTGCCTACAAGCTTGGGTAAAACCATTTATGAAAAAATAGCTAATTTTGTTTTAAACAAAAACGATATTACGACCTGTGAATTAGATTCATTGCGTCAGCTTTACAGCCTAGTCGGAAAACAGCTTCTACAGTTTAATGTAAACTATCCACCGGGATTACGTAGAATTATGAACTTACTTTCTATCAGGCAAAATCAGCTTTTTGGCTCACCTAATACATTTAACAAGCAATTTAGTTTGGATAGTAATAATAAAAATTTGGGCGAACAAATCAATATTAAAGATGGTAGTTTTATTGGTGGTGATCCTATTGTTAGTTACGAAAAATTTAGCGGTAAATACAACATTATATACAACACTCTCGTACCAGAAACGGATGGTGTAGTTTGCTCTGTTGGTGTGCCATTCCCTTTAAGTGGTATTAACTATGATTGGGGCTGGAATTTAGTTACCAATGGTGCGACAGGTGAAGAAATTGGCCAATTTTACAATTTTTATAAATACATACCATACATGCCGTTAACATCTACTAACAACGTAATTGATTTTGATAATCCACAAACCACATTTACAAATACACAAAGTTCATACACTGAATGGACTCAATACGGTGGAACAATGGAAAGAATAATTGCCAAGTCTTTATATGAAGGGTTAGGTTTATGATAGTTTCAAGCATTATCAATAATGATGCTTTCGCAAAAGATAGCAATACCCCTTTTACGTTTATAGAATGGCTAGAACAAAATAGTTCAATTAGTTCAGATGTTAATGTTCAGTTTGCTAATTATAAAAATTATGTTTTAATATGGTCAGAAAAAAAATCACTATCAAAAAGCGAGTCTTTAAGCACCTTACAATCATTGTATATTCAAGTTTTAAGAGAAATTGCTATTACTTACAGTACTGAAGAAGAGCGCAGATTTATTTCTAATGCAGATTTAAATAATGCTAGTGATGTAGAAATAATATTACCTTTTTTTATTACTAAATTAAAGCAGCTCTGTCTATATTACAGCATAGCTCGGGAAAGTATAAAAAATTCTCCCATTGAGTACAATATAAGAGGTACCTCGTTTGGTATAAAAAAATTAATTAAAGATATTATCTTTTCTACAGCTCAAATTGATCAATTTTTTGATAATAGGCCTTGTTTTTTCCCACCCTTGTCGTCTATTGCAACAGATTTAAATGTCGAAATAGAAGAATTGTACGATTTAACTGATAATTACTACAATCAACCTGCTAAAAATGAGCAAAATACAACAGGTCTAGAAAATATATCAGCAACTAATATTGTTTTTCCCAGCCTATATTTGGATTTTAAGCAAGCTGTTATCGATACTATAAATCAATACCCATTTTACATTGAATCTCTTTATGGCTCATTTTCAATTAATCCTTATTTATCAGGTACCGAAATAAATTATCTAAAAGCTAGAGACTTTATTGATTATATAAAAAGTAATACTACAGACACATTAAAAATAAATCTTTTAAATAAACTAGCGCCAAAATATCTAGCTAATGATTTTTATTATCTGAGTACAGGTAGCACTAATACTGAAATTGTATCGGGTCTTTTATTTTCTGTATCGCCGCTAACAGGTGCACCTACATTAAATTTATTAAACCGGCAGCATGCAACAGTTGCATCAGTACAAAACCTAGAATTATTATATGCAGATTATGAAATAGGAAGGTTTTTCCTACCGCACCATCAAGGGATTTTACTTTTTAATACACCAGCTAAAAAATATGAAGTAGATATAGATAAATTACAACCCAATACAGTCTACGCGTTTCCGGATCCAAATATTATTGGAAATGTAATGTACAATTCAAATGAAGATAAAACATTTTTACCCATCTCGTACGTTGTCGATGTGTCGTGGAATAAGACTAGCCGTAGCAATCAGTATAAATTTGGAGATGTTTTTGCAACTTCATATAACAATCAGTACTATGGCTATCAAAGTAGAGAAGACGATATCAAACTAATGCCTGCCGGAATAAGTAGAGTACAAGATAATATTGATTTTTGGGAAGGTATTCGTAAAAATACATGGAGTAATTTAGATCTCTGGCCAGGTATTGATAAGGCAAATTCTTATCCAAATGCAGCGAGACAAGACTCTCTTTTAATAAACAATAATACCCCGGTGTATTGGGGCAGTGATTTATTTGGTAATGATTTTTGTTTGGTAAAAAATATAGATAATTTAAAAACTGTTACTATACCGGTTACTAGTGATGGTATAATGCCAGGTCAATCAACGGTTTTAAAATATAATAATATACAGCTTACACAAAATTCTTTATTTGAAAAAAAATCTCTACCTGGGGAGTTGTATGTTAGAAATACCATTACAAATAAAATTCAAACCGGAACAGAAGTATTAAGTTCTATTTTATTAAAATATCCTCAAGTTATACTAGATGACTTAAAAAATGGAATTAATTATTTTGCAATTTATAATAATACTCTTGTCATTGAGACGAGCGGATACGTTTTAGTAGACAGTATTAATTTTAATTATTCTACACACAAAATAATACCAGCAGGCACTCAAAATCTTTTCTATAAAAAAGCCTTTTTGAATAATAAGCTTGAATACTTCGCCGGGGAATGGTATTCAGAAAAAGAAAACAATCTTTATCTATGTTTTTTAAAATTAGATATAAATGGTTATCGAACTAATTTTAAAGCACTGTACCCACAAATATATATTATAAATTTAGATACTCTTAATTCTAGACTTATATATCCAAATAGTGAAACTTATAGTCAAAATGTTTATTCACTTAGCACTATTAATAATCCGCCTCAGCTCAATATTGTTCAGTTAGAAGGAATAAATTTTGAATATTTGCAGCGTTCTAATCTCTTTAACTTAACATATTTAGGTAAAAATTTAAATAGCCTTCCATTTATTGTTAACGAACAACTTACTAAACTTGAACCTTTCTTTAAGACTAATATACCACAGCTCTATCAGCCTTTTTATTATGTAGTTGATAACAATTATTTTACTCAAAATTTATCGTTATTCGTTAAATATATCGGCTCTAAAACAGGTAATATCGGTGCACATCTTTTTAAAGAAGGTAGTTTTCACGGGTCAACATTAAACTTAACAGGTGTTAATTATTTGTTCTGCGATGGTGTTAAGCCATTACAAATAAATACTATTGGTACGTATATAGCCTATTTTGACTGGCAGTCCTATAATGAAGTAACTATGTTTTTAGGATGCTCGGGTTATACCATAAAAAATACAGGAACAAACCTCATATGGGACGCTTTCACCAAAAATGCTACCTTATTAACGTCTCAATCCCCTCTTAATATTACTCAAACAAAAAATAATATAGATATTAATATTGAAATAACTAGATTTTCTGATAATCAGATAAAATTTGTTTTGACTAGCAATAATCCTGGTTTTACTGGATTACTATGTGACTCGCCTGATTCCATTTATAATTCGGTAACAGTTGCAAAGCAAGGAGATGGAGATGGTAAAATTATCACAGATCCATATTGTATAGATTGTAATTCTGAATGTTCTGAATTATTCGGATATAATACGACAGTAACGTTTATCGCTAGTGCGGACTATTGGAGTAATTTTATTGGCTGGATAGGCGGTCCATGCGATAAAACTACCACAGATTGTATCTTTACAGTCGTTTCTTCAGTTAATTTTAATGCATATTTTCAAAAAATTCCTACCCGGACAATTACTGTTACTACGCCGGCGGGTAGAGTTTTTTCACAAGATTTAAGAATAAACGTAGCTGCAAATGATGGTTCGCAAGGGCCAGCATCAACAACAATTTTATATCCTAAAGGCAAATTTGTTACGCTTTCTGCTGTTACTCCAATATCTGGATGGGCTATGTATGGATATGATGGGGGAGGATGTAACGGTATTGCTGGTACCAGATGTACCTTTATAGTTACAGAAGATGCAAATATTTTTGCGCGGTATATAAGAAGTTATGAATACCCTCTAAGAGTTTTTGTTAAATCGTTTGTACAAGCACAGTCTGCAAATGATAGCATTATAATTGGTGCTGATAATGTTGATAACGGTGTACCTACATACGGAGATAGCTTTTTCTATAAATATAATTGTTCTGACGCTTGTACATTTATTTTATCTGGAACAAACACAGCACGATACGGTAATCAAACAGCTACACTTTGTGCAAGACCATCACCAGGTAGGCGGTTAAAATATTGGATAGGTGACAGTGATTGTAGTAATGAAGAATATGCATTAAAATCAACGATTACTCCTTACGCAAGTGTAGTTATAGCTGAACCGGCAGATACAGTAAATACAGGCTATATATGCAAACTAACGATGGACCGTTCACGCGAGGTAACGGGAATTTTTGATATAGGTTATTATACATTAACGTTAATTATTTCAGGAGATGGTGTAGGAGATGCATTTTCTTATCCAGAAATATTTAATAATTTTGAAGTACCACCGGTTTTTTATTACAAGGAGCGTGTTCAAGGTGACGTTGATGTACTCAAATTTGCTGTATTGAGCGGTACAACACTAACAGTACGATGCACAGCTGTAAAGGGTAGTACATTTCTTAATTTATCTAGTATATATTTTGCACCTGTTGATGGTATTAGTGCACGAACAGTTACTTTAAACAATGATGTTACAGTTATTGCGACGTTTTCTGCACTTGAGTTCTACACATTGACTATCTTAAACAAAACAACTTGTGGTGTTACGGTCACATCATTTCCTCTTGGTAGATACGGTACAAATATTAATTGCGGTACCACGTCTTGTCAAGCAATATATGCAGCAAATAGAATTATTGATATAGAGACAGTAGATGCTTCTACAGACTGCGATGTGCATTATTTTCTTACTGAAGCTATACCTGGTGGTGGATTGCAATTTAAGTATCAACCAGGGCCTGGAATAAATCTCTCCTTTATGGATCAAAATGCAATAATAGGGGATACATTGTCTCTTGTTGATCCAAGTATAATTTTAGGGTCAGGCGGGGCCCCATATGCTTCAGGCGATGGTATTACAGTAGAACCAAAAGCCTATGTAGTAATGACTCAGAATTTAACCATAACAGCATTTCCGCTTTAAATAATATAAACTATGAATCAGGATGTATACAATATAGCATTATTTAACGAGCAAGCGCTAGATATATGGAGTGATATTATTGTTAGTTTTGAATATGAACGTATTTCTTACAATAGCTCCTCAACTGGAGGGTTTGCATTAGTATTTTTTGATAGTATTAGTGATGCGCCACGCGGTGGCGGCCCCGGTTCAAGCTTAGGGTATGCACCAAGCAACGAGCAAGACTATTGTCAGCTAGGTGGGTTCCCTGGGCTTCAGGCAGCTTTTTTAGGTATTGGATTTGATAACAAAGGTTTATTTGCTGCAGGTATAAACGGTCGTACTGGAATACCTTTAACTGAGATTAACAATGCACAAACATTAACAGTTCGTGATGGGGTGGCAAATAATTACAATGTTTTAAAATCAATAAATCTAGTTAAAGTATTATCTTCATTTTCCAATGCTTCAACATTTACTGTAGATCAGAGTGCTGCTATAGGTGCATCTCCTCTACAGAGATCTGTTCGAGTGATTTTAAAAAACCACGGTACTATACTTTTAGTACAACTAAAAGATAGCCCCGATAGAAATCAATTTGATACAGTATTAGAATTATCGCTGCCAGAAAGACAAAGAAAGTCATTAAGAGTGGCTCTTACTAATACAGCTGATAATAATTTAACTAATTTTAAAGTAAAAAATTTTAATGTTGCCGGGTTTCCGGGTGTCTTGACAAAACAAAAAATTGAAGGTTGTTCCTCTGTGTTATCACAATTTAATTATGGATTAGTAGAAAATAGAAGAATCTGCACCGGGGAAGAATTTATTGTAACCAGTTTACCTAATCAAGTTGTTACGTATACTACTGATACAGTAAAATACAGTTTAAAAAATATTATTTATACCGGGTCAGGTATACAAGTTACAGGGTCTGCGGGAAATGATATATGTGTAATTTATGAAAAGCAGCCTTTAGTTGGTCTTTATAAATTTTTAGGAGAAAAACTTTCAAAAAATTTCTTTATTAATACTCCCGATGAAGAGATATCAAAATGGGTTGATATAGATAAAACAAATAGCAATGTTGCTATTTTTACTAGAGCTGTCTCTGGTGCTGTACATATATACAACTATATTACGCAATCTGAGTCTCCTGAAGAGATTGGTACGTGGAAGCTCTATCAAACAATTAATTACGATCCAATAATACACAACAATAAAGGCTTTTTGAATAAAGTAAAAATAAACGGTAATAATCTAGCAATCAATGCAGATTATGAAACTGTACACATGTATAGAAAAAATATTTTTAACATATGGGAATATATACAAACATTAAGCGCTACTATAGCACCAAATCTTATTACAGGATTTGGAGAAGAAATGGCAATTAGTGACGATAATTTACTTGTAGGTGCACCGCAATCACAAAAAGCGAATATACCTGAACCTGTACAAGGTGAAGTATATCATTACATATACGATAAAGCTCAAAACAAATGGAATTTGGTAATGGCTCTTGGTAGTTTTTACAATCTAAATACACCGCTTGGTACATTTGGTTCGTCTATAGATTTTCAGAATAATATTTGTGTAGTAGGAAGCCCAGGTGAAGAGTATAGATTTACACAAGATGATAGTGTTATTAACGTAGGACGCGTCCATGTATTTAGAAAAACACCTGGTGGTTTATTTTCTCAAGGAGTTGCAATTGCCCCGGAAGGAAAATATATTGAAAAAAATGCGTTTTTTGGGTCGAGTGTCTCGTTAGCTGATAACCATCTTTTTGTATTGTCGCCCTTTACATTGGCTGAGTCAACATCAAATATTACCACGTATGATTTATCCTGTACATTTGCAACACCACCGCCACAAATTAACGTTCCTGCATGTGCGTTAATTACTTTTGATAATAGAAGCTTTATTCTCGACACAATAACAGGAACATATATGTTATCCTATGTATGTCAACAAGGAGCACAATAATGTATACAGATGTAATTACAACAACAGCATTTGTAGTAGTCCCTACAAACACCGTGGAACTATCTACATACGATTTTTGCAATTGGCTGGATCATCATATTTTCAAAGATACTAGTCTGACCCCAACAGGATACAATTTTTTTTATCCGTTAACTGCGTTTGGCGGTACATATTTTGATGTTAATTACACAACAACAGTTTCTGGTGGCCCGTTTTATGACTATTGTTATCAAGATTTTTGCTTTGAAAAATTTTCGCTGAATGCTATTAATCTATACTGTGTTGCAAATGTAAATTTTGTACTAAGTGCTTTTGATGAAACACAGGCAAAACTAATTCGCTTAGTATACGATTTTAATGACGACACCCCTAAAGTTGTTAAGAATTTTAATTATATATCTCCACAGCAAACTTTAATACGAAATGAAATAGTTTCACACATCTATTATCCAACCGAACAGTTCGTTACAACTTATCGACCAAGTATTACCGCAATATATGAGGATGGCTGTATTAATGTGGTGACCCTTACGTTAAATAGCTATAAATGTGGAATTTACGATGCATTTAAAGATGTTGCTTTACTAGATAGTGCTCAAACAAAAAATACAAATAATATAATTTTAACTTTAGAAGATAGAAAACGGTTGCAAGTGTTTACTAATATATTAGACCTAAATGCACAAACAGCAACTTTATTAGATCTTGCAAGCGGCGAAACAGCTCAACAACTATTAGATACAGTAACTGTGGTGAAAGCCTCCTCGGCCCGTATTCAATTCCTTAACCCGGTAGTGGTTGATCCTGCAACATATGAATATGTTGAAGGCCCCGGTATTAATTTGACACCTGACAATCTGCGATTACTACAGAATGACTTAATAGTTTCCTTGTCTGGTGACATTGTTTTTGAAGAGAATACCGGCGCACCTTATGTTGTAGGCGATGGTATTATAGTAACACCGGGCTTTCTGCGAACAACAAACTTAGATTAAATATTTTATGATTGTAAACTATCTTACAAACACAACATTAAAAAATACCGATGCATTGTACGAGCATGATGATAATGTTAATCTAAAAAATAAAAAAATTTTTATTGATGGCCGCCTCTCAGTAAATGCTTCTCCTGTATTTGAGGGTTTGTCTGATTACAAAAGAAATAATTATAGTTTAATGTTTTTAACAAAACAAACTAACTTACCTGATGTGACCGATTTTTACACCCCTTTAATAAGAGAAGATTTTTTTGTAGGAAAAATATTTGTTATATACAATAATAATTACAAGTATTTAAAATTTGATGCATCTATTGATGACCAAGAATTCTTAACAATTAATTATGATCAAAGCTTTAACAACCTAAGTCAAAATGAGCCTTTAAATATATTTCATTTTATAAAAAAGACAGATACTATTTGCAATATAATGTACCGTTATGGTGATAATGATTATTATCTAAATTTTAATCCCGTAACAATAAATTTAAACTTTACTATTTTATCTGCGTTTAATGATTTAAAAGAATATACAAGAGATTTTTATTATACTCAAAATAATGAAACTGGAATAATTACGTTGCAATGCAGAATACAGGGTAGAGCATACAGAGTAACTTACAATCAATTAACAAATAGACTTGCATTAAGCACGCTTCAAGACATAAGCTTAACCGATACAAGGTGTATTTTTTATTTAACGGGCAATGCTAATTTAACGGTACCTGAAATTACAATAGATTGGGCTAGCTATGAAAAAAGTTTTAATCAAAATAATCTATCTATAAACAGTGAGAAAACTTTTTATAATACTAAAAATAATTTTTTAATTCATAGCGAATATTTAAAATCTAATGTTGATACTGAGTTAAAATATAATTTTCTTAATTTAAAAAATCAATTAAACATTGAAGGATACTCAACAAGAGGAAATTGCTTTTTACAAGAAGATTCTATTACTAATAGAGAGTACGTTACAATTTTTAGTGGAGGAAGGCAGGAAAAGGGGTATGATAAGTTACATTTACAATATCAAACGTATACTTACCCTTATAAATTTAAGCCCGGTAAAACAACATGGTTTCATACTCCTCAATCGATGTGGCCGTATGAGCGAATTAATATAAACAACACATCATTAATTGA
>Ga0214923_10004808_pt1 | contig 16055 bp, 17 predicted proteins | sample LL1510_MetaG_FD_177993 | JGI IMG/M metagenome (GOLD analysis project Ga0214923, IMG submission 177993) | Freshwater microbial communities from Lake Lanier, Atlanta, Georgia, United States - LL-1510 | ecosystem: Environmental > Aquatic > Freshwater > Lake | place: USA: Georgia | collected...
CACCAAACCGAAAAACCGCCATCAAGAAGAATACGTTGCCCATTTGCGCAATAAAAATCGCAAAATCATCGTCGCGAGTGGTCCGGCGGGAACGGGGAAAACTCTTTTTGCTACGGAATATGGTGTGCGCAATTTTTTGTTAGGTAATTGCGAGAAGCTGATTTTCACCCGACCATCGGTGGCCGTCGATGAAGAATTGGGCTTCCTTCCAGGAACTTTAGAAGAAAAGATGGCACCGTGGGTCCGCCCGATTTACGACGTGTTATACATGTTTATTACACCAAAAGAAGTGGTCGAATTGATGGAAGAAAAGGTCATCGAAATCGCCCCTTTAGGATTTATGCGTGGGAGAACTTTCAAAAATGCGTGGATTGTCGCCGATGAAATGCAAAATTCTACGATATCACAAATGAAAATGTTATTGACTCGTTTAGGCGAAAATAGTCGTATTGTCATTACGGGGGATTTAGAACAACATGACCGCGCCGGTGAAATCAACGGCATGGAAGATTTCTTAGGGAAATTCAAAGGGAAACGGTCATCCAGTATATCGAGTTTCGAGTTTGACAAGAGTGATATACAGCGCGAAGAGGTGGTTCGCGAAGTTCTCGACATTTATAGTGGCGATTTACCGCCCATGTATACAGATGACGACACCGTCATTTAGGGAAAATTATCCGACTATAGTATATAATGTCTATTTCAAAACAAGCATCATCTTTATTCAAAGGGCTTTACAAAAGAGCCTCTAAACATATGTCTGGGAAAATGGTTGGCACCGGATTGTTATACAATAAATGGGTATTATATGCTGCGTTTTTAGTATCTCTTTTGAATTTATTGGTATGGTTAGTGGCCGGTGATATCATGAATGCCATTGTCTTTCTCTTGATTGGATTTTTGACATCCTTTTTCAGCAAAAACATGGTTGTTGTTTTGGTATTTGCACTCGTCGTTTCGAATGTTCTCAAATTCGGTCTAAGTATTGGACAAGAAGGATTTGAAGAAGGTGCCCATAAAAGTAAAAAGTCCAAAAAAGACGTCGATGGATTCGAAGAAGGTTCTGGTGAAAATGGAGAAGAAACCAAAGCAGAGGACGGTGTCGATGGATTTGAAGAAGGTGCTGGTGAAAATGGAGGCGAAGTAACCAAAACAGATGATGATGGAGTCGATGGATTCGAGGAAGGTGCTGGTGATAATGGAGAAGAAGTAACCAAAACAGATGATGATGGAGTCGATGGATTCAAAGATGGTGAAGAAGGCATGCAAACTCTCGGATACTCTTCCGTCGTTCCAACAGCCATGTTTGAACAACAAACTTTGTTTTCTAATTTGCAAAAGATGACTCCGCTCGTTATCAATACCGACAACGAATCTAAAATTCGCACACAACTAAAATACGAAAGTTTCGTCTCAACCCGTTAAATGTTCTCAAATTACATGTCCCATTCATGGGCGATGTAATTACGCAAGTGTATACTAGATATTTCTCATACTATACTAGTAGATACATGGAAAAAATATATACACCTTTTTTAGCCATCTTTTTGGCCTTTGTTATTGTCGGATTTTCATGGTATAAACAACTGATGATGGAAGACGAACAAGAAGGTTTAGAAAATATGGATTCAAAGACGATTGTCCGACCAGACGGAGTCACTGTAAGGCGCCGCAAAAAACCGGCGAAAATCGAGGAGCCGGTTTTAGAAAACTACAAAGAAGGTATCAAAATCCCCGGACTCAGTGCCATTACAAAGGGCGTCAAACAAATCCCTAAAAGTTTCAAGAAACTAGGAAGCTCCGTCAGCAAAGGATTCACGAAAACCCTGAAAATGATTACTAAATTTTTCAAATATGTAGGCGATGTATTTTTATCCTTCTTTAGCTATATTGAATGTGGATTCAACAAAGTGATTAAATTACCGCAATGCATGGGATGGTATACCTTAGAAATCATCGGCCACATTCTCTATATTCCATTCGGGTTTTTCTTCTGGCTATTCAGTCTGCAATCCGTCGAACGCATGATATGGGGTATTATAGAAGACATTGACTGTTTTTGCTACAAATCCACCGGTTATCATTTAATACACTATTCCGATAGTATTATCAAGAAGTGTTATAAATGCAAAATCAAAAAGATGCCGAAATTCCCGAAAATGTAAAACTTTATATGTGCCTACTATATAACACATGGCAAAAAAATGCATTCCTGGTGTCATATGTATTGAAAATATGACACTCTTTGTTCTCGCCATTACTATCGGTTTGGTGTGCTACCTCATATACAACAATCAAAACAAACCTATTACACAAAAGCCGAATATATTGGTCGTTCCTACACCGCAACCCTCTTTGGTCGGAATCCCCACTCGTAGCACTGATTCATTCAATGACCCCTATGTTCCTCCACTAAAAACGAATGGCTACCTGCAACCAGAACAATCTAACCATGATGTGCGCGGTGGAATACCCATCAATATCGAAACGCGTGCCACCGGAATGGCCTATCAGCAAATCGGTATATTGACTCCACTAAACAGCACAGACAATACTATGATACTACCACTTATGGGGCGGAAATTAATGACGGGCCGAGACAAATGGCAATATTATACCATGGCAAATGGGGCGGGCACGATTCACGCCAAATTGCCCGTCAGCAAGAATGGCAAAAGTTGCACAGGCGAATATGGATGCGACGATATACAAAACGGTGACACGGTGTATGTGGAAGGATATAAAACTACATTTACAGCGACCATTTACGAGAACATCAATTTTTCGTATATTCCATATATTTAGCAGGTTCTCGCAACACCCACAATATATATTCTACATATATAGTAGAATATATGACGACAACACCAAATCAATTTGTTTTAAATGATGATTCCATGATTGACAATAATCAGTCATTTACATCTGATTTCTATAAAACGGTAATGTATTTAAATCGATTTGCAAAAACCCAGGCCATGGGCGGATATATTAAAATACCCTATTTCATGCCAAGTGGATATATCAAACCGAATGGAACATTGATTCAGGGTTCCGAAACATTTCAATACAAATGCAAACAAATGTATATTTTTAAAGTAACCCACGATATTTTAATGGATAATCAAGCAGATGGTGAAATGGTGATTCGAATGGAACCCATGAATGGAAATACCGGTTTATTATTTGTATGTATGTTATTAAAATCAACCAGAAAGGAAGCATCCAGTTTAGATAATATCATACGTGCTTCGGAAAATCCACCACAAATATTTACGTCATATGACTTTGAATTAAAGCCCTACGTCAACGAAAATTCAAAAAAAATCATATACAAGAGTGGAATCGATACTGTGATTATTTATACCAATCCCATCGAAATCGCTGAAATGGATTTTACAAATTATCAAACTGCCCCGGTCGATTTATTTGCACCTTATCCAGTCACTGATTATAAAATTTTATACAATATGAAAACATTTCAAGAGGGCTTTCAAGAAGGCATCGACAAGATAATGACATGTAGTCCGATTGATATGACGGACTCGAATGGAAATGCAACGGGGGAAAATACCGCCACGTATTTGATGGACAATAAAACTGCACAACAGGTGCAAAATATGGGTGTTGCTTATGCGATGATGATTACACTAGTTTTATTGATGGCCTCTTATTTAGGCGGACCGGTCATCTTCAATTACGTGATTGCACAACATTGCACGAATTCAAATAGTCTCATTATCACTACATTCTGGTTTTTAGCGTTTGCACTAACACTTGCGCTTGTTTTATTGCTAAATGGTTCCAAATATGATATGTCCGAAGCCATGACGGGTATGATGTTTTTAATCTTGATTATATTGTCTATCCTCAGTATTGCAAATTCACGGCTTTCTTACCCAGAGTTATACGCAAAAATTCCCATGGAGTTTGAAAAATTCGATTCAGATGCAATTAAGACCTGGGGTGGAAGAGTGATAGATGTAATCTCCCGAAATCTCTTTCCGAATGACATTAGCAAATACGGAATTGCCATCACATGGGCCATTTTAGTGGTGATTTTAGCAATACCATGTATTGTTATTGGATCCAAAAAAGACAAGGCGAGTAATCGCAAAGAACAAAAAAACCGCGGATACCGTGACAATCTAGTCGGTATTATTATGGGAATCGGAAGCGTCTATGGATTATTTGCAATCATTTATGCATGTTCTATCCTAACTCCTATTGAATAAATATGTCTAGTCAATAACCTAGAAATATTTATACTACTGATGCGCCTTCTAATTTCTCAGCCACTGGTTTGAAACTGGTCACAATATATTCAGTTGGTTCCGATTTGCCAATAGGTGCACGGACTTCAATGACTTCTTCTTCGACGGTTTTTTCGACGACAGGGTTCATTTTACGCAAATCCTCGTCTTTTGCGACTTGGGTAGGAGTGTATTTCATAATGATGGCACGACTGTTTCCGGCACTTCCAGAACTACGACGTAATACTTCATATGCGACGAAAATGAATAAAACGCCTAACAATGGATTCGTATACACAAACATTGCAACGGTCACTGCAAATAAAAGCACCATACCTAAAGCGGAATCAACATAAGGTGCTAAGGTTTCAGGAGTGCCAATCGGAAAAACAATATAAATCATGAATGCCACGAAAAGCACAATTTCGACCGGTCTCATAGATTTCAATGATGCTGGGATTTTCATTCTATAACATAGATTTATATATTTTTGCACAAAAAAATTGAATTTGTATTGAATCCGCTAAATCTTACTACATACCCCCAATGAACAAACAACAATTCCTACGTCGAAAAATCGCGGCCTCTAATGCCGCCAAGAAAAAGACAGAAAAACCCGCGAAAGAACCGCCATTTAACCCGCCCACCGATTACAAAGCCCTTATCCGTGAAAAATCCTATTTAGGCAAAAAAGGCTATACCATCCCCAAAGAACATTTGTTGCCCGAAGACGAAGCCTTTTTGCGAAGGGATTTGTTCGTCAAACCCGCTACCAATGCAGCGGCCTATGGACCCGCCTCCGAAGAAGAAGCCTACCCCGTCTTTCGCGAAAACGACAAAAAACTATACATCCCCCGATTCTACGGTATTCACCGCTATGGTCTCCCACCGAAATCTGAAATCGACCCCGGCGACACCATCCATCTCGATTTTCCTAAACCTCTCCGCGACTACCAGGACAAAATCATCGGCATTTATACCAAACATGTCGACACCCCCCTATGCACAAATTCCCCACTCAAAGGCGGTGGTGGTATACTCGAAGTTCCGTGCGGCCGCGGCAAAACCGTGATGGGTCTAAAAATCATAAGCCTATTACACAAAAAAACCCTGATTCTGGTGCACAAAGAGTTCTTGATGAACCAGTGGATTGAACGCATTGCCGAGTTCTTGCCGGGGGCGCGCGTCGGCAAAATTCAGGGACCGGTTGTCGATATTCTCGACAAGGACATTGTCATAGGAATGATTCAATCCCTCTATGACAAGGAATATCCCACGAATACCTTTTCGTCGTTCGGTCTCACCATTATCGATGAGGTCCATCGTATTGGCAGCGAACAATTTTCGAAAACGCTGTTACGCATTGCGACCCCCTATATGCTGGGGATTTCGGCGACTGTCGACCGCAAAGACAAATTGACAAAAGTGTTATACATGTTTATCGGGCCGAAAATATACACGGAAAAGCGCGAAGACGATGACGTGGTTTGTGTGCGTGCCATACAATATGTGAGTGGCGATGCGGGGTTCAATGAGACGGAATATGATTTCCGCGGCAATCCGAAATATAGTACGATGATTACGAAATTGTGCGCGTTCGGTCCGCGGAGCGATTTTATTATTCGTGTGTTGGGCGATTTGTTTGCGGAGCATCCGGAGAATCAAATCATGATTCTATGTCACAATCGGTCACTCCTGAATTATTTGTATGAGGCCATCAATTACCGTCAGATTGCAAGCGTGGGGTTTTATGTGGGTGGTATGAAACAGGCGGATTTGCAGGAAACGGAATCGATGCAAATTGTCTTGGCGACATATGCGATGGCGGCGGAAGCGCTAGATATTAAAACCCTGTCGACGTTAGTGATGGTGACGCCGAAAACCGATATTGTGCAGTCGGTTGGACGGATTTTGAGGGTGAAACACGAGAACCCGATTATTGTCGATATTGTGGATTCGCACGACGTCTTCCAGAATCAATGGCGACATCGCAAGACCTTTTATAAAAAATGCAATTACCGGATATTGCAAATCGATAGCCGGAAATATGTGAATATGGAGGGGGCGGCAAACCCGGAAGACAAGACATGGATACGCATCTTCGAACCGGCCACGAAAAAAGTGGATTGTGTGGATGATGATGAATCCGAAAATCTTCCTAAACCACCTCCCATCGGTCAATGTTTGATATCGGTGGATTTCGAATAATTATATTTGCTACGAATATGCATTCCATTGCGACTATACAAAATGTCCATTTTTTTATCAAGATGGTCAAATCGTTTCGAGTGTGTTGGTGCCACATAGAATGCTTGATACATAGCCGATGTGGTAGTTACTGCTAAACTTGCAACAGCAAATTGTAAATTTCTCATTATACAAAATCCATATATTTTGTATAGTGGAACAATTATGCTTTATTTTCCTTGTATGTATCAATTGCTTTTCGAATCATAGGAATATTATCACTGTCTATGTTCAGTTTGTCACGGTTTTGAATCCATTCCACAATATCATCGGTGGATACATCATCGCGTAATTTCTGTTGCAAATTATCCTTTAATGTAGCTAACTCATTATCCGTAACATCTGATTTGGCGTGCAAATCAATCCAATCTTTTATTTTTGCCCATGCACCTTTATTGGTCGTTGGATCAGTGGCACCTTCGCTAAATCCTTCGGATTTTTTAACAGCAATCATTTTTGCGTGCCAGAACCATCTGCAAAATAGATGATAGATTGCGGCAAAAATAACTGCATGAGTGAATGCCACTACATATTTAGAGGCTTTGAAGGGTAATTTTACCACGATTCCTGGAGTTAATATGAAAAACAATAAAATACTGAAAATAAACATGATGGCAAACATGGCTATATAAGTATAGGGATATATTACTTTGTGGGCGAAGAATCGCCTAAATACGTTTTTTGTTTGTACGATTGCGCCTTGTTTTTTTACTTTTTGTAACACGTTTCTGTTTTCGACTTTTTCTACCACCGCCAGCATATTTATAGGTTTCGCCGCCGAGCGCAGTTACGTATGGTTTCGGAATGACGCCGGTGAAATTACCTTCGGGCTGATATAATTCATAATGAATCATCTATACATTATGAACAGATACTTCATTTCGCTAGTTTGTGGATATGCACCACTTGTCCATTTGCTGGAACAATGCGACGAGGCACCCATTTTTTGAATTTATTGTGAAAGGTGCATTCCATCAACACCGATTTTTGCAAATCGACGTATTTCGAAAAATCGGTGTTTTCGAAATCGTCTTCGTCGTCACTTTCTTCAATATAGTCTAAATTTTGATTTTCCCGGATTTTTCGAAAAATCCCATTCATGAAAATACTGGTCTTGTATGTCGGGATACCCGCCACACCACAATATACTTGCGATTTATTTTGCCCATAGGCATACAAATGATAAATGTCAAACTGCACGTCCGCCGTCACTACAAAAACGGTCGGAAATTTGTATTGCGGTTTATGAAAATCCATTTGGTGGGTAACGCGCAAAGTAATCAACTCCGCCACTGGTTTTGTCTCGACCTGTTTCATTTTCGTCGATAAATTCATGTATGGCACAATCGAAAACAAACTGCGATATTGTAGGTGATGAATCTGGTATCCGCATTCATCGAAGGATTCATTATCGCCATTTTTCCATAACATGGGCAATCGAAAATGTAGGTCCTGGTTTTTTTGTAGGGGCATGTGCAAAAAGAAATCTTCTAACATTCCGAGTTTCATGCTAAAGACATGTTGTTTCACACAAACACCCTTGTAATACAAAACATCTTCTATGACAAATATTGGAACATCTCCTTCGGTAATCGTGCCATAGAAAATACTGCCTAAAGAGAGTTGTGTGGTAGAAGAGAAATTCGCCGTGGTGATTTTCCCGATTTTTTTGTCGCGTGTCAATTCCATGAGGTAACATACATCGCGATTGTCGCAAAAAGAAAACCAGGCATAATATTTTCGTCCTTGAGGTATGGCTAAAGCGATTTCGTATTTATCGGATGGAACTTTGTTATGGGATATCGTTTCATAAGAAAGTTCGAATTGGGGGAAACGTTTTAACAGGGTTTTTTCACAAAATGTCATATTGCTAAATAACGGTGGGTAATAATACTAGACAATTGTTTTTATATCCCTTTGATAAATATATTTGGCATCGAGGTTATGCGCTAACGGGTGTAATAGAATTCATATATTCGGCTAAATCATTTTCTAAAAGGGTTTTATCGCCGTCGGTTAGGAAAAGGGGGTCGTCGTTTAAATTCTGCGTTTGATTTTCTAAGATTTCTTCGACGATGGCTTTGTATTTATTGGTGTGTATCTCAATCACGTTTTTTGTAATGGGTGTGCTATAGTTTTGTTTAATGTAGTCCCATCCATAATGTGACATGATGACAACCATCAAGGAAAATAAAATCATTTGTATCATCCACCACATGTCCTAGTTATATGTTTTACACATTTATTAGTTATAAAACATACGCGTTTATTTTTTGCAGGATTTTACCTTGCGGGTCTTTCCACCACGTTTAGAGCGTTTGTTGGCAGTCTTTGATTTCTTTCCGCCGACTTTCGCAGGTGCTGGTGCTGCTTCGACTTGTGCTGGTGCGTGGACAGTGACGGCTTGTGCTGGTGCAGGAGCTGCATCGACAGCTGCATCGGCATTTCCACCCTTCATTTCTTGTTTGCGTTTGCTGGCTTCTTTCAAGGCTTCACCAAAAGTGAATTCGGAGTTTTCGGCCTTCCCTGCGCGATAGATTTTTTTAACAAATTTGTTCCATTCGGATAACATGGTATATAATGATTTGAGAAAATATTTTTCAAAAACAATATAAACAGCGCGCCCTATAATATCCTAAAGATGCCTAGTATATTGATTGTCGAAAAACTCGGAAATATTAAATCGACCACGGTCAAGAAATATGACGAAGCTGAATTGTATAAAAAGGCGGGTCTAAAAACCGCCGACGGATTCAAATGTTTCACCACTTGGCCGGTAGAATTAGCAAATAAAACGTATAACATCAGTTTGTATGGAAAAACCAGCGGGCGAGCAACTCATGAAAATAAATACGAATTTCCACCACCGGTTGACAACACCTTGTTTTTCGGAAACTGTATATTAATCAACAAAAATACTGACGGAGATGTGGTCGATTTATCGAGCGGCGAATGGGAGGCCATTTATGAACATTTATATGGCGGATTCGAAGATTTAGGCGACGACGATTCGGACGAAGAAGAATCCGATGACGAGACCGGATTGAAACGCACAAAAGACGGCTATGTCAAAGACGGATTTGTAGTAGGTGACGATGACGACGGAGGTGACGATGACGACGAAGAAGAAGGCGAAAGCGATGAAGACGAAGAACCCATTTATACGAAAAAATCGAAATCGGCGAAAAAAGAACAAGGGTCTTCTAAAATCAAATCGGTGTTTGAATTAAAACCCGTCGAACCTGACAATTATTTGGATTATACGAGCGAGCTAAGCGAGGAATCATATATTGAATAAAATACATATAAACACATCAATTGTTTATATTTATCGACCTATGTTATATTTTTTATTACCTAAAACACATTCATCTATATATACAAAATTGACATGCAGTGCAGTGAGCGAAAATGCACAAATATCTATGTCACAATCCCTCGCCTATTATTTATACAATATCAAGGAAAAAATAAAGGGCCGGGAAGACGAGTGGGATTTATTCAAGAAGTATACGAACCCCTATGAATTTATACATACATCCATCCCATATAAAAAAAAGAGCGTGGCGAAATATAAACCACTTTCCCGTGCTTATTTTAAAATGGTCGAAATCATGGAATCCTTTCAATTGTATAATAACGACAAAGCCTTTTCGTCATTCCATTTAGCAGAGGGACCTGGCGGATTTATAGAGGCGCTTGCGCAATTGCGCAATTGCAATGATGACATATACATTGGTATGACACTCTTAGACGACCACAATGACGAAACGATTCCTGCGTGGAAAAAAACAAACCAGTTTTTAGAAAAACATAAAAACGTATTTATCGAAAATGGGGCAGACGGAACCGGCAATATATTATCGCTCGCCAATTTAGAATATTGCAAATCGAAATATGGTTCGTCGATGCAAATCATTACCGGCGACGGCGGATTTGATTTTTCCGTGGATTTTAACAATCAAGAAATAAACATTGTAAGACTCTTGTTTGCGCAAATCTGTTACGCACTCTGTATGCAAAAATACAACGGATGTTTTGTCTTGAAAATATTCGACTGTTTCACGACGGCAACCATCGAATTATTGTATTTGTTGAGTTCGTGTTATAAAAGGGTCTATATCACAAAACCGCAAACCAGTCGATATGCGAATTCGGAAAAATATTTAGTATGTCAAGGATTTTTGCACGAATCGTCGGATGCACTGTATCCCTTCATCAAACATGCATTTGAATCCATGATGCAAATCCCCGAAAATCATAGTATTACACATTTTCTACATACAGTAAACCAACGAAAAATGGAAGCGGTGTATATGAAGGCACCTCCGGGGTTTGATGTCATCGAAGAGACATCACGACAACATAAACCGAGTGAAGAGCTTGTAATAGAAAGTCAAATACCCTACTATTTTTATAAAAAAATAGAAGAATACAATGCGGTCTTTGGACAGCAACAAATCGAAAATATACATGCTACACTTTCGTTAATCGAGAACAAAACCACCGAAAAAATCGAAAACATCACGAAGTTTCATATTCAAAAATGTATGCAATGGTGCGAAAAATATAATATACCACATGTTTCGTTTTTTTCGCCAGCCGAAAATTAGATGGCATGTGACAATTTCGTAACGGCGCATTGTTTCATTTCGGTGGAATATTTCGAAAATACGGGTGTCTTTTTCATAGGATAGCCGGCCTTATCTTTTGCTGTATATGGTGTATCACTGACTCCATATGCTAGCGCATTTGCTACTGCACTTCCGTAAGCGGTTTGGTATTTAGCCGCCGCATCCGTAATGGCTTCGTATTTCTTGCGGGCAATCAAATCGCCAGATGACACACCACCTTGCACATAAAATCGCTGATTGTTTGGTTTATTTTTTGGCACAGGGGTGGTGCAATTAGGGTCGGCCACAACATAGGTGAATTGATTTTGGGTGAATGTTTCGTTGCGGTCATATAAGTATTGATTACTTGACGTATAATAATTTTTTTTGCGGTCATCAATGTTGTATTTTTTAATCATACCTCCACTACTGCGAACTCTTCGGCGCGCATTGTCTGCTTGCGAAAAACATTTTATCGTATCTTGCGCATTCGTTGAAATAGTAACTGAACCACCATTGTCATAGGTATTGTTCGGAGTATTGATGTCTAATGTATTTGCTAAACCATTGCATTTGGATGATTCATTCACTAGATAACCGTTTGGTTGATTCAATACATCAATACTGGATGAAACCCGGGGGTTACCAGATGCAGTCTGAGATGAAATTTCTCTACGGTATAATTTCACCGGATGAGGTAGAAAAATATTTTGTTTATCGCCGGTATTTAATGTATATTTATTTTGTTTTAGAGAGGAAGTGATTTGTTGAAATGTTTTTCCTTTCCATTCGAAATATCGTATGGGTTGCAATTCTAATCGGGCGACCATGTTATATAACATATAGAGATTATTTAGACGAAGTTTTGTGTAAAATATGAAATATATATTTGTTTGATACTCTATATAATGGACGACGAACCGAATATTACTCTAGAAATGATTTCCGACGATGAGTTTGATTTAGGAGAATATTCAAATGTAGGAAATACAGAACCTATTGTAAATGACATTACAGATGTGATGAATGTAAATGATGTAGCGGGTGAATGGGCGGATAATGAACAAGCAATCTTATCTACAAATACTCCTATATTACTAGAAGAATCCATAGATAACCTTCACGATATTACGGGAGAACCTATAGCAGAAACCGTTGAAGAAACCGTTGAAGAAACCGTTGAAGAAACCGTTGAAGAAACCGTTGAAGAAACCGTTGAAGAAACCGTTGAAGAAACCGTTGAAGAAACCGTTGAAGAAACCGTTGAAGAAACCGTTGAAGAAACCGTTGAAGAAACCGTCGCAGAAACCGTTGAAGAAACCGTTGAAGAAACCGTCGCAGAAACCGTTGAAGAAACCACAAATATCCCTAAAATAGTCTTTATCGTTCCGTATCGCAACCGAGAAAGTCATTTAGCATTTTTCAAAGAACATATGCAAAAAATATTAGAAGATTATGATGAAAGAACATACAAAATCTATTATATTCATCAATGCGATAATCGTGTATTTAATCGAGGTGCGATGAAAAATATTGGATTTTTATTCGTCAAAAACAAATATCCCAAACATTACAAAAATATTACACTTGTCTTTAATGATGTTGATTCCATGCCAATTCATAAAAACATGATTCATTACGAAACAACTCACGGTGTAATAAAACATTTTTTCGGGTTTGAATATACTTTAGGTGGTATTGTTTCCATAAAGGCCGGCGAATTTGAAATGCTCAACGGATTTCCGAATTTCTGGGCATGGGGATACGAAGATAATTTATTACAACAGCGGGTAGTAAAGGCCAATCTAAAAATAGACCGGTCCACCTTTTTCCCCATTGGCGACAAACATATAATTCATCTAAATGACGGTCCTCTACGTGAAGTTAATCAAGGAGAATTCAATCGCTATGCTAAAAATACATATGAGGGTATTTATTCTATCACGAAATTAGAATATGCACTTGACGAAGAAAATGGTTTTGTCAACGTAAAGTGGTTTGAAACGGGTCAAATACCGGATATGAATAAGTATAGATGGCATCACCTGAAAGACGGACCGGCACCCTATGATACAAAATTCGGATTAATGTATAACAATCGTCGTATTCAAAATGGCGCGAAAATGTCTATGCACATATAGAGATTCTTCAAAAGTCATATAAACGCAACTGCACTTACTACACTAGCAATGAATATTCTAATTACACCCGATGATTTTTCAATAGAAAATTTATTTTTTTTAGAGCGCAAAAAAAACGTCATTATTGACGGCAGCTTTTCAAAAATAATTTATTCGGACAATATGTTTATCATGAATGGTTTGTTTTTCGAATTCCCCCTGCAACTCAACAGCGAATCATCGCAAAACGTATTTAACAAACAATGCGTATATTTCAATTCCCATTTGCAAAAAAACCTTTTGTGTATCACAAAAATATCCGAAATCGAAAACAGCGTCCTGAATTACTACAAGAAAACAAATGGCATCACGAAAAAAAACAATCTAATGCTGACCAATCAATTATACAATGGATTTTTCAAAATCTACAAAGACAATTCATATATTCCTAACCACGGGACAAAAAAATATATCCTCAAAATCTCCGGTTTATGGGAAAACCAGAATGAGATTGGTATTACCTATAAATTCAACGAAGTGATAGAACCGGCTATGCATACTTTTCCTTGATGCATTTCGGAATCAATACTTCATGAATCGTGTCCATCTTTTTGAAACATTTGTTGATGGTCACATCACTTACGCCGGATATTTGTTTGATGTTGTTTTTGGATAAATTCAAATTACAATAGTATGACACAAAATACAAGATACCCGCCGCAATCGCATGTGGAGTATTGTCGGTAATCGTGCCGTTTTGTTCAAGTTTATTGGCGATAAACTTGCACAGCATTGTCAGTTCCGGATTCATGTTGAGTTTGCTGCAATATCTTTCGATAAATGAACTGGGGGTGGTTAGTTGCAATTCGATTTGTTGCGAGGAATCACTACCACGTTCAATATTGTGTAATATATTGACGGCCATCGAGCACCCGTTGGTTGCACTCGCCTTGTCTAATTGAAATATTTCCGCAATTTCGTGGGCTGTTCGCGGACAGCCATTTAGGCGACATGCAATATAAATGGATGCGGCTTTGATACCATCACGATTCAATCCGCGGAACATCTTTTGCTCCGAAATATCTTTGTGGATAGACATGGCTTCGTCAATCAAGATTTTAGGAATACCGGCGTTTTGTGCCATAATGGTGATGAATTGAAACTCGTTGTAGAGCGATTTTTCTTTATGGGGCATCGATTGCCATTCCGTCCATTTGCGAATCTTCTTCATCTCGTAAGACAATTTAGAGGTGGCCATGACCTTGCAACCGAACGACGATTCGACGAGCAATGGATTGATGGGATTGCCGCAGCGGGTCGGGTCGTTGGCATTCTTGTCGTCTGCGCCATAAAATCGCCATTCAGGTGAATAGTCGAGCGTGTTTTTGCATATGACCGAACACGCCGGATTTGCGCACGTGGGAAATCCATCGTCCATAATCATCAATATTGAATGGCACAGATTGCATAAGCCCGATTCAGCACCCGATTTGTCTTGTTGATATACGCATTCTATGCTGGAAGAATTGTCTGTTTGTTTGTCACTGTCAAATATCTCCCATAATTTCGATTTTTCCTGTTGCGTAATGATTTTTTTCTTTTTTTTGGTAGCGCCGTGATTATTTAGCGCACCAACGATGATTGCATCGTTCTTCGGACGCTTTACGCGGATAGTTATTGTTTTGTCTAAATATTGAATCATGGTTTTGTAAGAATATAGAGTGGTGGTTATTGTTCAATTTTGTAGAAAAATAATATCCTCAAAATATAACTATGGCATCTTTTATTATGAATAAAATTCCCGAAGCGGCGTGGAAATCTATGGGAATTGAACTCGTGAATCAAGTATGTAATATCACATATTATGACAAAACAAATGGAGATAAAGAGCAAAAACGACACCCCAAACGTGAAATATTGAATATTATTACTGATTTTTTGCAAAACAATATAAATCTACGCGAAGCAAACCAGGATGCATCATTCAAGGCTGAATTTTTTAAAGCGGTGGCTGAAAGCGTGAAACCACCCATTGCTAAAATGTATGAGAACGACCTTATGGCCATTCGTCTTATGGAAGGAATTTTGAAAGAATATCCCTATATTTTTATGAATATTATCAATGTTGTTGCACAACAGACGTCCGACGAAGTCAGTGAAAAAAAGGAGCCATTTATCACTCTTTTTATGAAAAAAATAACCACCTACATAAATGTAGAGAATGAAGTTAGTCAAACTATAAATATAGATACTGAGTTGTCAAGTCCTGCACCCGAGAATCATGAAAAGCTCCATGAAATCGAAAACGAAGATATATCGGGCGTGCAAGATACATTAATTGCAACTATCAAAAAATATGGTTATTTGAAAAATGCGGATAATATTGACTATTTGAATAAAGTATCAAATGACGAGGTTATAAAACATATTGATTCTTTAATTGATGCAATTGTAACTGCGAGCGAAGAAAAAAACAAAACCGAAGCGTCGACATCGGCTCTTTCCGCGATATTGAATAATAATTTAAATATAAATCCGGTTGCTTCCATTGTGCAAGGGGCTGTCGGGAATATGCCAAAGGAATTCGTAGAAAAAATATTTGCAACGTTGGACACCAGCGATGATAAACCATATTCTGAAATAAAAAAAGATATCTATAAAACGATATTGTCTGCGTTACGTTATCATTTAGAAAGGCCCGAAGGCAGACAAATGTATTTACGTCAACTTGAACCCATTCTCCGAAATTATGCCGTGAAAACGTTGATGAATGACGATATCACGGTAATATGCATTTTTCAATTGATTCGCGACTCTCCTAA
>Ga0214923_10004809_pt1 | contig 16055 bp, 13 predicted proteins | sample LL1510_MetaG_FD_177993 | JGI IMG/M metagenome (GOLD analysis project Ga0214923, IMG submission 177993) | Freshwater microbial communities from Lake Lanier, Atlanta, Georgia, United States - LL-1510 | ecosystem: Environmental > Aquatic > Freshwater > Lake | place: USA: Georgia | collected...
CGGCCGTCGACGAGGCACGATCGGGCAGCATCACCATCGATCCAACGAGCCCGTTCGCCGACCCGCGCACCGGCGTAGTCGATGACGAGTCGTTGGCAGCGGTCATCGTCGACGATCGCCTGACGCGGCGTCGACTACCACGTTGGTTGCGGTTGCGACGGGTGTCGCCGCTTGTGGCACTTGGGGTTGTCATCGTGTTGCTCTCGCTCACGCTCGTCGTGCTCGCATCACCGATCTTTGCGGTACGCCGCATCGAAGTGATTGGTCTCACCTACACCGACGCCGTGCTGCTCGAGAGCGTCAAAGAATCGTTGAGCGGCGCCAGTGTGTTCACGGCAGATCTCGACTCAGCCAAGCGACGACTCGAAGGTGACCCGTGGGTGCGTAGTGCGAGGCTCGCCTGGTATCTGCCCGATCGTGTCGTCATTGAGATCGATGAGCGCTCTCCGGTGGCGTGGTTCGTCGGTGTCGACAATCGTTCACGGGTGCTCGATCGTGACGGTCGGGTCTTGCAGGTGCTTGAAGGCCAGCCGACGCAGTTCCTCAAGATTGAGGGTGTGGGTCCGAACCTGGCGGCAGGCACGGTGACGACGCCCGTCTATGTCGGGGCGGCACAGCTCGCTGTCGCGTTGCCAGGTGGGGTGCGAGAGCGAGTCAAGCACCTCAACGTCGATGGACCCGAGCAACTCGGCATGACCCTCAAGACCGGCACGGTCGTGAAGATGGGCGCACCGGTCGACTTGCGCTACAAGTTGGTCGTCGTTGCGACCGTGCTCGCGCAGCAAGACCCCAAGTTCATCGTGTCAATCGACGTCTCGAGCGGTCAGGCCGTCGTGCAGAACGCCTAATGCGCCATTGGGTGGCGGGTGCCGCGAGTGACTAGTGTGCCTGTACTAGAGCGTGAGCCTCATGCTCAACTTGGGGGTTAAAGGGAACATGCCGAGTAGTTCGCAAAACACGCCGATTGCAGTCATCAAAGTGGTGGGAATCGGCGGCGGCGGCGTCAACGCAATCAACCGCATGATCGATGCCGGGCTGCGTGGCGTTGACTTCGTCGCAATCAATACCGACGCGCAAGCACTCATCATGAGTGATGCCAGCCACAAGATTGACATCGGTCGCGACCTGACGCGTGGTCTCGGCGCTGGTGCCGACCCGGAGATTGGTCGACAAGCGGCAGAAGCACACAAAGACGAAATTCAAGAACAGTTGGCTGGCGCTGACATGGTGTTCATCACGGCTGGTGAAGGTGGCGGCACTGGTACAGGTGCTGCACCTATCGTCGCCGAAATTGCGCGCGCAGAAGGTGCGTTGACCATCGCCATTGTCACGCGTCCGTTTTCTTTCGAAGGTCGCCGTCGTGCGATTCAAGCCGATGCCGGCATCGCGAAACTGAAAGAGAAAGTCGACACGCTGATCGTGATTCCGAACGAGAAGCTGTTGTCGATTGCCACTGACAAGACAACGCTGCTTGACGCGTTCAAGAAGGCCGATGAGGTGCTGATGCAGGGCGTCTCGGGCATCACAGGCATCATCACGACACCGGGTCTCATCAACACCGACTTTGCCGACGTGAAGACGATTCTGCTCAACGCGGGCTCTTCGTTGATGGGCATCGGTGTGGCGAGCGGCGACAAGCGCGCTGCCAACGCCGCCATGGCCGCAGTGACGTCACCCATGCTTGAAGCCGCAATCGAGGGTGCACGAGGCATTCTGTTGAACGTTGCGGGTCCGTCAGATATGACGCTGTTTGAGCTCGACGAAGCCGCCCAGACGGTGCAGCGTGTCGCGCATCAAGACGCAAACATCATTCTCGGCGCGGTGATTGACGACGATCTCGGCGACGAGGTGCGTGTCACCGTCATCGCCTCAGGCTTTGAGCGCTGGGATTCTGGCGCCGGTCGAGTCGGCACGCGCGGCGACACGGCCACGAGCGGCGCTGCTCGACCAGAGGCTGGTCGGGGAAGCTCGCGTATTCGCGAAATCTTCGGCAGCGACACAGTCGACGACGACGATGACGACATCCCCGACTTTCTGAAGTAGTCGTTCGCGGTACGCGTGATCGACGAGGCGGCCGTTGCTGAGCGGCTCGCCGCACTGCGCGCAACGATCGCCAACGAGCAGCAACGGGGCGAGGTGACGCTCTGTGCGGTAACCAAGGGGTTCGACGCTTCTGCGTGGCGGTTAGCCAAGCGGCTCGGTTGTGTTGCAATCGGCGAGAACTACGCCCAAGACGTCGTGCGCAAACACGCTGAAGTTGGCGACGATCATCCGCCCGTGCATTTCATCGGTCGGCTGCAAACCAACAAGGTGCGCAGCCTCGCCCCGATCGTTGCGGTGTGGCAGAGCGTTGACCGCGCCGCGCTCGTGGCAGAGATCGCCAAGCGCGCCCCGGGGGCCTGCATCTATGTGCAGGTGAATGCGACCGGTGAGCCCGAGAAAGGTGGTTGTGCTGCAGATGAGGCTGGCGAACTTGTCGCCCAGGCCCGTGATACTGGCCTGGTCGTTGAGGGTCTGATGACCGTCGGGCCCACCGACGCCGACCCCGAGCGCACCCGCGCCGCGTTTGCCGCCGTTCGCCGCCACGCCGACGAACTCGGCCTGTACGGTTGCTCGATGGGCATGACGGGCGACCTCACCATTGCGCTCGCCGAGGGTTCGACGCTGGTGCGCATCGGTACCGCGTTGTTTGGGCCACGCTGAGGTACTCTTTTAGCGATATGTCGATGTTCCGACGGGCCATGGAATACCTGGGTCTTGGCGCCGATGAGATGTACGACGATGGCGATCAGTCGACCCGCTCACGGCGACCGACTCGTGGCGCCGCCACCAACGACGATTATGACGACGACGATTTCGATGACGACTACGACGATGTCGAAGAGGCGCCGCCACCGCGGCGATCGACAGCTCGGCGCGATGATTCGGGGGTGACGGTGCGCGGTGTTGCAGGTCAGTCGCCAGCCAAAACGGTGAAGCCGCTCGATGCGGCAACCGTAGAACCGATCACGTTGAAGCCAACGTCATACGACCACTGCCGAGAGATTGCCGATCGCTTCAAAGGTGGTCAGCCGGTGATCTTGAACCTCATCGCCACCGACAAAGTTGAACGTCGCCGAATCATCGATTTTGCAGCCGGAATGGTGTATGGCCTCAATGGTTCGATCGATGTCGTTTCGACCCGCGTGTTTCGCCTTACGCCCAACGGCGTGCGGCTGCCGCGCGAGTAATCGACGGTCGTCATGCTCTCGAGCCTCATCAGTCTGTATACCTTCGTTATCTTCGTGCGCATCATTTTGAGCTGGTTTCCGATGAATCCGAGTGGACCCTTTGGGCAAATCAATCGCGTGTTGTTTCAGGTCACTGAGCCCGTGCTCGGGCCGGCACGGCGTGTAATCCCATCTCTCGGACCACTCGACATCTCGCCGATCGTCGTGGTGTTTGCGTTGGGCTTCGTGCAGCGTCTGCTCGGGTCAGTTGGCCTGTGAGCAGGCGGCGTTAATGGCACGGCGGTATCCCGACGTCGCGGCCCAGCCGAACCTGCCACAGACTGAAGAGCAGGTGCTCGCGTATTGGGCGAGCGACAACACGTTTGAAGCATCGGTCGAGCAGCATCCGCGCCAAGGTGGCGGTGCGGCCGGCGGTGTGGCCGGCAGCGCGGTTGGCGGTGCCCCCGACGCCGAGTTCGTCTTCTACGACGGTCCGCCGTTTGCCAATGGGTTGCCGCACTACGGCCACCTGCTGACGGGGTATGTCAAAGATGCGGTGCCGCGTTACCGCACGATGAGCGGCAAACGAGTTGAGCGACGCTTCGGTTGGGACTGCCACGGTTTGCCCGCCGAGGCCGAAGCAGAACGCCAGCTCGGCATCTCGGGGCGCCAGGCGATCACCGATTTCGGCATCGACAAGTTCAACGATCATTGCCGCACGTCGGTGTTGCAGTACACGAACGACTGGCGCCGCTATGTCACTCGTCAAGCACGATGGGTTGACTTCGACAACGACTACAAGACGCTCGATCTTCCGTATATGGAAAGTGTGATGTGGGCGTTCAAGGCACTGTGGGACAAAGGGCTCATCTACGAGGGGTTCCGCGTGTTGCCGTATTCGTGGGCGCTCGAGACGCCGCTGTCGAATTCTGAGACGCGTCTCGACGACACCTACAAGATGGTGCAAGACCCCGCGCTCACGGTGGGTTTCTTGCTTGAGACCGGTGAGCGCCTGCTCGCGTGGACGACGACACCGTGGACGCTGCCGTCAAATCTCGCTCTTGCCGTCGCGCCAGAGGTGGACTATGGCCTGTACGAACTCAACGGCACGCGATATGTCATGGCGGTCGCTCGGCGCGAGGCGTATGAACGTGAGCTCGAGGGTGCCGTGCACGTCGGAACCTTGCGCGGCAGTGATCTCGTCGGACGGCGCTACACGCCGTTGTTCTCGTATTTTGCCGACCATGCCGAGCGCGGGGCGTTCCGCGTGCTCGGCGGCGACTTCGTGACGACCGAAGACGGCACCGGAGTCGTGCACATGGCGCCGGGCTTCGGTGAAGATGACCAACGAGCATGCGCCGACGCGGGAATTGCCCTCGTGGTGCCCGTCGATTCACGAGGTTGCTTCACGACGGAAGTCAGCGACTTCGCCGGTCAACACGTGTTTGAGGCAAACGCCAACATCATCAAGCGACTCAAGGCTGAGGGTGTCGTGCTGCGGCACGAAACGTACGACCACTCGTATCCGCACTGTTGGCGCACCGGAACGCCGCTCATCTATCGCGCGGTCAGTTCGTGGTTCGTCAATGTGACAGCGATCAAGCAACGCATGGTGGCGCTCAACCAACAGATCTCGTGGGTGCCCGACCACATTCGCGACGGTTCCTTCGGCAAATGGCTGGAAAACGCCCGCGACTGGACCATCAGCCGCAACCGTTTTTGGGGCTCGCCGATTCCGGTGTGGCGCAGCGACAACCCCGACTACCCGCGCATCGATGTGTATGGCAGCATCGCCGACCTAGAGCGCGACTTTGGTGTCAAAGTTGCGGAATTGCATCGCCCGTTCGTCGACGATCTGGTGCGACCCAACCCCGACGACCCGACGGGCAAGTCGATGATGCGCCGCGTTCCTGAAGTGCTCGACTGCTGGTTCGAGAGCGGCTCGATGCCCTTTGCGCAGGTGCATTATCCGTTTGAGAACCGCGAGTGGTTCGAGAGCCACTATCCGGGTGACTTCATCGTGGAGTACATCGGACAAACGCGTGGCTGGTTCTACACCTTGCATGTGTTGGCGACTGCGCTGTTTGATCGCCCGGCGTTCAAGAGCTGCGTCAGCCACGGCATCGTGCTTGGCAATGACGGTCAGAAGATGTCAAAGAGCCTGCGCAATTATCCCGACCCGATGCAGATTTTCGACACCTATGGGGCTGACGCCATGCGCTGGTATCTGTTGTCTTCGTCGATTCTGCGCGGGGCCGACTTCAGTGTTAATGAAGCAGGCATTCGCGACACCGTGCGCCAGACGCTGCTGCCGTTGTGGAACTCGTGGTACTTCCTCTCGTTGTATGCGAACGCCGCCAACGTGTCGGGCACCTACGACACTTCGAGCACCAACGTGCTTGACCGTTATGTGGTGGCAAAGACTCGTGCCTTGGTGCTGGCGACAACTGAAGCGTTCGAACGCAACGACTTGTTCGAGGCTTGCGCACAGGTGCGCGACTTCCTTGACGTGCTCACCAACTGGTACATCCGCCGCAGTCGCGATCGATTCTGGAGCGGCGACCAAGCAGCCATCAACACCCTGCACAGCGTGCTCAGTGTCATCTGTCGTGTGGCGGCGCCACTCTTGCCGCTGACCACCGAAGCGGTCTACCGCGGTCTTACCGGAGAGCGCAGTGTGCACCTCACGACGTGGCCGACCGTCGACACGCTGGCTGCCGACGATGCACTCGTTGCCAGCATGGATCTGGCTCGAGACGTCTGTTCGGCAACTCTTTCTCTGCGCAAGGCGCACCAGCGCCGTGTGCGACTGCCGCTTGCGTCACTTGTGGTTGCCAGCCCTGATGCCGAGTTGTTGAGCGACTTCGTCGACGTGATTAAAGACGAAGTCAACGTGCGCAACGTGCACCTGCGCACCGATGTCGACGCGCACGCCAAGCGCCAGCTCAACGTGACTCCGGCTGCGCTCGGCCCGCGGCTTGGTGCCGAGACCCAGAAGGTGATTCGCGCCGTCAAACAGGGCGACTGGTCGATCACCGGCGGGCGAGTCGTGGCTGGCGGCGTTGACTTGCACGACGGCGAGTACTCACTGCGCCTCGTAGCAACCGGTGAGGGCGAGCGCGGCAGTGCTGCGTTGGCCGGCGGCGAAGGCCTGGTGGTGCTCGACTTGGCGGTGACCGACGATCTCGCACGCGAGGGTGTGGCGCGCGATGTGATTCGACTCGTGCAACAAGCACGACGCGACGCAGGGCTGCACGTATCAGACCGCATTCGTGTGACGCTCGGTCTGCCCGATGAGCTGGCCGTCGCGGTACGCGAGCACGACGAGATGGTGCGCACCGAGACCCTGGCTCGCGAGTTGGTGCTCGGTGGCGTCAATGGTGAGACGAACGCGACGCTCGACGACGTGGCCGTGCGAGTGGCCGTCGAACGGCTACCCTGACGGGGTCATGAACGCAGCCGCGAAGCGCAAAGCATCCGCCAAGAAGAAGGCCCAGGCCAAGCAACAGGCCGCAAAAAAGAGGGCCCAGGCGCTCGCCGCAGCCAAACGCCGCAAAGCCGACGAACTGCGTCGCAAAAAGGCCAAAAAAGAGCTCGAAGAACGGCGCCGCAAGGCGGCCCGCAAGAAGCTCGAAGATGCTCGTCGCCGCAAGCTTCGCCTCAAGCTCGAGGCTCAGCGTCGAGCTCAGCGTCTGAAGGCCGAGGCTCAGCGCAGGGCCGCCAAGAAAAAAGCCGACGATGCGCGCCGCAAGGCCGCCAAGAAAAAGGCCGAGCTCGCGCGTCGCGCCGCCCGCGTCAAAGCCGAGGCCATACGTCGCCAGAAGGTGGCTCAGCGCAAGGTCGAAGATCGCAAGCGTAAGCAAGCCAGGCTCGCCGCTGAGCGTGAACGAAAGCAAGCGCGCCTGCTCGCCGAGCGCGAACGTAAGCGAGTCGCACAAGAAAAGTTGGCCGAGCGCAAACGAATTCAGAAAGAGCGTGACGCTGAGCGCAAGCGCCGCCAACTCGAGCGACTCGTCGCCCAAGAAGAGCGACGCCGCGAGATCGCCCGCAAGAAGGCGGCGATCGAAGAAGAGCGCCGCGAGAAGCAGCGCGAACGCGACAAGATCAACAAGGCGAAAGAAGCCGAGCGACAGGTTCGCGAAGCTGAGCGTGCGCGACTGCGCGCGATTCGCGAAGAAGAAGAAGCACGAATTCGTGCCCAACAAGAGCGGGCGATGGCCAAGCCGGTCAAGCCACCGGTTATCAAGCTCGAGCCAGTTGATGGCATCACGCCGACCAAAGAATTCGACATCGCTTTTCTCAAGGGTCAGCGACAGTTGTTGCTCGAGAAGCGCGCCGAACTCATCGGTCAGGCTGACCGTCTTGAACGAGACGCCAACGAGATTGTGGCGAACCAAGAGATGGGCGACGTCGATTTCGGCGAAGAAGGCGGCGAAGGCGACACGATGGTCGTCGAGCGCGAGCGCGATCTCACGCTCTCACAACAGGCCCGCGAGCAAGTTGAATCGATTGACGCGGCACTTGAGCGGCTGAAGATCGGAGAATACGGCTACTCGTCGTACTCGGGTCTGCCGATACCGCGCGAGCGTCTCGAAGCATTGCCTTGGACCACCGAGCTCGTCACTGAACGCGCCGGCGGTCTGGGCAGTCGATGACGATCTCGGCGACGCGCCGGCTTTGGCTACTCATCGCCTGCATTGTTTCGGTTGATCAGGCCACCAAGCACTGGGCATTGAACCGCTTGTCAAATGGTCGCACGATCGACCTCGTTGGTTCGCTGCGCTTCAACTTGGCATTCAACAAGGGCATGGCGTTCTCACAGGCCACCGGTGCCGGGCCGATCATCGGTGCCATTGCATTCGTGGTCATCATCGTGATCGTGCTGTGGTTGCGTCGCAGCGCGCACGGTGTGGCCGGTGTCGCCGCCGGATTGATCGTTGGTGGTGCGACAGGCAATCTCATCGATCGCCTGTTGCGCGGCGATGCGTGGCTACGCGGCGCCGTGGTCGACTTCATCGACGTGCAGTGGTGGCCCATCTTCAACCTCGCCGACGCTGCGATCTGCGTCGGTGCAGTGCTCATGATCGTGGCATCGGTTCGCGAATCGAGAAGCACAACATGACGAACGACGACACGCTCGGCATTGCGCGGCGCGTGACCGAAGAGATTCCTGCCTCGTTGGCAGACGTGCGCATTGATCGCGTGGTGTCGCTGGTTGCCGACGTCAGTCGCAGCGCTGCTGCGGCGTTGATCGATGCCGGCGCCGTCACCGTCGACGGACAGGTGGTCGTCGCCGGCAAAGAACGTGTGCAGCAGGGTCAGACGATCACCGTCGACGTCTCGCAGGCACCTGGTCCTGAGTTGCCTGCTGCACAAGCCGGTGGCGCAGTTGACATCGTGCATGAAGACGAATCGGTCGTCGTCGTCAACAAGGCCGCGGGCATCGTCGTGCACCCTGGTGCGGGTAATCCCGACGGAACACTTGTCAACTTCTTGCTCGATCTTTACCCAGAGATGGCGTCGGCGGGTGACCCGATGCGTCCGGGCATCGTGCATCGCCTTGATGCCGGCACGACAGGGCTCATGGTGGTGGCGCGCACAGCAGCGGCGTATGACTCGCTTGTTGCCCAGATGACCGCGCGCAGTGTGACCCGTGTGTATTCCGCCCTCGTGTGGGGGATTCCCGCCTCAGTCAACGGCGTGATCGACGCGCCGATTGGTCGAGATCATCGAGACGTGACGCGCATGGCCGTGGTCGTCGATGGGCGCGCGTCGCGCACGCACTATGCACTCGAACAGTCGTTTCACACCCCACGCGAGGCGTCGCTGCTGGAGTGTCGCCTCGAGACCGGACGCACGCATCAGATTCGCGTGCACCTCGCTTCGATCGGGCACCCCGTCGTGGGAGACGCTCAGTACGGAGGAGCGCGTGCCGGCATTCGCGCCGGGCGGCCGATGCTGCATGCGCGCGAGTTGGCGTTCGACCACCCGCGCACGGGTGAGCGGGTCAGCTTTCAGGCGGCGGCACCGGCCGACTTTGCGGCGGTCGTCGCGACGCTGCGTTAGCGCCGCTTCTTCTTGCGTGTCTCCGCCGGCCACGGCGCGTCTCCGCGGGCCGCAGCCAACACCGTGCCGAGCGTGAACTGTGCGAGGTGGTCGCGCAAGTGTTCACCAACCGAGTGCCAGATGGCAAGCAGCACGCATTGACCCTCGTGATCGCAGGCGCCGTTGCGGTGTGGTTCACCGAAATCGCCGAGTGAAATCGGGCCGTCGGCAGCCGACAAAATCTCCGACAACAAGATCTTGTCTGGGTGTCGCGCAAGCGTGTAACCACCACCAACGCCGCGCTTCGAGTGCACGAGCCCGGCACCCTTCAAAGCCAACAGGATCTGCTCGAGATACGGCTGGGGCAGGGCAGTGCGGGTTGCGATGTCGCGCACGGAGATCGGCCCTGGTTCGTCGGCATGCAAGGCGAGTGACAACATTGCACGACACGCATAGTCGCCTCGTGTCGAAACCCGCACGTCACCATCGTAAGCGCGGTTGACTAGAGGCTGCCGTGCAGCAGCACTTCACCGACCTCGCCCCGCGCTGCCCCGACTATGCGGGCGCGTGCGTCACCAACATCGTGCCGTCATTGCTTGGCCCGCGTGGCACCGCCGATCTACCTCACTTCTTCCCGGCGCTGGCTCGCGACGCCCGTCAGGTGGTGCTGCTCGTGATCGACGGTCTCGGTTGGCACCAGTTGCGCGATCGAGTGGCTGCGCGGCCGACGCTGGCTCCGACCTTGGCGACGATGCAGGGCGGGCCCATCACCACCGTGTCGCCGACCACGACGGTCACTGCCCTCACGTCGATTGCCACAGGTGCCACGCCCGGTGAGCATGGCTTGGTCGGCTATCGCATTGATTTCTCTGGTCGAGTCGTGCAGATGTTGCGCTGGGGCGACTCGCAAGGTGATGCGCGGCGTCGCCTGCCGCCACGTGATGTACAGCCGTGTCCGCCGTTTCTCGGCACGAGTGTGCCGGTGTTGTCAAAGGCCGAGTTCGACGGCACCGCATTCACCGAGTCGCACCTGCGTGGTTCGCGCATGCACAGTTGGCGTGCGGCGTCGAGCATTGCGGTCGATGTGCAACATCTGTTGATGCGTGGCGAGCCGTTCGTGTATTGCTATTACGACGGTGTCGACAAGATCGCCCACGAACGCGGCTTCGGTGAGTTCTACGATGCCGAATTGACTGCCGCTGACCGCATCGTCGGTGACCTCGCTGCCGTCTTGCCACCTGAAGCGGTGTTGCTCGTCACCGCCGATCATGGTCAGGTGATGGTCGGTCGCAACACGATGCTGCTGCACGACGACGTCACCCGCCATCTCAGTCATCAATCAGGAGAAGGCCGCTTCCGCTGGTTGCATGTTCTGCCGGGTCGAGTCGACGAGGTGGTGACCGCGGCGCGCGCACACCACGGCGCCGACGCCTGGGTGCTCACTCGCGACGAGATGATTGGCGGCGGGTTCTTCGGTGCCCGTGTCAACGACGTGGTGCGTCGTCGGTTCGGCGATGTCGCGGTGCTCGCCAAAAATGACGTGAGTTTTGATGACCCGATTGACAAGACCTACTTCGACTTGCAGTGTCGTCATGGATCCCTCACCACGGCCGAAATTGACGTGCCGTTGCTCGCCTTGCGCAACGCGTGAAGAGCGATTGCAGAGCCTGATAGAACTATCTGCCGATGAGCAACGAGACCCCCGAGCGCGGCGAACTCGTCAACGGCGCGCAGAGCATGCCCGACTTCTCCGGTGACGAGACGGTGCAAGAGCCCGCCAAGGTGATGCGCATCGGTTCGATGATCAAGCAGTTGCTCGACGAGGTGCGCCAGATGCAGCTTGACGCGCCAAGTCGCGAACGCTTGGCAGAAATCTACGAGCGTTCGATCGTCGAGTTGGCCGAGGCGATCTCACCCGACCTGCGCGAAGAACTCCAGACACTCGCGCTGCCATTCAAAGAAGGGGAGATCCCGAGCGAAGCCGAGTTGCGGGTCGCCAAGGCCCAACTCGTCGGTTGGCTCGAGGGTTTGTTCCACGGAATTCAAGCGACGCTCTTTGCTCAACAGTTGGCGGCGCGTCAACAACTCGAACAGATGCGACAATTGCCCGCAACGAAGCCTTCTCACGAGCGACCCGGCACCTACATCTGACACGTCGCTGGTACTCTCGGCATTCCTGCCGATGAGTTCTTCGTTCACCCACCTGCATGTGCACACCGAGTTTTCGATGCTCGACGGTGCTGCGCGCATTGACGACATCATCCAGCGGGTGCTCGACGACGGCCAGCCTGCCATTGGCATCACCGACCACGGCAACATGTATGGCGTTCTCGACTTTTACGAAGCGTGTCGTAGTGCGGGCATCAACCCGATCATCGGCACCGAGGCCTACATGGCGTACGAGTCGCGTTTCGAGCGACCCCAGCGGCGTGGACGTCTTGACGACTCAGGCGGAGACACTGAGGCTGGGCGCAAGCTGTACTACCACCTGACGTTGCTGTCAGAAAACAACACGGGCTATCGCAATCTCATCAAGCTGGCGAGCCTCGCGTTCTTAGAGGGCTACTACTACCAACCGCGCATGGATTGGGAACTGCTCGAACGTCACCACGAGGGCCTTATCGCCACGACCGGCTGTCTTGGTGGGCATGTATTGCAGGCACTGTTGCGCAATGACTACGACGAAGCCAAGCGCACCGCCGCCCGGCTACAAGACATCTTTGGTCGCGACAATCTCTTCGTCGAACTGCAAGATCACGGTCTGGCGCAACAGAAGTCGACGATGAGCGATCTCATTCGGTTGGCCCGCGAGATCGATGCACCACTCTTGGCCACCAATGACAGCCACTACGTGCACCGCCACGATGCAAAGGCCCACGATGCGTTGCTCTGCGTGCAGACCGGGTGCACCATCAATGAGCCGAACCGATTTCGCTTCGAAGGCGAAGAGCACTACATCAAGTCAGCGGCCGAGATGCGCCAGTTGTTTCGCGACGTGCCTGAATCGTGTGACAACACCTTGTGGATCGCCGAGCGCGCCAACACCCAGATCGAACTCGGCAAGTATGTGCTGCCAGATTTTCCGATTCCGGCCGAATTCGCCGACGATCGCGCCTATCTTGAGCACCTGGCGCGAGAGGGTGCCACGAAGCGTTGGGGTGACCCCTTGCCCCCGGCGATCGTCGAGCGGCTCGCCTACGAGTTGAAGGTCATCTGCGACATGGGTTTTGCGTCGTACTTTCTCATCGTCTGGGACCTCATTCGTCATGCACGCGAGTCGGGCATTCGTGTGGGTCCGGGTCGAGGCTCGGCAGCAGGCTGCGCGGTGGCCTACGCGTTGCGTATTACCGATCTTGACCCCGTGAAGTACGACCTGCTGTTCGAGCGCTTCTTGAACCCCGATCGCGTGTCGATGCCTGACATCGACATGGACTTCGACTCGCGCTACCGCGATGAAATGATTCGTTATGCCGCCGAGAAATATGGTCGCGATCGTGTTGCCCAGATCATCACCTTCGGCACCATCAAGGCGCGCAACTCGGTGCGCGATGCGGCACGAGTGCTGGGTATGCCCTACGCGTTGGGCGACCGAGTCGCCAAGGTGATGCCACCCGTCGTGATGGGTCGCGACACGCCGCTGCGATACTGCTTCGAGCAAAACGAAAAACACGTCGACGGCTATCGCGCCGCCGCCGACCTGCGTGCGATGTACGAGTCAGACCCTGACGTCAAGCAAGTTGTCGACGTGGCGCGTGGTCTTGAGGGTCTCAAGCGTTCGGTCGGCATTCACGCTGCCGCAGTGGTCATCACCAAAGAGCCACTCACTGAGTATCTGCCCATTCAGCGCAAGCCTGAAGCGGGTCAGAACCCCGATGATGCACCCGTCGTGACGCAATACGAAATGCACGGCGTCGAGTCGCTGGGCCTTCTCAAGATGGACATTCTCGGGTTGCGAAACCTTGACGTCATCACCGACTGCGAACAACTGATTCGTCGCGCACAGCCCGACTTCGACATCGACTCGATTCCGCTTGACGACACCAAGACCTACAACCTGCTCGCAGCCGCCAACACCATTGGGGTCTTTCAACTCGAGTCGGCACCGATGCGCGCCTTGCTGCGATCACTCGTTCCTCGACGTTTTGAAGACGTCGCAGCCGTCTTGGCGCTCTACCGACCAGGCCCGATGGCCGAGAACATGCACAACGACTTTGCCGACTTCAAGAACGCCCGCAAACAGGCACGGTTCTTCCACAACGATGCGCGCGACGTGCTTGACGACACCTACGGGCTGATGATCTACCAAGAAAGCATCATGCGCGTAGCGCAGAAGTTTGCTGGCTACTCGTTGGCAGAAGCCGACTCTCTGCGCAAGGCGTGCGCAAAGAAAGATCCGAAGGCAATGGCTGAACAGCGGCCAAAGTTCGTCGGCGGGTGCGCGCACAACGGCTATGGCGAGTCGCTCGGCCGTGAACTCTTCGGCATCATCGAGAAGTTCGCCGACTATGCCTTCACCAAGAGTCACGCGTTCGGCTACGGGCTCATCACCTATCAGACCGCTTGGTTGAAAGCGCACCATTCGGTTGCCTACTTCGCCTGCTTGCTCACTTCGGTAAAGGGCAACAGCGATCGCGCCGCTCTCTATCTCGCCGACGCGCGCGCCAATGGCGTCACGGTTCGAACTCCCGACATCAACGACTCGGCTGTCGACTTCGTACCAGTCGACGGCAAGCGCGAGGTGACCTTTGGTCTGTCAGGCATTCGCAATGTCGGAGAAGGAGCCGCCGAAGCACTCGTCGCGCACCGTGCCGAACACGGCAAGTTTGCGTCGTTCTATGACTTCATCGACCGCGCACCAGAGTCGGTGTTGAACAAGCGCGCCTTAGAGTCGCTGATCAAAGCTGGGGCGTTTGACTCACTCGGCTGCCCGCGCCGCGGTCTTCTCGCAGTGTTCGAGTCACTCGTCGACCAAGCATTGCTGCGACGCCGTGAACGCGACCAAGGTGTGATGAGTTTGTTCGGTGATACGCCCGACAACGATGCGGGCTTTGACGAGCGATTGCCGATTCCTGATCTGCACTACGAGCGTGCCGAGCAGCTGAAGCTCGAAAAAGAGATGCTCGGGTTGTACGTTTCCGACCACCCGTTGCGCGGGCTAGAGCACCTGTTGGCGCGACGGGCTACCTGCACGATTGTCGACGTCGTCGATCGCACCGAAGACAACATCACCTTGGCTGGTGTCATCACGGGCTGTGAGCGCAAGTACACCCGCAAGGGCGAGGCGATGTGCACCTTCACGCTCGAAGACATGGCAGGCGCCATCGAAGTGACGGTGTTCCCTAAGACCCATCAGACGCAAGGTCATCTCGTGGTCGACGACCAGATCGTCGTCGTGCGCGGCCGTCTTGACCGTCGCGATGAAGCGCGCGTGATGCTGATGGCGAGCGACATTCAGGTCGTTGATGTTCCAAAGACCGGAACTGAATCGCTGTACATCGATCTTGCGCGACGCAGTGTTGGCGCGAGCGAGGTGAATGAGATTCGCGATCTCTTGCGCGAGCATGCAGGCGACTCACCGGTCTTTCTCAAAGTCGGTGACAGAACTGTCGCGCTCGGACCAGATTTCGCAGTGAGCATTCCCAGCGTCATCGGGCAGCTGCGTGCCAAATTTGGTGAAGCAGTAAGCATCGGTTGACACGCGTCCGAAACGCGTTTTTCGCTGGCAGAATAGATGCGATGAAAGTCGTTACCCGCGACGCCAGCGCGCTCACCGACGCCGATCTTGATGAATTCGCCTCGATGGGTGGTGCGTTCGGCATCGGTGCGGTGTCGAAGGCCAAAGACCAGTGGGTGCTAGCGACCACCGCACGCGAGGGCAACAACCTTGTGGGCTTCATGTTTCTCACGCTCGAGCGTCTCGGCGGCACACCATGCGTCGTGATGGGTCTGCTCAGCGTCAAGCGCATCGCCAAGCGAGATACGGTATTGCGCGGCCTCATGACTGAGGCATTTCATCGTGCGCTCATGGCCTTTCCCGACGAAGATGTCGTCATCGGGGCTCGCTTCGTCAGCGCCGACGCGCTTGAAGCATTTGCCCCAGTCACCGACATCATTCCGCGCCCAAAGCACAACGCGGTGGGCGAGCAACGTGCGTGGGGTCGCCGTCTGGCGCGTCGTTACGCCATCGAACCGCAATACGACCAGGCTTCTTTCGTTGCCAAGTCGAATGCGCAGTCGGGCTTCATCGACTATGAACCGGTGAAGAAAGCGAAGATTGCCGCCGACATTCTCGCGTTCTTCAAGCCGGTGAACGTCGCCAAGGGTGGCGTGCTCATCGTTCATGGTTGGACCATGGCTGAGTCATTGGCCAAACTCGGCAAGAAGAAGTAGCGCGGCCGTCGCCGTGAGCGACGAGTTTTCACGCCTGGTGCGCACGCGTCGCATGGTGCGGGCCTTTCGTCGAGACCCGATCGACCGAGCGGTGCTCGCGCACATTGTTGACCTCGCATCACGATCGCCTTCGGCAGGCAAGACGCAGGGCTGGCATCTGGTGGTGCTCGAAGGCGAAGACACCGGTCGCTTCTGGCGAGCAACGATGAGTGCAGAGACGCGCGAGACCTTTCGCTGGAGGCATCTGCTCGACGCACCTGTCATCGCACTGTCGTTCGCTGACCCGCAGGCGTACCTCGACCGCTACTCGGCGAGCGACAAGTCGCGCACCGGCCTCGGTGAGTCGCTTGATGCGTGGCCAGTGCCGTACTGGACCATCGATGCGTCGTTCGCAACGATGACGATGCTCTT
>Ga0214923_10004810_pt1 | contig 16051 bp, 17 predicted proteins | sample LL1510_MetaG_FD_177993 | JGI IMG/M metagenome (GOLD analysis project Ga0214923, IMG submission 177993) | Freshwater microbial communities from Lake Lanier, Atlanta, Georgia, United States - LL-1510 | ecosystem: Environmental > Aquatic > Freshwater > Lake | place: USA: Georgia | collected...
GATGGGATCGATGATGTTAAGGCCTGTTGGATTAGCTATCGCTGCGCCCTTTTCAACCTTTTTTGGTATTGAAAACTTTCTTTATGCCCTCGCTACACTTTCTGCAGCAATAATTGCACTCTCTCTTCTGAGCCGAGAGGTGAGAGATATGAGTTATGAGGATTTGTCTACCAAAGTCGTAATGTGATTTGTTCGATTACTACCAAACTCCTTTCAATAACGTTTTAACCTTTAGAATTAGTAAAAAACCTAAGCCCACGAAAAAATATCTAAAATTATAATTCCTATTTCTAATTAATTCTATAAAATTTCGATGCTTCTTATTCTTAATCTGCAATAATCCTAATTTAGCAAAATTATAACTAAAACTGATTCTTGCTTCTTTAAATATCAAGTAGTTTTTTAAGATCTCTAGTGATTCAATATAAAGTTCTGAAGTTTGAATTTTTGAGAGATTGTTTGCGTGAAGTCTATAATAGACATGCCCGGTTTGCACTGCGTTGAATTTTCTTGCTAATCTGAGTAGAAGTTCATAATCTTCTGCTTGTTTGTATTCTACTTTAAAATTTTCAACATAATTTAGGGCTTGGCGACTAATTACAAAAGATGAAAAATAGATGAAATTGCCTTTTAGTAATTTATTAAAAACAAATTTCTCCGAACCCCCCTTTTGATTTTGATGCATAACCTTTTCAATTGAAGATGAATCTTGAAGAAATTCAGTTACGAATCCGTAACCAAATGCGCTGTTTTCTTTTCCGGAGAGTGCGGTAATTTGGTCCGAAAGAAAATGTGTTTCCCATAAATCATCAGAATCCAGAAATGCTATCCACGAACCACTACATTTGCTTATAGCAAAGTTGCGTGCAGAACCTAAGGGAACAAAATTTTCACCTTTAAAATATTTTATTCTTGAATCTAAATTAGAGAATCTACGAATTATACTTTCAGTTTGATCCTGCGATTTATTGTCCCAAACTATAACTTCAAAATTCTGATAACTTTGATTAATTATCGATTCTAAACATTCCTCGATATAATTTTCGGAGTTATGGCAATTTACAACAACACTAACTAAAACTGAGTTCATTTGTACACTTTTATAAGAATTTGTCGACTGTTTTACCAAATATCTCACAAATATTATCAATATCAGACTGCGAGAGCCTAGTATGTAATGGCAAAGTTAAAATCTCAGGGTATACAGATTCTGTTGTAGGCAGTTTGTAAGCAGTCTTGTAAAATTTAAGTAAGTGATTTGGCTTGTAATGTACTCCAGTTGGGACACCTAAATTTTCTAATTGCAAGCGTAGGCCATCGCGATCCTTCAATCCTGGAACCCTTAACACAAAAATATGAGGCACCATTCCCGAGGCAGTGTTCCAATCGAATAGGGTAATACGAGAATGATCTTTTAGGTTTGTTACGTATCTGTTAAAGAGTTCTTGTCTTTTTTTTGAATTAGTCTCTAACTTTTTAAGCTGCACCATCCCAATAGCTGCAAAGATATCACTCATATGAAATCTCCAACCTTGATATTCAACATCAAAATCCCATGATCTTTCACGATTTTTTCGTTTCTCAGAATCACCAATTACACCTAACAATCTTGCATCTCTAATTCTAAGTAAAGCGGCCTGATCATCAGTAACGATGCAACCACCTTCACCAGAAGTTATATTCTTAATTCCATCAAAGCTAAAACAGGAAATATCACCGAAACTTCCAACTAATTCACCTCTATGTTTGCTCCCAAAAGCATGAGCTGCATCGGCAACAACTCGCAGATTATTTACTTTACCAAATTCTGTAACCGAGTCTAAACAATTTGTTGCACCTACAAAATAAACCGGAACAATTGCCTTTGTTTTTGGTGTAATTCTTTTCCGAGCATCACCTAAATCAATCTGAAGTGAATTTGGATTAACATCGCATGAAACTGGTATTGCACCTATGGCAGATATTGCCTGATATGTCGCTACAAAAGTTAAAGAGGGAACTAGAACTTCATCCCCAAACTTAACCCCTGCACCAATAAGGCCCAGTTGAACAGCCGCTGTTCCTGTTGATACACAAAGAGTCTCTCTACCAAAAAAAGATCCAAGCTTTTCTTCGAAAGATGCAACCTCCCTTCCCATACCGAAGAATTCACTTCGCAATACATTGGTGACAGATAGGATTTCGTCTTCAGAAATCTCCGGCTGGGAAAGTCTGTAGTTCATTTTGACTTCCCGAATTCACTAATTAGAACTTTGAACTCTGGAAACTCAAGTGGCAGAGATAAATTTTCTGCAGATTCATGAGGTAAGTCAGTTGCATTGAGCAAAGTTGTAGTTTTTTCTGAAGCATTAACAAGCGCATAATAGATTCCCGCAGGGATAGTAAGAACACCATGTAAGGCATTTGAGTCCAATTCAAATACTTCAAAAATCGTTACATTAGACATTTTCTTAACACAGATAATTCTAATTTCACCAGATGCAACGCAAATGTTTTGCTCCTGGCGACTATGAAATTTCCAAGCTTTTATAATTTTTGGCTGGATTTCTGAAAAATAGATTTCAGAGAAAGGCAAAGTCTTGCCTAATTCACTTTTCTCGATGTGACGTAAATTCCCAAGAGGGCTAATAACTGAAGATTTTGCAGAAAAACTTGCACCTGTCCCACCAACTAAATACTTCATTTTAGAGAACCTTAGATTCATAGAATTTGATTTGCTCTAGTGTCAATTCCAGCAATTTCTCTGGATTTCTACCAAATTGCCGGTACCAATCAGCAACTAATTTTAGGCATTCATCAATTTCTAATTGAGGTGACCACGATAGTTCTTTAGTTGCTTTTTCGCAGTTCAAACTTAATAGCGAAGCTTCATGCATGATTCTATTTTCTGAAAACTCGACATGGGCCTCAACTTTTTCATGCCCCCAACATTTTCCTAGTCGACTGACAACTTCATTCACTGTATAAACCTTGGACTCATCGGGTCCGAAATTGAACGCCTTTCCATGAAGCCCTGGCGACTCTGAAAGTTTCTGGGCTAGTCTTAAATATCCACTTAGCGGTTCTAAAACGTGTTGCCATGGGCGAGTAGATTTTGGGTTACGAATGGAAACCTTCCGACTATTAAGCCAAGCTTTTGCGCAATCAACAACAATTCGATTTTCATTCCAATCGCCACCACCGATAACATTTCCGGCTCGCGCAATGCCAATTCTTTGCTTAGAACTATCGTTAAAAAAACTACGAATGAAAGCAGATAAAAAAATTTCTGCTGCCGCCTTGGAAGCGCTATATGGATCGCGCCCACCGAGGCGATCATCTTCACTATAGCTTGAAGATCTTTCATCATTTTCATAACACTTATCGCTCGTAATGATTACGGCAACACCAGCGAACTCTAGCTCAACTAATACGTCGAGTATCGTAGCAGTTCCGAGGGAATTAGTTTTAATAGTCTCCAGTGGACTCGAATAGCTTTTAGAAACAATAGATTGGGCGGCTAAATGAAAAATAAAATCTGGCTTTATAGTTTTTATAGATTGAAGCAGAATATTTCTATCCGAAATATCTCCGTAAAATTGATTGATATGTTTGGCAATTCCTAAATCTTCAAACATAGAAGGCTCGGTTTTTTCTGTATTTGAAAAGCCTGAGACCTCAGCACCTAGATGTTCAAGCCAGAGAGTTAGCCACGATCCCTTAAATCCGGTATTTCCGGTAACTAATACTTTCTTTCCAGAGAATGTTTTTGACAAAGGAGTAATCACATTATTTAGAGCCATGGGGTATTCCCTTGTTCACAAAGTTCGTCTAGAAACTCTTTGTCCCGCAGGGTATCCATGCATTGCCAGAACCCATCATGCTTGAAGGCCATTAATTCTCCTTCAGCAGTTAGTTTCTGCAGAGGGAACTCTTCCAAAACTGATTCGTCGTTATTCAAATAGTTAAAAATTTCCGAATTAAAAACAAAATAGCCACCATTAATCCATCCCGCATCCGTTTGAGATTTTTCGTGAAAATAATTGACTCTGCTACCGTCAAGTTTCATGACACCAAATCTTGCAGGAGGTCGTACGGCTGTAACCGTGGCAATTTTCCCGTGGTTCTTATGAAACTGAACCAAATCTTTTATGTTTACATCGCAAACCCCATCACCATAAGTGAGCATAAAAACAGCCTCCTTAGTAAGTTGATTTTTAAGTCTTAAAAGTCTTCCACCGGTAAGTGTACGTTCGCCAGTACTTATGACTTCGATGTTGACTTGCTGGCTGTCCTTGTCCGCAAAATCTTTGATTTGTTCGCCAAGATAACCCGTAGCCAAAAAGAAATCTTTAAAACCAAATTTTCTATAACTTTGCATAATGTGATGAAGAATTGGTTTTCCGCCAATCTCTACTAGAGGCTTTGGCCGAGTACGAGTCTCTTCTAATAGGCGCGTACCTTTTCCTCCGCAAAGTATGGCTACTTTCATGAAGCAAGCATACAATTAATCAAAGAGAACTTTGTAATAACTTCTAGAATAAAGCGATAGGATTACCATACATGATTAAAGAATTCTTTACTCAAAAGGAGTGGCTCGGAATCAATTTTGAAGAGCTTCCAATAGAGCTGTATTCGGACAAATTGCCTTCGGCAGAATTTTACTCACTATTTTATCGGGAGCTTGACAAAAAATATATCGATTTGTCGCATTTCCCTGTTGAATGGCTTAACTTTAAATTAAATACAGCACATGCACTATCTCACTTTATTCTCCGGGACGGAAACATTCTTTCTTATGGTTGCGGATTAGGAATAATTGAAAAATATCTCATCGAGAATTATGGGGTCAATAAAATAGAGGGGTTTGACTTCGCTCTCTCCAGTCAGGTTGGTTATAAAAATGAAAATTTTCAGAGGGTTTTTTCCGAAGAAGGAATATCATTTAAAATATATGAAGTAATTTATCTCTCTCAAGTGATCTATTCTATTGATGATTCAGAAGCCATAAGCCTTTTAAGTTTTTTGTTTAAGAGATTAAAACACAATGGAAAATTAATAATTATTAATACATCGATTTTAAGCTATGAAAATGGAAGTGATTTATCTCAAAGATTTATCAAAAAATTATTAGGAAATAAGTTAACAAATATCTGTAAGCTCTTTCTCTTTAGAAACAACAAGAAATCTGGATCTCAGGGCTGGGGATTTATGAGGGATAACGAACTAATTGAATTAATTGCCAAAAGGGCCGGCTTTACTGAACTGATTTTTTTTAGTTCCGCTCAACAGTCATTTCTGATTTGTAGTAAAAAGTAATATTTTGAGTTAGTATTTCTTTATAAATTGATTATATATTCTGGGCGGAGAAAACAATGGAGCAATCCGAAGGTCGTGAAATAATTATTTCTCACCTAAATAGGACAATCGAGTCCATCAAATCTTTAGATGAAAAAAAGCTTACATTTTTTGTCGAAAAAATAATGGAAACGATAGAGAATAAAAATACTATTTTTTTTGCCGGGAACGGCGGTAGCGCATCTACAGCTTCGCACTTTGTAAATGATCTTCTTACTGCCTATACATACGAGCAGAAAGCTGAAAGACCATTTACGCATAGGAAAGCAAAAGTGCAAAGTCTAACTGAGAGTAATGGGATTGTAACTGGACTTAGTAATGACTTTAATTTTAAAGACATTTTTGTAAATCAACTTAGAACTATATCAGATGCGGGCGACATGCTTGTAATAATTTCTGCGTCAGGCAATTCTCAAAATTTATTGAATGCAGTTAGTTACGCTAATGAAAACGGAATGTTCACAGTTGCAATAGTTGGTTTTGATGGCGGAAAAGTATTAAAAACCGCGCAATTAGTTATACACGCCAAAACTATCGATGGTGATTATGGGCCTGCCGAGGATGTTCATCTTGTGATAAATCATGCGGTCGCTTCACTAATTAGATATAAGCTGTATAGAAAATAATGCGCAAAGCACTGGTAACTGGCGGAACGAGGGGGATAGGGCTTTCTTGTGTGGAAATATTGACCGAGCAGGGCTTTGATGTCTATTACACGGGTAGAACTGCAAAAATTGATCCTTTTGAAGGATTCTTGAAGGCTGATTTTTCATCTAGGGAAGGAATCAGTGAATTTTGCTCAGAGATAAGTGAACTAGAAATCGATGTTTTAGTAAATAACGCAGGGGTGAATAATCCAAAGCCACTTTCAGAAATAGAATTTCTAGATATCGATTGGGCTTTCAATATTAATGTAATTGCCCCGTTAAATATCACTAAAACAGTTGTGCCCCATATGGTTGAAAATAATTGGGGTAGGGTTATAAATATTGGATCGATTTTGGGAGAGATCTCTCGAGAATTTAGATCTATATACTCAATCACTAAATCAGGCCTTGTTGGTATGACGAGGGCTCACTCCGCTGAATTTGCAAAATTTGGCGTGTTAGTAAATTGTGTGGCTCCCGGATATCTTGATACAGACTTAACAAGAAAAAATTTGGGTCCTTTAGGCATGCAAGAGATTTCAAAACAAATTCCAGTTGGTCATCTTGGTTCCCCAAGGAATATCGCTGAAATTGTAAGTTACCTAGCAAGTGAATCTAGCTCTTTTATTACTGGTCAAGTTTTTACAGTGGACGGTGGATATCTAGGAGTTTAATTTTCGTATACACAACATGTATAGTCAGGCGCATGATTGAATTAAATGGCTTATCAGAAATCGAACAAAAAATTCTAAACGCCAGTGAAGGCTGGACAATGTGCTCCCCTTTAAACAAACATTTATTAATGGAATCAGTACGGTATATCCACAGGAACAATGTTCCTGGTGACATTGTTGAATGTGGTGTTTGGCGTGGAGGGATGATGCAAATTGTCGCCAGGACTCTGATTTCTGAAACACTCAATGATCCAAATCCTTTGAAACTAAGAAAACTGTGGTTGTTTGATACTTTTGAAGGAATGCCGGCTCCTTCTCATGAGCTTGATAGAGACATGTATAAAGGTGAGCATGCGTCTGCGAAAATGAAAAGGGAGCCCAAATTTGGGCCAAATGGGACACACACGATTTGGTGCTTAGCAGACTTAGAAGATGTGGTTAGAGGAATGGAATTAACCGAGTATCCAACTACTCATTTAAATTATGTTAAAGGTTTAGTTGAAGATACGTTACCCAAGAATTCTCCGGAGAAACTATCAATCTTGCGCGTTGATACAGATTGGTATTCATCAACCAAACATATTCTCAATTCTCTTTTTAAGAAAGTAGTAAGTGGCGGAGTTGTAATTTTTGATGATTATGAAAGCTGGGAAGGCGCTAGAACTGCTATAAATGAATTTTTTGATGAACAAGGATTAATTCCACTTTTAATTAGGCTTGATAAAGGAAGAGTGTACTTAAAGCCATGAAGATTTTGATAACTGGCGGCGCGGGCTTCATTGGTAGCCACTTAGCGGAGAGATTAGTTAATGAAGGAAGCAAAGTCACAATAATGGATGATCTATCGTCCGGCTCTGCGGAAAACATAAATCCTAGATGCGAATTTATACAAGGAGATTTGAGTAAAGGGGAAGTATTTCAAAAATTAGATTCAAATTTTGACAGAGTTTTTCATTTTGCTTCACACGTTGGCCAAGAACTTTCTTTCGAAACCCCCGTTCGTGATCTTGAAGTAAATACTTTAGCCACGGCTCGATTAATTGACTGGGCAATGCGTAATAATAAACCTAAGATAGTTTTTGCATCATCTATGAATGTGTATGGAGACCCAGAAAATCCGCTCTTGCCTGTTGATGAAAATTGTCGAGTGAGTCCGCCGTCTCCATATGCAGTCGGAAAATTATCTTCTGAAAGTTTATTTACAATATACGGAAATCTAGGTCTTGAAAGCTCCTCCTTGCGATTCTTTAACATATATGGTCCTAAACAGGATTTTACAAATTTAAAGCAAGGCATGGTCTCAATTTATATGAGTTACGTTTTGAATGACTTACCAATTGAGGTTAGAGGAAGCCTTGATAGATTTAGAGACTTTGTTTATGTGGACGATGTTGTTGATGCTTGTATTTTTGCCTCAGTCAATGGGATATCTGGAGTTTATAATGTTTCTACAGGTGAAAAGACAACAGTTAGAGAATTAATTTCAAAGATATTAGTTTGTTTTGAAAAAGATCCAAAAAATTATAAAATTATTCAGCAAGCACCGACAATTCGAGATCAATTTGGTCTTTTTGGGAATTCAAAAAAACTGCAAGATATTGGATGGAAACCTAAAATACACCTTGATCAAGGGTTAAGATATATGCGTGATTGGGCAAAACTTAAATACTTGAATAACAATTGATGGGAAACCTCGTTGAGGTTTTGAATCCAGCATGTTAAGTTAAGTTATGCAAATACATGTAGGCATACCAGCACGGATGGGTGCTTCTAGATTCCCAGGAAAGCCTTTGGCGCGGATAGCTGGCAAATCAATGCTTGAGCATGTTTATCAGCGTTCCAAGCTCGCCAAAAATATTTCGAGTATTTTTATCGCAACTTGCGATGATGAAATTGCTGCTTCAGCTGCTCAATATGGTGCACACGTAGTGATGACAGATCCCAAAATTATGAGACCGGGTTTGCGTGTGGCCGCGGCCGCAAAAACTTTGAAAATTGATGATGAAGACATTGTAGTAATTGTCCAAGGTGATGAACCCCTTGTTCATCCAGAGATGATTGAAAGTAGTGTATCTGAAATTTTGGCACATAAAGACTTTAATTTAGGAACTTTAATAGGAAAAGCGACCAAGGAAGAATTTATGGATATTAATGAAGTAAAAGTGGTATTTAATGATGAGAATCAGATTCTGTATATGAGTAGAAGCCCTATTCCATATGAAATGCATACAAATTCAAATTCAAGGTATAAGCAGGTAGCGATCATGCCTTTTCGTGCAGCTTATTTGCAGCAATTCCAAGTCATCGAACCACAAAAAAATGAGTTGATAGAATCAATAGAGTTGATTCGGGCGCTCGAAAATGGGGATAAGATTCTTGCTATATTGACAAATCGAAGTAATGTATCCGTGGATACACCCGATGGTTTAGTTGAAGCAGAAATGGCAATGTTAAAGGACGAATTATTTGGGAGTTATTGAAATGGGAATGAAAAATAAGCTTAAGGAAAAAATTGCTTCAGGCGCAGCCGTTTTCGGCTCATGGTCAATGATCCCATCACCAATGGTCGCAAATGTTATGGCAGAATCGGGAATAGACTTCTTGATTGCAGATTTGGAACATGGTCCGATAAGTTTAGAAACTTTAGAAAGTATGATTTATGCAACTGAAGCGGGAGGCGCAACTCTCATCGCTAGGCTGCCAAACAGTACAGATGAAGAAATATTGAAAGTTCTCGAAGTTGGAACTCAATCAATAATGATGTCTCATGTAAAAAATCTTGAAACTGCACAGCGATTCGAAAAAGCAACAAAGTATCCACCCTCGGGAACTCGCGGACTCTCCCCGTTTACAAGAAATCATAAGTATAGCGATGATCAAATTTCTCAAAAAATGATTGATGCAAACTCAAATCTCTTCACCGGAGTGCTAGTAGAGGGCGCTGAAGGATTAGGTGCTTTAGAAGAAATTTCGAATCTAAAGAATTTAGATATGATCTATTTTGGAATTTACGATTTAGCCTCTTCTATGGGAATCCCGGGCGACCTTGATAATCCAAACTTAATCGAAAAATTGCAAAAAAGTGTAGAAATTGTGAAAGCAAATGGAAAGGTGGCGGGGACGGTCGCGACAAACGTCCAAAGAATTGGATTTTATAAAAAAATTGGATTTAATTTTATAGCCTATAAAAACGATACTTCACTTTTAATGCAGTCAATTAGTGCAGGTATATCTGAATTCAAAAATAATGGATAAATTTTTGCGGGTCGGAATAGCCGGATTTGGCGCTGTAGGAAAAATTAGATTTGAAATATTGTTGCAGAACAAAGCTCTTAAGGTTGTAAGTATAAGTGATCAAAACATTGAAAGCAGATCAGATCTTCAACCAAAAATAGTGACTTACAAAGATTTTGAAGAAATGATTTCGAATGAAACCCTCGATGCCTTATTTATTGCACTTCCAAATTATCTTGCTGCCAAAGCTACTATGTTGGCATTAAACAAAGGGATGCATGTTTTTTGCGAAAAGCCCCCGGCAAGAGACCCCCTGGAATTCAAAAAAGTTATAGAAGTTGCAAGAAAAAATCCAGAATTAAAATTGATGTATGGATTTAATCATAGGTACCATCCTTCAGTAAAAAAAGCCATGGAGATTATCAGTTCTGGAGAACTTGGCAACATTCTCAACTTGAGAGGAGAATATGGAAAATCCGCGATAATTAAATTTAGTAAAAACGAATGGAGAGCTAAAAGAGAATTTTCAGGCGGGGGCATTTTACTAGATCAAGGAATTCATCTACTCGACCTTATGCGTTATTTCAGCGAAGACTTCACTTCAGTGCATTCAGTGGTTAAGAATTCTTATTGGAATTACGATGTTGAAGATAATGCTTATGCTCTGATGCAAACTGAAAGCGGCATAGTCGGTTTATTTCATTCTTCAGCAACTCTGTGGAGGCATAGTTTTCGCTTAGAAATTGGTCTGACGAAAGGCTCTATTCTTTTATCCGGAATACTCTCCTCGACAAAAAGTTATGGCAACGAAACAATCAAATTAACATGGGCAAATCCAGAAAAATTAGGTGAGCCTGAAGAAACAACCTTTGCCTTTCATGAAGACACTTCATGGGCAGAGGAAACTAATTTATTCATAGATTGTTTGCGTAAAGAAATAAATATTCAATTTGGAAGTTTTGAAGAAGCTCGCAAAACTTTGGAATTAGTATACCAAATATATAATTCAGATAAGGAATGGAACCAAAAATATTTAATCGAGAAAAATTTTTAGAAAAAATCAATGGCACATAAGTACAAATTGCAAGTAATTGATGCCAAAAATTTCCCAATCGAAGGCAATCAATGTTTATTTATAGATTCAAGTGTGATTTCTATTATTTATTCTAACGATCTGCGCAAAAAATGGGATAAGTTAGTAATACCCGAACTAACTTCAACTGAGCTAACTGAAATTATAAATCAATCGGCTAATAAAATACGATACGAGTTTGAGTCTGCTCTTGAAGCTACTGCGGCTAATAAAAATATTTTCTGGCGAGCAACCCGTACAGCCGAGAGAAACACATTAATAAATCCATTATTTGAAATTACTATTATTATTTTAATAATTTTACAACATAATTTTAAATTCACGTCGAAAATATTGATAACGGATGACCCTATTCTACTCTATTTTTTTCAGCACAAGAAAAATCTCAAAGGATTTAAACATAGAATTTTTAGTACACTAAACTCAAATCTGCGAAGTGTAAAAATGATTTACTCATTTACAGTTTGGTTCATCGGAAACTTAATTGTTTCTTTACAATTACCTAAACACAAATCAGATATCTTAATTCACACCTTTGTTGATGAAAAATCAAGAAGAAGCAACGTTTATAAAGAGCGATATTTTCCGGGCTTGGTGGAGTGGTATAAAAATAACAATTTATCGGTGAGTCATTTAGTTTCAGGGACTAGCAGTTATCCACTAAGTTTATTAAGAGCTATGAATATGGAAGGTTATAAAGTTTTCAATGAATTCAAACTTTATAAACTTCAGGACTTAGTATTCGTTGTGATCTCCATATTTAAACTCCAAAGAACAAAATTTATCTCATTTGTTATTGGGGGTATTGAGTTAAAAAAACTGATTAGTCTTATCCACTCTAAATACGGTATCGACCTTGATGTGTTTAAGCATATTCTTAGGGCTAAATTTGGTGAGAGACTAGGAAATTATCCTAAAGCACCAAAAATTCTTCTAACGGAATTTGAGGGAATGATTCCAGAAAAAATGTTGAACCTTGGAATTTCAAGATCAAGGTCTACATTAAAAACTTTCGGATTCCAGCACGGTGCAATGTTTGAGCATCTTCTATGCAACTATCCTACAAAAAATGAATTACTATTAGGTTTGGTCCCACATAAAATTATAAGCAACGGTTCTTTATTCAGAGACTTAATGATCAGTCGAGGAATTCCCAGAGAAAGGATAGTCACTGGTTCGGCGCTTCGTTATAAATATCTACACGAACCAGCAAGGATAAATAATGATGTGAAGCAGGAAGCATTACTTGTTTTGCTACCAATGACTATTCCTGATTGCTTGGAATTGATCAAACTAGTTGAAGAAGCTGTGAGTGGTCTCAATATCGTGATCCATTTCAAACCGCATCCCTTTAATGATATCTCCCTCCTATCTCAACAAATTGATCTGTCGCGACATTTAATTATAGATGGGATGTTGGGAGATTTGATATTTAATTATAAGGTGATTTCAGGTATGACAACCGGTGCACTTTTAGAAGCGGGATTACTTGGATTAAAAGTAATAAAAATTCAGCGCCAATTGTCGATTGATTTTGATACAACATTTTTAAATCCAGAATTACGAATTCAGGTTAGCAATGCACAAGAATTTCGAAAAGCTTTTATAAGTTTAAGCGACAGCAATTTTGACACCAACGACCAAGTAAAAACGAGCCTGATTTATGGATACTTCGCGCCAATATCCGAGAAAGGTTTGACTGTATTTCTCCCTTAATTCTTATCCATTTTTCTAGTTAGCTGATCAATTGCTGCTTGACCCATAGCAAGTATTGATTCTTCTGTACTTCCTCCAATGTGCGGAGTTGCAATAACGTTTGCTAATTTAAGAAGGTTTGAAGTCCCTGGAGGTTCTTGCTCAAAAACATCTATTGCCGCACCAGCAAATTTATTCATAACTAAAAAATCGTACAAATCTCTCTCATTTACTACTCCTCCACGGCTGTAATTGATCAATATTCCATTATGCTTCATAAGATTGAAAAGTTTTGCATTAATTAATCCCCTTGTTTCATCCGTTAGAGGTAAATGGATAGAGATCACATCACAAGAAGAAAAAATAAGTTCAATGCTCGCTTCTTGAACTTTTAGGCTTTGATAAAAGTTCAAGTCAGGTTTAAAATCAAACGACATCAGTTTTGTTTCAAAAAAACTTGAAAGTCTTAAAAATTCTTTACCTACATATCCACACCCAATTACTCCAATAGTTTTGCCTTTAAATTCTCTGCCTTTTTCCTGCTTCCAGACGCCACTCAACAATTCAAATTCATGTTGTGGGACTAAATGGATAAGTGAAATCGCAGAAGATAACGCTAGTTCTGCAACTGAATAACTATTAATACCTGGCGATGTGAGCAACTCAATATTTGCTAATTGCACAGCCGTAATATCAATTGCATCTAAACCAACACCAAATTTACTTATATATTTAAGATTTGGTAGTTTTGAAATCAAATTGGCATCTATGGGCTCTAAAGCAATAATTGCTGCATCGGCATCAGTTAGAAAAGAAAGTAACTCTTGGCCTCGAAGAGGAATTCCAGCTTCATTAAATACCACGTTAGGGAAAAATTCCAATAATCTTTTCCTTAGCAATTCTGATTTAGAAAAACTCCTAGAGGTTACAGCAATTTTGCTATTTTTCGTTAAATTCATTAACCCTGACTTCCTCAATATAATCAAAAACTAAATTATCAATATCTATATCCATAGAAACCTCTTTTACGCTTGGAACTCCTGATTTATCTATCAAAATAAAGACATATGAATTTAACGTGTTCTTTTTATCTGCTGAAAGAGCTTCTGAAAATTTTGGTTTTTCGATTGGAATATTCCAAAATTCACTTGAATTTTTGACTAAAATAGGATGCATTCGATCAAAATCCTCTTTTGTTCCAAAGCTCAACTTCATTGAAAGATAATTCGCTATATCCATACCCATAGATACAGCTATTCCGTGTGGAATTTGAAAATTTGACGCTGCCTCAAGTGCGTGACCAAAACTATGTCCGTAGTTCATTACCAATCTTGGTCCCTGATCTTTTTCATCAATCTCGATTTTTTTACGTTTAAATTCTAGAGACTGATAAATAAAATGCGCTAGATCTCCCTCTAAGTTTAATAATAATGAATAATTAGATGCAATCTCATCAAACTTATTTTTATGTTCAATTGCATGTACTTTTAACATTTCACCAAGTCCAGCCCTTATTTCGCGCACACTAAGAGTACTCAAGAATTCGGTAGAAACAATTATTTCTTGAGCATGGTGGTAAGTTCCCAAAGTATTTTTCCTGTGCCCAAGGTTTACAGAAGTTTTCGAGCCAATACAAGAATCTGCCTGGGCCGCGAGAGTTGTTGGAATAAAAATCCAATTAAGTCCTCGAAACAGGATAGTTGCAATAAATCCAGTTATATCTTGAATGATTCCGCCACCTATTCCAACGAGTAAATCACCACGTCTAATTTTGGAATCCAGAAGTGAATTTATATAGTTAGGAATTTCTACTAACTGTTTGGAATTTTCAATCGGATTGATATAGATAATAGCAGTAGCAAGTTTATTTACAATACCGATAAATTCAGAATGGTGATCAGCAACGTTACTATCTGTGAGCACAAATATACGTTTATGTTGCGAGACACTTATTAGTTCATCAATGGCTGATTTTACAAATAGAGCCTCATAAGTTTCTTGCCCAGATTTAATAATTAATGACTTTTCTACATTTCTATACAAAATATGTTCTCAATTCACCAATATTTTCTACACGCGCGATAAATTCTGTAGGGCCACTTATGAATTTATTAGGATTAACTGCCGGTGGATTTCCAGTTAGAATTACATCCATAGGCTCTAAAGTAATCCATTCAGATAATTTACTCAAGATTTTTGGCCATTGCCAAAATTGGTTGGAAGTATTTCCGCGCCTTATGACAGTACCGTTTTGAATCGCTTCTACGTTCCAAGATATTTGACTGTAATCCGTTTCAATACAAGGACCAATTGGACAAAAACCATCAGCACCTTTAGATCTAAGAAGATGATGGTCCCGATTATCACAATTATCTACAGTCACATCATTTCCAATCGTAACCCCAAGCACAAAATTTTTTACTTCAGATTCAGGAACATTCTTCATTTGCTTCTTCACCACAATCCCTAATTCTGCTTCCCCCCACCATCTTCTATCAGGAAATGGATTTTTTACTCTTGCGTCCATTCCGGTTACGGAAGAGGCTGGTTTGATAAAAAAAAGGGGTTCATTCATTGAATCACTAAAATGGCTTGTGCCGGGAAAATTAACAGCTGCGCAAATAACCTTTGTGGGTTCACATGGAGCTAAAATTCTAAACGCGTCTAAGCGTCCAACAAATTTACCGACCGTAAAGTTGTCTGTAACGACTCCAAGTAATTCATAAACATTGTCGCTCTCTAATATTCCATAGTGAACTTTGCCGGTTGGCATTTGATACCTGATAATTTTCACAAATACAATATACAGCAAAACGAAATTAATTTATTTAGGTAGATTTCGGCTCTGTATCTTAAATTGAGGGACTAGCTTTGCCCTAAAATGGCAGAACTTAGTTCTTTGAGAGGATTTAAACCAGTATAAGCATATTGATCAATAAATTTTGAGACAGCAAACTTAACTTCTTTTGAATTCCACCAGAGTGGAACGTTTCCCCAAATATGATTCACGTGCAATGCAGCTTTATTAGGGTCGTCAAAAAATATCTTTGCCTCTGCTAAAAATCTAAAAAAGTATTTCGAATCTTCATTAATTTCCCAATAATTTGGATCCCAAAATATAATTGTTGGTATGTTACTTTTAAAAGCTTCTAGAAAAGTTGTTGCGTTATAAGTACTAATATATAATTTTGTACTTCTAAGATAATATTTTAAATCTTTAGTGGTTGAAAGTAACTTTATATTACTATCAAAACTTTTCCATCTTAAAATATGTTCCCATCCAAAGTCTACTGGATAAAGCCTGACAGCTAATGATTGTCGGACTTCAAGTGAAAGATTTTCCACAAAAGCAAATTGGTCTTGGATGTAAT
>Ga0214923_10004811_pt1 | contig 16046 bp, 13 predicted proteins | sample LL1510_MetaG_FD_177993 | JGI IMG/M metagenome (GOLD analysis project Ga0214923, IMG submission 177993) | Freshwater microbial communities from Lake Lanier, Atlanta, Georgia, United States - LL-1510 | ecosystem: Environmental > Aquatic > Freshwater > Lake | place: USA: Georgia | collected...
TACGTATCCAAGATGATTTACATTCACCTTTACATTTACCAGTTCCAATACTTGATAATATTTGCATAGCTCCATTATAAGTACCTATAAACGGCATATTATATATAATATATTATATATAATATTACAAAGATAACAAAGATAAAAAAAATTCATTCTTCAATATTATCATCATAAATATCAGTAACCCTTTCAATAGTTTCTTTAATAGTAATTCGCGCATCAGGAGTAGTAAATATAATTTCCTTTAATAATTTAAAAAGCGGTTTCACGCTATCTGATTTCAACTTAACAATGAAATATAAAAATATAACAGCCAACGAATAATTATCCCAAGAATAATTGTATTTTATCAATTCACTAATTAAATCATTATACGATAATTCAGAATATTGCTTTAAAAAATCTTTCAATGTATTTCCATAATGTTTAAAAACTTCACTTTCTTTAAAATATTTAAAAAAAGTATTTTCTTTCAAAAAATCATCAACAACATCATTCAAATAATGTAAAGAAATTTGTTTATCAAGCTCTTTTTCATCAATATTATGAAGAATAAAACAAATAATATGTATTTCAATACACCAAGGTTTATATTCAGGTCCGTATACATAAAATGCTTCAGTTAAATATTTATATTTATGTAAATTAGAATTTTCAAAAGATAATCCAAAGTCAATAATAATAGGGTAATTTTGTTGTTCGTCAAATACAATATTGTTCTCTTTCAAATCATAATGGATAATATTATTTTGTTGTAATAATTCAATACCTTCTAATAGATGTAAATAACAATCAAACATAACATCATTTATTTTATTAGGGGTTTCTTCTAAAATAGATAAGAAATAATCAAATAATGTTTTATCACCGACATATTTCATTTTATTGGAAATAATTTTAGTAGTTTTATTATCAATAAAGTCACATTTTTTAATTTCATCATTTTTAATATTAGCGATAGAAATATTACAAGTTTTTAGAATTGGCGCGAAATATTTACTATAACCTTTAATTTTTTTAATTTTATATCCAATTTTAGTTTCTTTATCCGAATTTTCCTTTTCACTTTGTATTTTAGTTATAAAAGAAGGTTTCAATAAATTTCCTTTACAATTAATAGCTGGACGAAAAATACATCCATAGGTTCCTTGATTAATAAACTTTACTTTATCATGATATGTTGTTTTTTTACCTCCAAAAAATTTTATATCAAAACCTAAATCAAATTTTTCAATATCACTCATTAAAACACTTTGTTAAAATAGTATTATATTTTTTATTATTTTTATTTACACATTTTTTTAATATTATTTACGCCTTTACATAATTGAAATGCCCATTTGTGGGCAAGGTTCAAGTGATAAAGATGATACATATTGCGCATTACAAATGCGCAAGGGTCTATAAATATGTTCTAATTTGCACCCAATTATTATTTCTTAAATCATAATAACATATTTCAAATTTATCTTCAAAAGAAAAATTAAAATCGTAACATAAACCAATTCTATTATCTATATCAAATCCAAATTCAAAATAAAACCCTGAATTATCTGTTAATTGTACATCTTTCATTATTTCATTTTTTTTAATCATTATTGGGGTAATAATATTATATCTTATGTCATATTTGTGTATTATATTTACATATTTTCCTTTTTTATATTTTATTCTTCCATCATAATCTAATATCATATGTAATAAATCATTTGGAATATATGGAAGTAACATTAGTATTATAAAATAATAATTATTTATGTTATTTAGAGCAACCATTATAAAAAATATAAAACATAAATTATATAATAGTAGTAGTATCATTTTTCAATGCCTTATAGTAAGAAAATTAACGAAAAAACTTCAATATATAATTTTCCAAATCATCATATCTACTATTAGATAAAATTTTACAGATAATTTCATAGGACTTACTATTATTACCAGTCTTACTATTAAAACAAGGTTCTAACAAATATAAATGGCGAATAAGAGAACTTGATAATCCAGATAATGAAAAAACATTTTCATCTGTAATTTTGAATGGTAATTGAGAACAAAAATCATTAGAAATATTCCAATAGATAATTCGGGGAATAGGGAAAGGTTTTCCACGAGAACTTTGAATACCTTTATTATAAAATAATTCAGTCATCATGCTATGAAAATTAAAAGGCAATTCGTGTTGATGAAAGAGAACCAATGATAATTTTGATATTTTAATATAGGACATTTTTATTTCAATAATAGATGAAAGTATCATATTAAACGCTTCAAAAATATTATAATTTGTATTACAATTACCTTTAATAGAATCAAAAAGACTACTAATCATAGAGAATAAATCAGAACAATTATCAAGATTAATCCATGAAGGTTGGTGGTCAATCGCAATAATTCTTTTACCTAGAGAACTACGGCTACAAATAAGAAAGGCAAGTCCAATAGAAAAAAAGAAAATATCATTATTAATATCATTTTTAAAAGATGTATCAATAATAGGGATAAAATCATTCAATGTTTCATATCCAATAATAGAAGAAATTTGGTTCCATTGATGATTTAAAATATCAATTTTTAATTGAAGAGTTTGAGAACTTTTATGAAGAAAAGTAGAAGATTTTGATAATTTATATAATTTAAACGCTTCTTTTATAATGAAAGAAATAGGAACATCAGTAGGTATATTTTTATTAGGTTCTCTATTTGGTTCAAAAGGTGATAATAAATAAAATTTCTTTTCATAATGACGTTGAAATTCATTCGCACATTTATTTTTAATACTATTATTATTATTAGTAACAAAGTCTATTTTAGTATTATCCATAATATTATCAAACCATAGTTTATTTTTATTTTTCATAAAGAGAATTTGAGGAATATTTTTGGGTATAATTTCATCAAGTTGGTTAGAACAAAGTTTGATTTCGGTTGTATCTAATGCTTTATTTAATTTAGATACCATTTTTCTATAAATCAATTTACATTTACTTAGAGAATTATAATAACCAGCAATTGATGTATGAGAAGAAAGAATATAAGGTTTATGTGTTTCAAACCAATCAATAACAAGCATTTCATTTATCCAATCAAATTTTGTATGTTCTCTAGGAATCCATTTAGACACCGATGTTAAATGTTCTCTTGTTATTGGTTTTTTAATTTTTTCAAAATAAGAAAAAGAAGAACTACGAATTATTTGTTGAAAATAATTATCCAAAACGTTATTCCATTTGTCATAATCTCTTTTTAAAGCAATATTCATTAAATGAATACAATATTTAATAAGAGGATGATGAATACACTGGAAGGTATTACAGCGTAAATATTCACAAAAATATTTGATGTCTCGCCAAGAACCATAACCAAGTTCTCCATTACTTAATGGTTGAATGAATTTATGTAGAGCATAAATTGCTAATACAGGATAATATTTATATAAAATAGCAAGTAGCATATAAGACAAATCATGTTCTCCTTTACCATAAAAACAATCTCTAGTTTGACCAACCATTTTATAGATAACAATTAAATATTGTAGAAAGCTATTATCATTCCATTTTTTAAGAGAACAAAGTAAATTATCAAAAATCATAGATAATGTTTGAATATTATTTTTACGAGAAAGATTATAATAAAGAAGGATGATTTGTTCTTTGAAAAATAGGTGTTTATCAATATTATTTAATAAAGGATATTCGCTATCCAAATTAGTATTAGAATTCATAATAGAAACATATAAAATGATATATAATAATATTTATATAGGTTCATAAAATTGAATAATATAGAATAAATAATAGTCAACACAATACAATACAATACAACACAATAAAATACAAAATGAATATTAATCACGATAACAAGACTTTCACTTGGTGTTATAATAATAGCATAATTAAAATAATGAATACTGAAAAGGAAGAATTAAAAAAATCGCTTCTTAATAAAACAGGGGTAAAAATAAAAAATCTGTTACGCGCAGATATGAATTCTATAAGAATAAAAGGTAGTAATGATATAGATGATTTTATAAAACTAACACAGCGTTCATTGTATCCTTCAATTGAACAAACAAAGATTAATATATATAAATTTACTGATGATAATGATAGTATTATTAATGATTTGAGACTAAATTATAGTTTAAATGAAAAATATTTACATACTTTTAAATCTGTTATGAATAATGAATTGAATAAAATAATTAAAAATTTAGTGATAAAACAAGAAAAGCTCAAAGAAATAGAAGAACAAAAGTTTCAAAACAAAATAGAAACCATAAAACAAAATGATAAAGAAACCAAAATAGAAAGAGAATGCTTGAACAAAATTTCAATATTACCAAATGATATTATTCGTTTAATAGAAAGTTATATGTTAAGACCAAATATGAGGTTATTATTAATAAAACAAAAATATGATAATGAAATGTTTAATATTATAAAAAAAATGAATGTAAAAGAATTGAACAAATTTATTAACAAAACACATAATATGAGAAAGAGTATATATATATATTTATGTCATCAACAACCAATTAAAAATATTACTGAATTATTAAAAGAATATGATATATTCTGTAATTTCTTTATTAGTAGTTCTATAAAGAAATCATTAAAAATAAAAAATATTTTAGATAATATGAATAATCACTATAAATTTCTAACATTTTTACAAAATATGAATAAATATAGTGAAATATGTGAAAAAATAATAGAACATTTGATAAAATGTTATAATACTTATATATATGCGTCAAATAGGGCAAACGAAAGAAATATTTCAAAAAATAATCAGGAAAAACTAAATAGACAAAATAATAAGAAATCAAAGTAAGCAAGTAAAATCCACTATAAAAATTATTTTTTTTGTTTACGAGTAAATTTATTATTCGATTTTAATTTGGTGATTGTATTTTTTTCTGAAATACGAACTTTTTTAGTAAATTTATGTTTATCGTTAGTATTATCAATGGTTTTGATATCATTGTTACTATTACTACCATTATTTTGAATAGAAGATTTCAAAATAGATTTTGGTGGTAAAGGTTTAATTTCTTGAAGTTGTTTAAAGATAAAAAAGATAGAATTTATTTTATGAAAAATAAAAATAGAAGGAGGAATAATAAAATCACTAACAATAGATAGCGGTTCAAGAAATTTGGAGGAACTTTCTAAAAGGTTCTCATCTTTGGAATAAGATTGTATATTTTCAGGGTTCAATGAAACATTATATAATAAAACATCTTGGATTTTGTATTTATTATTGGATAAATATTTATTTTTTTCTAATAATTGAATAATAATATCATTATGTATTAGACCAGAATTATTATTTAAATGTTGATTTAAAGATATATCTTGTTGTATATGGTTAATTTTTTCAATATAGTCATTTGTATTAATATAAATAAAATATATATCAATATTTTCCATAGGTTCTTTAAAATAATTTTCGTTGATATGTTGTAATTTTTCTTGTTCTTGAACCCAAGATATATCTAAATCACTTTCATTATCACTTTCGTATTTATTTTCACTATTATTATCAAAATATTTCATATAATTTTTTAATTATTATTTATTATTCAATGATAAATGAAAATGGAGTTTTGAACATATTAAGAGAAATATACTTAAAGAATATAATATGATATAAAATGTCTCGTAACAGCACCAAATTTAGATAATAAAAAATGTTGAAAATACTTCAATAAATATATTATCAATACTAACACATATTTTTTACTATAAAAATATAAAAACAACCATTAGTATTTATTACACGAGACAGCATATTTATATAAGCGTAAAGCATAATAAATATATTATTTATTGGGGGGACAAAAAATGATTATAATATTTATATTATAATTATTTATATAATTATAAGTATAAAATACAATTATATTTCTCTAATATACCAATGACACGAAATATAATCTAAATTTTCATCTGTAATAATTTTATTAGAATTTTTCCAATTTAATTTTCTAATTTTAATTTTATCATTATGATTATTAAGCATATAATTAAAATAGATTTCATATTCTGATGCTCCAGATTTACTTTTGTCTTTAACTAATTTTAAAAAAATGTTATAGAAAAAATCATTATGATTTTTTTCTATTTTGGATATAAGTTCATTAATATATTTTGTTTCAAAAATCATATGATGACATATACCTGAAATATTATTAAATACTTTGATTAATTCTTTATCTAAATTTAACATATGTTCAAAATATGGCATATGGTATTCAACACCGAAATTATATAAACAAATATCATTTTCAATAAAGATTGTTGGTTTTAGAAAAAAAGTATCAGAATCGATAACTAAATATCTTTCTAAAATATCAGGAATTATTTTACCTGCGTAAAATTTTAATAATTGTTGTAAATACCAACCATTTCTATCTAATTTTCCATGAAATTCAATAACTGTATCAATTGTAAATGGAAAAATCCTTTCATCAATAGTTATACAACCATGAATGTTAATAGTAGGATCATAGCAAATTAAATAAATATTTCTGTATCCAATAATATTTTTTTTAGTATATTCTATTTGTATTTCTATTAAATCTTTATCATTTGGTCCAATTGGTATAACTATATCAAATTTATTATTAGGATTAATTTTTTCATAAATTATATCTTCTTGCCAACCACGCAATGATAAATTATTTTTAATGATAAACCCTTTAGATAATACAAATTCATTCAAGTCTTTATACATGACTTGACCAGAATACATTTCTATATATGAGACTTCGGTATGAATATATTTGACATTATTTAAATATTCACCTAATCCTTTTAATGCTAATAATTCAGCACCTTGTAAGTCCATCCATATTATATCAACATTTGGAATACCATATTTCTCTATAACACTATCTAAGCGATGACAATTTGTAGTAATTTCGTCTTGAACATATTTTTCTACACTATAATTACCATTACTTTTAAATATTGATGAAGCACCTGGATTACCATCTTTCCAAGATGTTATCGTTTTTTCTTGATTTATAGGATAAAAAGTTATATTACCATCATAATTACAAACAGCGCCTTCTATTAATGTAATTCTATCAGAATAATGTTGAATATTTTTTCTACATATAGGTAATGTATTTGGGTTACATTCAAACGCAAATATTTTTGAATTAGGAAAATTATTATAAAATTCTATACTTTGCATACAATCACGAGAACCAACATCAAATATTATATATTCATTATTTTTATTTGGAATATATTGTAGAAAATTTTCAATCATTCTAAATATATAATCTATTATTATTATAAATAATAATAAATTCTTTTAAGTATTTTTTATTCATTTACATATTTTTATTTTACACCAATGAATAAAAATTCCCGAAGTTGCGGATTCATATTTATTGTCTTCAGTTACCGATAAATATATTACATCTTTTATAATTCATTGTCACCAATATAGATTTAGAATTGAGAGTGATAAAAGTAGTCATTTTTGTGTATCTTCAATGAGACAATTTGTAACACTTAAATCTCTGGGAGATGAAAACCTTCATAGGTTTCAATTCTTAATTACTATAAAAAATTGAAATAAAAAATAACAATAATAAATTTCAAAATAATAAGTAAGCAACTATAAAAAAATATATATGAACAAATGTTTCAAAAAACCAATCTCAGTATGTATACCCAGAATGGATAATAATATTTCAAAAGATTTTATATATGAAACATTTAAGAAATTAAATATTGGATATATAATTTCATTAAAAGAAATTCCATTAAGAAATGATAACAAACATAAACGAGTAATAATTTCATTACATCTAAATGGAGTTACAGAGTATAGTAAAATATTCAATGAACGAATTAACAACAATGAAAGTATTAAAATTGTATATGATATGCCTTGGTATTGGAAAATAGTACCTACATATCCTCAAATATGAATTGAAAATGTTTAATTAAAATAGGGTTAATGTCATTTTTCAAAACCTTTTTTTTATTCCAAAAGCATATAAAATGTTTGTTATTATATTCCGCGTTTTTGATTTCTTTTGTAAAAATTTCTTCTACAAAATCATATATTTTTTTACTATCTCCCAATTCATCTTTAATTTTTTCTTTAATATCATATAAGAACAATAATCGATTTTTCTCTTTAATTTGTTCAATATTAATAAGATTTTCTAAGCTTTCGATGCTATTTGTAGAAACATTTTTTTTCCATTTATAAATAATATAACGTATTTCATTCTTGACATCTTTGAATTTATGAATAAGATTTTTTTTATATTTTTCCATTTTTTTAATAAGAGATAAAATATTTAAATTACAAATAATAGGAAACATATGTCTTACTTCATCAGGTATCAAAATATTATAAATTTCTTTTAATTCATTGATTTTATTTTCAACTTCATTTAATTTTGATAATACTAATTCATTTTTTTCATTTTCATTATCCATAAATAATAATTTACTATTAGACATTTCTAATGATATTTCCATTTTATCATAATTAGTAGCCAATTGAGAGAACATTTCTACTTTTGTTTCATATTTCATATAATTCATAATAGATATAAAAGATGAAATAATAATATTCAATCCAGAGATAAACCCACCACTCCAACTATTATTTTGTAAAAAAGGTGCGGATAACGCAATAAAAGATGAAATGATTAAAATAGGAAACATTAAAATATTCAATTTCATTTGAGTTACATATTTGGATTGTAAAAATATATTTTTTTGTCCTTTTAAAAACGTAATAAGAATATCTATTTTACTAGAATATTTATTATCATTATCATAATATTTACTTAATGATTTTTCAATGTCATTATATGCTTTTTTTTTAAAACTACTATACTTATAAAGACTTACTTGATTTTTTATTCTATCATTACGTATTGTTCGTAAATAATAATCATCACTACCACTATAATAATCACTATTATTATCACTATTATTATCACTATTATATTCATTATCTATTTCATTATCTATTTCATTATCTATTTCACTATTATCTTCAGAAATTGTTATAGGACTATTACTATGAATAATATTATTTTGGATATTTTCGTCATCAAATATAACATGGTTTGAATTTGTTTTATATATATGGTTATTATCGTCCATATTATATGAAATATCGTATATATCACAAAAGGAAGCTAATTCAATATTTGTAAATTCTTCTTCATTATTAGCGTTATTATTATTATTATTATTATTATTATTGTTTATATCAATTGCTATATTATTATTTTGTATATCAATATTCATACTATATTATGTAATATACTATAATATTACATTATATATTTTACTAATAAAATTGAATATATACCGAAGTCAAGAATTGTTATTATAATAAACAATGTCTAATATAATAACAGCAGAACAAATAAAAAATAAAAAATTAAAAGATTTCAAATTAGAACAACGACATTATTTATTAACAAGTCGGTTTAATAATGAAACATGGAATGAAAATCAACAATATAGAATGAAACATAATACAATTGGTTGTATATATTGTACACCCGAACAAATATCGCAATCAATACCTGTAGATGCTATAATATTTATATTAGAAATGAATAATGATACAAATAATATAATGGGTATTGGTATGGTAAGAAATCGCCCGATTTGTGATAAATATTATGTATATAAAGAAGGTAATTATAATAGATTTGTATATGTAGGAAAAACGAGAATATCACGATGTGATATGACTGAAGAAGAAGAAGAAGTAATGAAAGTATTTGATATATTATGTTTCAAAGGTAATAAACATATGAAACGAGGGCATGGGTTAAAGTCATTTACAATAGAAATATTATATAAATGTAGTAAACGATTAAATTTAGTAAATTTTATAAGTGAAATGTTCAAAAAAAGATTAATACAAAAGACAGAAAAAAATATAAATGAAATTATATGATAATATAAAAATGAATAATTTACAAAATGATATATATGATGTGAATAAATATACAGATGAAGAATTATATAATATTTTGGATTTAATAAATCCAAGTGATAGAGAATTAGAAGCAAAGATATTTTTTTTAATTCATAAATACGAGAATATGCAAAACCAATCTGGGAATGAACTGGCTGATTTTTTTAAACAAATATATAATCATTTTTTTGAAACATCAGATGATGAATTTGCTGAATATGAAGAAATATTTGAAGGGATGGATAATCAAAGTGGAAATATAAAAACAAATGTTGACTATTCTTTATATGATTATAGTGGTTTAGATGACCCAACTTCAAGAATAATAAATGGAAATATACGTTTATATGGTGATATGAGTAAAGAAAATACAAAAAAAACATTGGATGAATTAGAAAAAATACGAGGAAATAATCAATTGAACCCATTGAAATATTATATCAAACAACCTTCAAATGTAATTGATATAGGTGAGAGCCAATTATCGGATGTAAGTAGAAATATGGGAAAAAATGCTATAGGATTTACGAAACCATTAGAATATGCGCAAGACAAATTAAATCCTTTATTGAAACAAACAATAAAAAGAATAATAAGTATAGATAGTCAATATAGAGATGACAAAACAACTCTTTCAACAGAATTTTCATTTAATTTATCTGAACCATTGAAAGATGTAGTATCACTGAAGTTATATTCTATACAAATACCTTACACTTGGTATACAATCAATAATAATTTTGGAAGTAATTTTATTTTTATAAAGGGAAATTCACCCGGAATAGAAGATGTAAGCTATCAAATAGATATATCAGCAGGTAATTATTCACCAAGTAATTTAATAGATACTATAAATAGTAGTATTCAAAAAATAAAAACACAAAACCCAGATGTTAGTTTTGGTTCTACTGGTATATTATATAATCCTAATAATTGTTTATCAACTATAAATATAGATATAAAGAACATTTATAATGAAACAAGTTATTATGTAGAATTTGGTAATTGGACGAATCCTAATTATACTACGAATTTTGGAGACATTGGTAATATTATTCTAAGAGAAAAAAGTATACCAAGTTTTTTGGGGTTTAATTATAAAACTTATTATCCAAATGTATTATATTCTAATTATTTACCTTTATCAGAAATAACAACAAGAGAAGATAATACAGATTTAAATTATTATATATATAAAGAAGATAACATTGATGGAAGCCGAAATAATTATTTTAATATAATTAAATACAAAGGAAATATTAGTTATAGTTCACAATTAAATGGTAATATAGTATCAGAATACAATGAAAATATATTAAACACAGATAATAGCTATCAAATAACTTTATCATTAACAGGACCTGTAACAAGAAAACAGATAGTAGAAGATTTATCAAATCAACTAGCAAATAATCCATATTTAATACAATCAAGTATTATTAGAAGTAATATAATATCAAATACTTATCCACCAATAGCAGGTAATAATTTTTCCAGATTTAATTTATCGTTAAAAATGAATAGAAATACTACAAATAATATTGAAAATTCAAAAATATGTGTACAATTTCCAATTGAGAATTATAAGAATAATAATTATTATAATGTTTGGACTGGTTTATCATCTTGTTTTCAATTTCCAAATATAACAAATGAAATGAATAATATAATTTCAGAAACATCTCCATTAGCCCAAGCTGGAAATTTAATAGCATTAAAGTCAAGCCCTTATATTTATTTATCTTCAAGTGAAAGAGGTTATGATATTTCATCAAATGATTATATTATACCAATAACAAATTCTTTTCTAGGTTATACAGTAAATGGGTTTATTTCAGCCATAAATGATGGTATACAGAATGTAAAAGATATTAATAATAATAAAAAAATATCAGACTTGAATATTAATAACAGTAAATCATATATAGATAATGAATCTAAATTTAATTTACAATTGGATATAAATAAAACGTTTACAAATGATAATTATTTTTTGGATGTATCAGGAATTTTAAAAAATACTATAGAATTAAATGGTAATTATTTATCCAATAATACTGATTTATCATCTGGTTATGGTTATGTATTCAATAGTAAATTTAGACAAAGAGGTACATATTCTACAGATAATAGCTGTATTTTAACAATATGTCCAAGTACAAAAAATTATGGAAACGAAAAAAGAGGCAATATAATAGTTACATTAAATGATGCTTTCAAAAAAGGAAATAAGTATGAATATTCCAATTTTATTGATTTACAACAAAATATAAATGATGCTTTTTCAAATTTTACAGATAATGGTTCAAAAATATTAAATGGAACGAATATTTCAATATCATTAAATAAAGACGATCCCAATTATATAGATTGTTCATTTACAATAAGTATAAGAAAAGTATTAACACAAAAATATTATAGAATACAATTTTGTGATGTATCAGCAAATGAAAGGTTAAAAGAAAATATAAATGGTAATCTAATAATATCATCTGGTAATGTTTTTTTAAATGGAAATTTAAAATCAACAAATGGTGATTTAATTAATTATAATTCAGGATCTTGGTCAAAATTATCAATAGATGAAAAATATTGCGGTCTAAATAGCTGCTTTTATGATTTATCAAATTTATCAATGGAAACCACATATACAACATTGACAAGTAGTATTCCAATTAAATTGCAACAATTAATATTAACTGGAAATAATAATGATAATTTAATATATTTAAAACCTTATGATATTGGCGTTACAACTAACAGCGGGTTAAATGATATAATAATAACTATACCGATAAAAGATGCAAATAATAATCAAATAAAATATTCAAGAGATATTTTAATAAAAGAAATTAATAAACAATTATCATTAAATCCATTAACAAATGGGTCATATATTAATATAATAAATAATGGAATTATTGAAAATACAAAATTAAGAATTAATATTAATAAAGTATATACTTCACAAGATTATCGTTTAGTATTTTATGACCGAACAAGTTTTATAAAATGTAATTTTGGCGTAAAAAGTATAAGAAATACAACATGGGATACAACATTAGGATGGATTTTAGGTTTTCGTAATAATACAGTATATTATTTACAGGATTATACACCAAATAATAATGTTATAACATTAACAGGAGAAACTACAGTTAGTGTTAATTTATTCAATTACTTTTTAATTTGTTTGGATGATTTTAATCAAAATCATTTAAACGATGGCTTAGTTACTTTAACACCAAAAATAACAGAAATTCCATTACCATCATACGCAAATCGTACTAATTTTGTTTGTGATCCAGTAACAGGGTTGGTATCATATAATGTAAGTAATACTATAGATAACTATTCAAGATTAACACAGAACCAAATATATTCTTTGACTGAAATAGCAAATAGCAAACGTTCTACTTCAACTATTACTAATTCAGAAAATATTTCAAATAATGGTTATGGTTCAGGACCATTTGTAAAAGATGTATTTGGATTAATTCCAATAAAAACATCAGGATTACAAAATGGATCAGTTTATATTGAATTTGGTGGTACATTACAAAATCAAGAACGAACATATTTTGGTCCAGTAAACATACATCGTATGTCTATAAAATTAGTTAGTGATAGAGGAGATACAGTAGATTTGAATGGTTCAAATTGGTCTTTTTCGTTAATATGTGAACAATTATATCAAGAAAAACCAACAAATAGAACGACTTAACAAATATTCAACTATGAAAAAAATAAAATTATACTTTATATAATGGAAAAATTATTAGATTATGTCGGTTTTTTTGGTCCACATATTTTATTTATATCAACTTTATTTATATTATGGAAGCAATTTATTCAATATAATGATTATTATTTGTACGGATATGTATTGTTCTTATTAGTAAATAAATTTATAAATACATTAATAAAATTAATAATAAAAGAACCACGACCAAATGGTGGTAAAAACATAATGGAATTTGAAGATAAATTTTACAAAGGAATAGAAAAATATGGTATGCCTTCTGGACATGTTCAATCTTGTTTTTTCTCATTGACATATTTATATTTAGTGAAAAAATCACCATTGATATTAATGATTGAATTATTTATAACTTCATTAACATTTTATCAACGATGGAAATATAGGAGACATACTATATTACAATTATGCGTAGGTTCTATTATTGGTATTTTATTGGGTTATATTTCATTTACAATAGTGAAAGGACAATTGAAAACGCAATAAAATTTCATTATAATAAAATATAATGAAATTATATATGTCACAAAGTGATTATTTGAATTTTAAAAGAGTATCGAATGAATTAAAAATAAATAAATTTACACCAGTTTTTAATACAAAAGATTACATAGATTTTAAAGAATATTCTATTCATAATAATATAACGAATACAAAACTAACATATAATCAATTATGCCCAAGTGGTTATACCAAAATATTCAATATGGAAAAGAAAGTAACAAATTGTCCAGCATTTGTAGTATGTAGAAGAACAAACATAAGACCAAATAGAGTTCCAATGGCAAGTGTTTATTTTACACCAGATTGTAAAGCTACTCCTATCTATGTAAAGCAACCTAAAAATGCAAAAACCGGTTGTAATTGTATGTTGGATAGTATAAATACATTGAAAAATATTTGTAATTGTAAAATAAGTCAGTAATCATAATAGAAGATGAATAAAATTATTTTTTCATATTTTTTCTTGATTTCTTCATAGACCTATTTTTCATAGAAGAATAAGTAACAAAATTTTTATTATTTTCAATAGCTCTTAGTAAGCGTAATTGTTTTGAAGCGTTTTCTTTAGAAGTACATTTAGCAAATACTTTTTTAGTTTTTTTATTATAAACACGATAACAATTTTTTCCACGAACTTTTCTGGTTTGATAAGGCATATATAATATAAAAATATTATATTTGACTAAAATAAAAATTAAAAAAGGTGTAAAATACTATTGTAATATTAACAACTACAAACTTGATTTGGTGTTTCATCAGTACCAAAAACACTAGATGTATAAAAATTACCACCACTACTTTCAATCGCACATTGTAATATACCATCCAATGAAACAGCCACAGCTTGCCATGATTTATCTTGGACTAATGGATTTTCAACTTTATTCCAAGTATTACCATAATCAATAGATGTATAAATATATCCTTGTTTTTCAAGAATGGTTTGATATTGTCCAGTAGCAGAAACAGAAACATATTGCCAAATTTTATTCGTAAGGTTAATATCATCAACAAATAACCATGATTTACCATAATCGCTTGAAATATGAACATCACCACCGGATTCAATAGCGGTTTGATATTGTCCATCAGATGACATAGCTACACCCGACCAATTTCTATCTTCAAAACCATTATCATCACTCACATTTGTCCAACTTCTACCAAAATCATCCGATACATAAATATTTTCAACGACAATTGTTTGATATTGTCCGTTATAAGATAAAGCAACACCGCAAGTCGGAAAAATTTCAACAGATTGGTAAATATCAGTTTCAGTATCTTGAGCACGCCATGTCATTCCATAATCATCAGATAAATAAATATTATCACCACATGATACAATCGTTTGGTATTTCCCATTTAATGAAATAGAAACAAATATATTAGCTGTTCCAGAATTAAACGTAGGTTGCCAAGTTTCACCAAAATCATTTGAAACATAGATAGAACTACCATTACAAGCGGTTTGATGCATACCAGTAAATGAAATAGAAATACTATTACTAACAGAAGGTCCAATACCAGTTGGGATACTCCAAGTTTTTCCAAAATCACTTGATTTATATATATTACCAGTATTCGTAATCGCAGTTTGATATTGTCCATTGGTATTTAAAGATATTGCTAAAAAATTAACATTATCATTATTATCAATTGGATTACCATAATCATCTAAGACGGATAACGCGACATTGGATTGACCCCAATATTTTCCATAGTTTGTGAAATTTTCAAGTGTTTCATCTGTAAGAACCATGAGTATAGGTACAGTGGTTGTTACAGATGAAAC
>Ga0214923_10004812_pt1 | contig 16046 bp, 13 predicted proteins | sample LL1510_MetaG_FD_177993 | JGI IMG/M metagenome (GOLD analysis project Ga0214923, IMG submission 177993) | Freshwater microbial communities from Lake Lanier, Atlanta, Georgia, United States - LL-1510 | ecosystem: Environmental > Aquatic > Freshwater > Lake | place: USA: Georgia | collected...
ATGGCGTGCGAGTTGGTAGACGCGGCCATCAGCGCTGGAGCGGATTGCGTCAAATTTCAGCTGCGTAATCGCGATGCGCTTTATCGCGTCAAAGCGGACGGCAGCGTTGCTGAAGATTTGGGTGCCGAGTACATCCAGGATTTGTTGGGCAAGGTCGAATTGAGCCTGGATGACCACCGCCGCATCAGGCAGTACTGCAAAGACCGCGGCATTACCTACATGTGCACGCCTTGGGATGAGCCCAGCGTAGACGCCCTGGCCAGCATGGATGTGCCGGCCCTGAAGATCGCTTCTGCAGACTTGTGCAACCCGTACTTGATTGCCAAGGCGGCGTCACTGCGCGTGCCGCTGGTGTTGTCGACGGGCATGTCTTACGAGCATGAGATTGAGCGTGCGATTGCGCAATTGAATGCGTTGGAAGTTCCGTTTGCCTTGCTTCATTGCAACAGCACCTACCCCGCACCAGAGGCAGACATTCAACTGCCCTACATCAAGCGCCTGAGGGAATTGCATCCCTGCATTGGTTATTCTGGACACGAGCGGGGCTCTGCCATCACGATTGCGGCAGTGGCGCTGGGTGCATGCATTGTTGAGCGGCACATCACGCTGGATAGGCAATTGGAAGGGCCAGACCACCTTGCCAGCCTGGAGCCGGCTGAGTTTGGGCAAATGGTGCAGGGCATACGCGCTGTTGAGCAGGCAATGCGCTGGCAAGGCCCGGCCCGGCATGTGAGCCAGGGTGAACTGCTTAACCGTGAAAACCTTGCCAAAAGCGTGATTGCAGCGCGCGACATTGCGCAGGGTGAAGTGTGTGACGAAGCCTGCTTCAGGGTTGCGAGCCCTGGGCAAGGTTTGGCGCCGTATAGGCTGCCCGAGTTGATTGGTAAGGCTGCAATGCGCAAGCTGAACATCGGTGACTTCTTGTTTGATAGCGACATCACCGGGTTGGAAGAGTTGCGAAGACACTACCAATTCCCGATCAAGTGGGGGATTCCAGTTCGCTACCACGACTTCGCCGATTTTGCGAAGCGCATTAGCCCGGACTTGTTTGAATTCCACTTGTCTTACCGCGACTTGGCGGTTGACCCAGCACCGTACCTGCACACAACCGAGTGCACCCGGCTGGTGGTGCATGCGCCCGAGCTGTTTGAAAACAGTGAATTACTCGACTTGGCCAGCGCAGACGCGGCTTATCGTGAACGTTCGATAAAAAATTTGCAGCGTGTGGTTGACGCTACCCTAGCCATTTCACCCTTCTTCCCCAAGGCAGATTCATTGCTGATTGTGGGTAACGTCGGAGGATTTTCTGCTGACGCACCATTTCCGCTGGAACACCGTGCTGAACTGTATGCACGGTTTTACGATGCGTGCACGCGAATCAAGTGGGGCCGCACCGAACTGATCCCCCAGAACATGGCACCGTTTCCGTGGCACTTTGGTGGGCAACGGCATCAAAACATCTTCATGATGCCTGACGAGTTGGCAGCACAAGCCAAAGAGCATGGGCTGCGGCTGTGCCTCGACTTGGCGCATCTGCAGATGGCGTGTAACCACTTCAAGCTGGATTTTCAGGCGGCATTGGAAATGCTGCTGCCGTACACGGCGCATCTCCATGTATCTGACGCTGCTGGGACCAACGGCGAGGGGGTAGCGATGGGCACAGGGGACGTACCGTGGGCGTCGGCGTGGAAAGCCATTTGCGCGGTTCCAGGAGTTAGCTTCATTCCTGAAGTTTGGCAGGGCCACAAAGACCATGGCGCGGGCTTCTCGCATGCTTTAGACCTGCTGCGAGCCTTCACCAACTCCAACGGAGAACATTCATGAGCACCGCTACTGGCCAGCACCCGGGGTCCGAGACCCTTAGCTACACACAATTCAACGAGGCCCTCGCCCAAGCACATGGCCGATGGGCATCGCGCAAGGTAGATCTTCAGGGACTGTTGGACAGCAAGCCACTACTCCTGTTTGGATTTGGTGGAAAAGGGCAAACACTTGCGCACCAGATTCGGCGTGTAACGGGCCAACCTGTGACTGTCTTCGATTCATCCAAGCAGAAGCGCGACTTAGCGCGTGCGCAAGGCTTTGCCACAGTGGATTCCCTCACACCTGAAACTGCTGGTCAATGGGCGGTTGTGCTTGCGTCGGGGCAGATGCAACTTGAACAGCGCGACTCCGTAGAGCGCAATTATATATTCCACCAGGAAGTGGCAAATCTTTTGAAAGTGCCCTACCTGGAGAACCTTCATAGCGAATACGAAGATTTCGTGCTGGCGAACAGCGAGGCGCTTTACAAGGTGTGCGCCAGCCTTCATCCTGCATCGCAGGCCCGCTTCCTTGCAGTACAGTGTTTCCGGCTGAGCGGCACCCCGGAGGTTTTGCAGCAGCACCGGCAGCCTATGCAGGACATGTGGCTGGACCTTCCCGCGCGCTACCGCACCCGCAGTTACGGCAGCTTTCTGGATGTGGGTGCCTACGACGGCGACACCTTGCGCTATTTCCGGGAACACTTTGGTTGCGAACGCGGGATCGCGGTGGAGGCAAATCCCGAGCTTTTCCCCGCCATTGAAGCGGTGGCTGAACGCTACCCCAAGGGCATAAAGATCATGCCCGTGGCTGCGTGGTCCGAGAAAACCCGACTGCGCCTTGACGACGTTGGCCTCGGAATGATTCAAGTCTCGGAGAGCGTGGACGGCCAGTTGGAGGCGGCCCCGATCGACGACTATGTCGCTGAGCCCATTGACTGTTTGAAGATGGACATCGAAGGGGCAGAAGCCCATGCCCTCAACGGCAGCGCTGCCCTGTTGCGAACGCATCGACCCGATCTGGCGATTGCTGCGTACCACAAGCCCGGCGACCTGGTCGACCTGCACCGTCACATCAAGGCCCTGGGTTACGCCGACAGTGACTTCGATTGGCACTTTGGCCATTACAGCGATTGCATAGACGACAGCATCTTCTATGTGTTGCGTAAGCCTGAAACCCCCGTTTGAGCCGGGAGACTTTGGTGATGCGACCGATAACTACCTATGGATTTGGCAACCGTGGTCGAGATGTGGTGGATCAACTTCTTGCCAGCGGGCGAGAGGTTGCCATGATTTTTGACAAGGCACCTAGCATGCCAAGCTATCGGGATATCCCGGTGCGCACTCTGTTGGACCCCGAAGCGCGGACTTTTTCAAAGTCCACCAGTTGTCTGATCGCTCTGCATAACAGTTACGTCGACATCCGGGAAATCAATGCGCAACTTCTAGCGCTGGGTTTTCAACCCTTGTCCTTGATTCAGGCCAAAACCATCGGCCTGAACCTGCGTATTGACATGGGTTACTGGCTCGACCCCTCGTCACCGCACTTTGCCATTGCCGAAGGGGACAACCAGTGGATGCTGCAACACCTGGCCGACGACATTAGTCGGCAGGTCTTTACGAGCTTGCGAAACTACCGGGCCAGCGGCGATATAGCCGACAGCCCTGCCGCCAGCACGGCGGATGAATACACACCTGCCGACCTGCCGCGTTATCCAGAGCCTTTGAAGCTGATAGATTGCGGCGCCTACACAGGCGTCGCGTATCGTAAGTTTGCCAAGCAATATTCGGTGAGCAAGTACCTGGCTTTTGAACCTGACCCCAAGAACTTCGCAGGCCTTTGCAAGAGTGGAGTGCAATGCCAGGACAGCATGCTGCTTCCCTTGGGAGTTTCGGACAAGACCGAAGTCTTGCGATTTTCCGTCGGGAAGGACATGGGCAGCACCCTTGATGTGCATGGAGATTCACTAATCCAATGCGTATCGGTCGACGATATGGCGCCTTCTTTCGACGCAAATCTCATCAAGTTCGACGTCGAGGGGGCAGAGTCTGCCGCGCTGCACGGGATGAAGTCGCTTATCGCAAAGAGGAGACCTAGTCTGTGCGTATCGGTGTATCACCGGCCTGAAGACCTGGTTTCCATCCCTCGGATGATTCAGTCATGGGGGCTGGACTATCGCCTGCACTTGCGCACCCATGAACACAATTGCTTTGGGACTGTGCTTTACGCACGGCCACAATGATTTATCTTCATTCTTAGTTTCCGAGTTCAATATGCCTACCACAGAACATTATCAGGTTGCCGACCTGAAACAAAAAGTGGCCGATGCCTATACGACCATTCGTAGCCAATTACCTTGGAGCCACCCAAAATCACCAGAACTACCCCACCACCGCGTTTTGCCCTACGCAACTTTCAGCCCTTGGCTGTTCGATGCGGATTTTCAAATGGTTTATGAGCGCATAAAGGGCCATACGTTGGTGGATATCTATCGATGTTATGAACTGTGGTCCCTTGGACTGCAAATGAGCATGATTCCCGGAAATTTCCTAGAAGTCGGGGTTTGGCGCGGGGGTACTGGTGCTTTACTCGCTTCTTCAGTACAGGGGAATCCGAATAAGCATGTTTACTTGGCGGATACATTCACCGGTGTACCTAAGGCAGGGGAAGACGATACTGCCTATGTCGGGGGCGAACACGCAGACACCTCACCAAAGATGGTTTCTGATCTGTTTCATGATTTAGGGCTGTCAAATTTCAGCTTGCTGCAGGGCATCTTTCCTGAGTAAACTGCTGAAAATTTTCATGGACAATTAGCTTTGCTGCACTTAGACGTAGATGTGTATTCTTCTGCCAAGGACGTAGTGCAATGGGGAATCCCTCTCTTAAGCCAAGGAAGCGCTATCGTGTTCGACGACTATGGTTTCTCAGGCTGTGAAGGCGTCACTCGTTTGGTAGAGCAATTGCGGAAGGATTCGCGATTCTTGTTTATTCACAACCTCAATGGACACGCCATTCTGATTAAAAAATGAGCTTAAAAGGGGCATATGCAGTCCCCAATCCGTTATTCCTATTTTGCCAACAATGGGCTACACAAGCTTTAAAGTTCAATTATTTCCCTTATGAACGTTGCTCAGTATCTCATTTCCGTCGTTAAGAATATCGGCGTCACCGACGGCTTTTCGCTCGTGGGCGGCATGGCCATGCACATGAACCGCGCAGCGGGCAGCGGCTCCTTGACCATGATCTATTGCAACCACGAGCAGGCCGTGGTTGCCGCGGCCGACGGATATGCCAAAGCCGATGACTTCGCGCGGCCTGCACTGGCCATCGTCACTTCAGGCCCCGGGGTGACCAACACCATCACCTCGGTTGCATCGGCTTACTATGATTCGGTGCCAATGATCTTGCTCTCTGGCCAGGTGAAGTCGGCCGATGTCAACCGCGCCGGCGTGCGCAGTTTTGGCGCGCAGGAAACGCCCCACCTAGCACTTTTGGCCCCCATCACCAAAGCAAGCTTTGCCTACGACCCTGCGCATTGCAGCAATGCCGAGCTGGCCCGGGTTCTGGCGCTTTCCATGACGGGACGCAAAGGGCCTGTGCATGTGGATGTGCCCCTGGATGTGCAGTCGCTGGATGTCAAAACTGAAATGGACGTGGACGAGGTGGTGCAGGCCTACAAGATTGCCCTTGATGCCGATGAACAACAGACCTTGGCGTTTCCACCTGCGTTACTTGACGGCTTGCGCCAGGCACAGCGGCCACTTCTGGTGCTTGGCAACGCGCTCAAGATCGCCACCGTCGCCCAGGCGCAGGTAGCCGCCTTGGTGGGCCATCTCGGCGTGCCAGTCCTGCTCACCTGGGCCAGCATGGACCTGCTCGACCACGACCACCCGCTGGTGTTTGGGTGCGCTGGAGGCTTGGCGGGCACCCATTCCAACCGCATCTTGCAGTCGGCCGACTTCATCCTGTTCCTCGGCACCCGGCTGGATTTGTTGACGACGGGCTACAGCCCGTCCACATATGGCAAAAACGCCCAACGCTTTGTGGTCGACTGCGATGCAGCCGAGCTGGGCAAGCTCACAGGCATCCCCAATTTGCAGACCGTCCATGGGGATGTACGGGCCGCGGTGTCGGCACTGATGCGCACCCCGGCACCCATCCCGGCCGCGACTGTGGCGAGTTGGCTGGCGCAATGCCGCGCCTGGGCAGACGAGAACCAGCGAGCCGAAGCCCAGGCTTTTGCTACCGAGCAGCTCAACACCTTCCACATTGCGCAGTGCATCGCCCGCTCCCACAGCACACGCTACGTGGTGCCCACCGCATCGGGATTTGCGATTGAGGGCTTTGCGCGTTTTTACAAAACTACCCACGGCTCGCGGTTTGCCTGGGCCGGGCACGTGCTGGGAAGCATGGGGCTGGCGATACCTTCTGCTGTGGGTGCAGCGGCCCGGCTGGACGAATGCGTGGCCTGTGTGGACGGTGACGGAGGGTTGCTGCTGAATATGCAGGAGCTCTACACCATCAAGGCCAACCCGCAACTCAGCATTGCGCTCTTTGTGCTCAACAACAAGGGTTACTCCTCCATCTCTAACTCCCAGAAACGCGCCTTTCAGGCGACCTATGGCGCAGACAGCAGCTCAGGGCTTGCGCCCATTGACTTTGCGCCGCTGTCCGAAATTGCGGGCTTGCGCTACGAGCGCTGCGAGACCCTGGACCAACTCAACGCCGTGGTCGCCTCCCTCGCCAAGGGCTCGCGGGTTCTGGTGGATATCTGGATGCAAGACGATGGGTACCGAGGCCCCTCCATCACCACCAAGTTTGATGCTCAGGGTCGCCCTTACTCGACCCAGCTAGAAGACATTGCCTGGAGATAGCCATGCCACCCCATGCCGCAGCCGATACCCTGACGAGACATGCCACCGATTCGATTACCGCGCTGGAGCGCCTGCAGTCGGACGCTAAACTGGCTGCGGCGTTTGAAGCTGCATTTGCCGCGTGCCTTGCGGCCTACCGAAACCAGCGCAAGATCCTCATCGCAGGCAACGGCGGCAGTGCCGCCGACGCGCAACACTTGGCCGGTGAGTTGGTCAGCCGCTTCTACTTTGACCGTCCGGCCCTGGCGGCCATAGCGCTAACAACCGATTCATCTATCCTTACGGCTGTCGGCAATGACTATGGCTATGAAGATGTATTCGCGCGGCAAATTCAAGCGCTAGGCCAAGCTGGAGATGTGTTCATCGCCATTTCCACCAGCGGCAATTCAGCCAACATCCTCAAGGCGATTGAGGCAGCAAAGGCTCGTGGGCTCACCGTCATCGGCCTCACTGGCAAGAGCGGGGGCAAGATGAAGCCGCTGTGCGACATCTGTATATGCGCCCCGTCTGATTCCACGCCTCGCATTCAAGAATGTCATTTGGTGATTGAGCACACCCTGTGCGCGTGCATTGAAGAAGCCATGTTTGGCGATTTGCGCCCGTCATGAAGGCGGTTGTGTTGTGTGGGGGCTTGGGCACGCGCTTGGGTGAACTCACCCGCAACACTCCCAAGCCCATGCTGCATGTGGCCAGCCGTCCGTTCATTGCACACGTGCTGGATCATCTTTGCACCGCAGATGTGGACGAGATCGTGCTGGCCGCTGGCTTTGCATGGGAGTCTTTGAACAGTTTTATCGGAAACCACTGGGCAGGGCGACCGGTGCGTTATTCAGTGGAGGATCACCCGCTGGGTACGGGTGGTGCTTTGCTCAAGGCAATGCGCTCCGCTCAACTTGACCAGGCACTAGTGGTCAACGGCGACACGCTGTTTCGTATGGACTTCAAGGCGTTCTTGAGCCAGTCGCCCAACGATGTCTCAACAGCAGTCGCCCTGCGCAAGGTGGACGATTGCGTACGGTTTGGGCGCGTAACGCTCGATGCGCATGGGCATATCAATTCTTTTGGCGAAAAAGGTCATGCAGGCCCGGGCTTGATCAATGCCGGCATCTATCTGCAGCGCCGAAGCCCTCTCGAGGCGTTTGGCGAAACGCCATTCAGCTTTGAGGCCGACTACCTTGCCACCAGATTTGCCACCGAACCTATCGTTGGTCTGGTGTTTGATGACTACTTTATCGACATAGGCGTTCCGTCTGACTTTGAACGTGCGCAACGGAAGCTTGGTTGAACGTTCTTTTAAAGGTGGCACTGAAATCTCCCGGCAGCTCAACTGCATTGGAACTTAATGGTCTCGGATTTCTCCAATAAACCGTCGATATACTTGCTTGAGCAGCATCGATTTTTGGATTGGACCTAACCGCCCCGCCTGACCCTGATTAGCGAAGTCTTTTGGGAGGGCAATCGCAGCAATAGCGTATTTGCGTTCACAATATATTCACCGTCTAATCCAATGACCAACCAATTCGGGAGGGGTGCATTTAAATGAAACCAGATTGGGCTTTCTCGCCTGGCGAGTCGACGATTTATCAGAATATCGTTAGCCGGTTGCCTTCTGGGGCAGCCGAGTGGTATATATTTTTAGAGCCTTATGGAATCGGCGACTGCTTGCTAAATTTATCGTTATTCGGTAATTTCAAAGAAACTTATTGCAGGCATGGTGAAAAAATATGTTACGTCACCACAACATCACTCGGAAAATTGGAGCCATTTTTTTCTAAAGATGTCGATATTTGGTTGACGTTTGACAACCCAATTGTACTGTTTCTATATAATGAATTAATCTCGCACCGGTACGAGTTAAGGACCGCCAATCCGATTTCTCTTGCGCCAACGACTTATTATAAATCATCCAAATTAATGAACTCGGCAATTTCCGAATTGGACGTTGGATTCAAACGACTACTTCTTGGCTTGCCAGCAAGCGCGCCGACAAGAAAATCTGTAACAGCTTTTTCCAACTTAGATTCAAAAAATCTCGAAGAAAAATTTTTCAATGACATTTGTCAGCCTGAAAACACGATATTAATAATTCCGCACGCGCAGAGCTGCTCGAGATTGCCAGAGTGGTACTGGAACATATTGGTTTCAGGGTTCAAAACGGCTGGTTTTAATATCTATTTTGATATATTTAATTTTTATAACGTCGCCCCAGAGGGTGCAAGAGGCGTAAAACTTGCATTCGACGAGATAATCTATCTGAGTCAGCATGTTGCCGCCACTGTAAGCTACCGAAGCGGGTTGACCGACCTTATTGCAAATTCAACAAGCAAAGAGCACTATTGTTTATACCCTTCCAAAGATCTTCTTTTGCACGGGTACGCGAAATGCAGTGATGTTAAGAAAACAACCACAAATGACTTCTTTGGATTTGTGGTCGAAAATTCGTTCTTTGATACCATTTCAAAAGAAACCAGTGAGTCGGATCCCATTGTCATTAGTGGGTTGCAACGGGTGGTGGAAATTGTATTGTCGAAAGTAGAAAAGGCGGGGGTGGCCCGGTGAAAATCCATACAATCGGAACCGTGCAAGCGAAGCAGATTTTTTAATTCTCAGGGTTTAATCTTCCAAATATTGTTAAGTTCTTTCTGCGCGCGCTTATTTCCTAGTTAATCGTCTGGAAATGTCGGGTAATAATTAACCGGAAGCGCAGGCTTTTTATTATTTCAAATAAATGAGATTTGCATGACAGAAAAACAATTATATGTAATTGTGCAGGCTGGCGGGAGAGGTACAAGGCTAAGGCACCATACATGGAATAAGCCAAAATGTCTTGTCTCCGTGCGCGGGAAGCCGTTGTTATATCACATGTTCGATGTTTTTCCGGGCTCCAAATTTTTAATTATTGGCGATTACGCTTATGAGCAGTTGGAGGGCTACCTCAAGGCTAACGATCCCGGTGTCGAATTTGAATTAATACGTGCAAGTGAAAAGGGCACGGCTTCGGGGATTGCCAGAGCCCTCGAAGAGATTCCTTCTTCCGCGAGTGTTGTATTAACGTGGAGCGATCTCATTATTAAAAAATTGCCGGTTTTTCCGGATACGGATAGGCCTGTGGTTTGCACTACGTCCGCTTTCACATGTCGATGGTCTGTCCGTGAAGCTTCCGAGGAGGGGGGGGGGCTTCGTGAAATTACGGCGTCTTCGCGTGGGGTGGCTGGAATATTTTTTTTTCAACGCGCTTCCAAGTTCCGGGCGCCGCCTTCGTCGGGGGAATTCGTAAAATGGTTTGCGAAAGAATTCAGTGAGTACGAAATTCTAGATTGCCCGGAGTTGGAGGAGCTGGGCGATTTCTCGGCTATTGAGAAGGCAAACGAAACGTCTGGATTTTGTCGATTTTTTAATAGGGTCGAAATTTCAGAGACTCATGTCAAAAAGACTGTAATTGATCCGGATTATAATTCTCTGCACCAGCACGAGGTCGCTTGGTACAAACACGCTGCCGACTTGGGTTTTAGGCGTACCCCAAAAATTATTTCAAATGAGCCGCTTATAATGGAGCGTTTGAAAGGCAGGCATGCCTACGAAATGACCGAGTTGACAGAGAGGGAAAAGCGCGCGGTGCTTTGCGACTATTTAGATTCCTTAACTCAGTTGCATGATAAATCTAGTATCCAGGCACCGCCTCAAGGCATCCGGCAGGTGTATCTGGAGAAGACGTTGTCGCGGGTCGACGGTATAAAGCTTTTGGTTCCGGGAAGTCAAAGGGAGTCATTGACCATAAACGGAAAGAAATGCAGGAATTTGTTTCACCAGCGACATGCTCATGTACTTCAAGATGTCGTCGAAGAGTTGGCCGTTAAGTATTTTGTGCCCATCCATGGCGACGCGACTTTTTCGAATACGTTAGTGGATGATAATCTACGCGTTTGGTTTTTCGACCCGAGGGGTTATTTCGCGGAACCTGGAATTTATGGCGATGCGTTGTACGATTTTGCTAAGGTTTACTATTCGGCAGTCGGTGGTTACGACCTTTTTAATAGGCGTAAATTTAAGTTGCATCTGGATTATGAGACCGTCGAAATTTTGATGGATGATCCGGTTTTCGCGAAGGCCGCGAAGTCGGTGTTCCGAGATTATTTTGGCCGGGACTTGGCGAAAATTGAAGCGTTGCACTCGCTGATATGGTTGGCTTTGTCAGGTTATGTAAAAGATGATCTGGATTCTGTAATCGGCGCTTACTATTCTGGTTTATATTGGATGGAAGTTGCGTCCTCGCAAATTTAGGTAAAGCAATGACGAAAAAACAAGGAGCAAGTACGCTTATATTAAGCCGGCTTGCGCACACTTGGCTTATTGATTTGGACGGTACGGTGGTAAAGCACAATGGATATCTTGACGGCCAAGACTTAATTCTGCCAGGCGTCGTGGAATTCTTTAAAAACCTCCCGGAGATCGATTTCGTAATTATACTAACTGCTAGAGATAAAAAATATGCGTCTGAAACAATTTCATTTCTTGAGGCTCATAAAATTCGTTTCGATGAGATTATTTTTGGCATGCCCAAAGGCGAGAGGGTGGTTATTAATGACGTGAAGCCCGCAGGGTTACATACCGCGGTTGCTTTGAACGTTACCCGGGACAGTGGTTTATTGGACGTTTCAATGGCTTTTTGCGAAGATATTTAAATGGCGCCATGGTTTCCCGTTCTAGCACCAACTGTCGTGGGCAGCGATCGTCGATGCTTGTTTTCGTTTAGTCATAATTGATACATGGCCGTCGCGGGGGTGGGGGCCCTGTTCCTTGATCGCGATGGCGTCATAAACGTCGATCACGGTTACGTGCATCGCCCCGACGAGGTTGAGTTTGTCCCCGGCATTTTCGAACTGGTCCGCTCCGCCAACGAATCTAATGTGTTGGTAGTGGTTGTGACCAATCAGGCGGGAATAGCACGTGGCTTGTACTCGCCAGCGGCGTTTGAAGACCTCATGCGGTGGATGCTGGCAAGGTTCCGCGGTGTCGGTGCACGCTTGGATGCGGTTTATCACTGCCCCCATCATCCAGAAGAGGGCATCGGCGAATTGCGCGTAGTGTGTAACTGCCGCAAGCCTAAGCCGGGCATGTTCATTCAAGCCATACAGGAACTTGGCATTGATCCGAGACGGTCAATGGTTATCGGTGACAAGGCTTCTGATTTGAAAGCTGCGGCGAGCGCGGGCGTTCCCAGGCTGGTGTTGCTACGTCATGACGGCTCGCGTGGTTTTCCCGTGAACACTCCGTTGGAGAACGTCGAAATGATTGGCTCGCTCAAGGAATTATCGTTGTGAGTAAAGTACTCCCATGGGCTCTGAGGTGCCTGTAGTAACGCCGTGTGACGATGTCCTGAACGTCTCGCCCCCGAGGCTTACCCTAGCGACGTGAGCCTACACGCGTTCGAAATTGGGAAGGCCAATGGCGTGGCGGTGGCCTTCGTAAATGCTCTCGACTATCTGGATCGGGAGAGGGGCGATGTTCGGTTACAGCTTACGGATGGTTTGCGTGCCAGCTTTACATGCCGGGCCCAATTGTCTGGCGAGCGCCGGGCTCTCGAATGCCGAATGTTGCTGGACAAAGCGCTCGAGAACGGGTTAAAGCGCTCGCCCAGCCTTCAGTTCCTTGCGACTTCGGCCGATAAAAGTGTGACCTACCTAAGTGTCAGTTTCGGAACCTTCAACGAGTCCATCAAATGAACCCAATCCCGCACAAGCATCGAGACCTTTTCGAAAATCTTTTCGTCCTCGAACTGGCGAACAACCATTGGGGTAGGCTGGAACGTGGCCTCAAGATCATTCGTGATCACGGGGCCGTGGCACGCTTTAACAACGTCAAGGCTGCAATCAAGTTGCAGTTCAGGGATGTTGATGAGTTTGTCCATCCCGACTTCAGAGGGAACAAGGACTTGAGGTACGTAAAGAAGACCGAGGGCACCAGGATGTCTCGGGAGAGCTTCGCGACCATGGTCGAAGCTATTCGTAACGTGTCGTGTATTCCGATGGCCACACCATTTGACGAGTCTTCAGTAAATCTTTGTGTTGAGTTCGGCATGCCGATCATCAAAATAGCGAGCTCTGACGTAAACGACTGGCCCTTGATTGAGAGGATCGCATCGACTCGGAGGCCAACCATCATTTCTACTGGAGGTGCATCGGAAAAAGACCTCGACGACGTGGTGACCTTCTTTGAGCGACGCGATATCCCTTTGGCAATCAACCACTGCGTTTCTCTGTACCCGTCGGAAGATTCCGAATTACACCTTGATCAGATTGATTACCTGCGCAACCGTTACCCTGGGCACGTTCTAGGCCTGTCGAGCCACGAATGCCAGGACTGGCACTCGTCAATGCTAATCTCCTACGGCAAAGGGGCTCGCACTTGGGAGCGTCATATCGACATCGATTGTGAGGGAGTCGCGGTTTCTGATTACTGCTCTTTGCCCGAGCAATGTGATGTTTGGTTCAAGGCCTTCCACAAGGCTCGAGAAATGTGCGGGGGATATAGCGATCGTCGACGCGTAATATCGCGTGCAGAGACCCAATATCTGAACGCGCTAGTAAGAGGCGCTTATGCGCGTGAAGACCTTGATCCCGGATACATGATTACCCCCCAGACTTTTGGTAAACACTTTTACTTCGCGATTCCGCTCCAAAAGGGGCAGCTGTCATGTCGTGAGTTGATTAACGGACAGCGCCTACTTTTACCTATAAAGAAAAATGAACCTTTGACCATACGTCATCTAGATGGGCCTTACCAACAGGACGTATATATGCGAGAAATTATTCTAGACCGTGGGATTTGATCTTTCTGTGTCTTTGGTTTTTTGCCGCGCCCTCTCTTTTCTTTTGTGAGACTCGCGTACAATTGAGCTTTATATTAAATGTTTACCCCCTAAAATGCCAATTCCATTAACTATCGCGCTATTAACCTTCAACAGAAAAAGTTTTTTAAAAGAATCATTATTTTCAATTTTTCAGCAAACGTATAGAAATTTTGAGATTATTGTTTTAGACAATCATAGTACGGATGGCACGCCAGAGTTAATTTTGGGATTAAATGATGCAAGATTGCGATATGTTAGAAATGCCCCCGGACACGATATGCTTTTTAACGTCATGTCGGCGGTACAGATGGCAAGGGGTGAGCGGCTACTTATTTTCCACGATGACGACATTATGGAGCCTCGCATGGTCGAGCGAGCAATGGAGGCGTTTGGTAGTCATCCGTCAATTACGGGCGTTTGGTGTAACCACTCTATTATTGACGAGGCGGGGGCCTTTATTAATGAAAAAGCGAACCCTAAATTAGAGAATTTTTCCTACAAAAAATTTGAATATTTGGAAAAATTTATATCAACGAGCTGGTGGCCTTATCCAAGCGGTTTCTTTTTTACTCCAAAATATTTGCCTAATTCGATCACTCTCGACTACCGAAAGGCCGGAAATCATCGCAGGTACTTACGTCTAGCTGGCGCAGACCCACTGGGTCTTATGGACATGAACTTTAAAGGGGGGCTTGAGGTTATCGGGGAGCCTTTATTTCGCTACCGCCGTCATGGCAATCAGGACTCACTCCGTACGGATCTGGCGGGGCCGGTGTTAAATATGTATCGACAGCTGTTTAAAGTGGCAAACCGGTACAAAATGTCTCAGACAATAATAGACCAATATAGTATTACGGTGAAACGTTTTGAGGCGCAGGCGGCGCTCATCAGTGCGCAAAAGTTTCCTTTAACGAAGGCCCTTAATCATAAGCTGCGTAAGATTGCACTGTCTCTCACATCGGACATTGACCTTTCGGCACGAGCGTTGTCAATAAATGCCTGGTGCCTAGAAATATTATTTGCCCAACTTGGATTCATGTGCTGCGACTATGATGGGCGAGTGCCATTATCGAGTCCGCTTGAAAGGGGTTTGTGGTCATGGGTGCAGCGTAAGCGCGTCGGAGAGAACATGTTCGATGATTTCCCCTCCGGGGTATCGCTGTCTATTCTCGGATCAAGCCTTATCGGCGCGTTGTTGCTTCTTGAGGCGAAGCTCGCTGGGGTAGGCCGAGTTTCAGTAATTGATTCTAATATAAATAGAATTGGGAAAAAGATGCTCGGCGAAATTATTCATCCAACGTCTTCTTTGGGCGGCGTGAAAACGGAGCGCCATGTAGTGATACTCAGCTCGGAGCGGGATCAAGATGATGCCCTTGCGGCCATGATTAAGTCGTTTGCCCCCGACGTGTACGTTGCTTCATGGAAGCAAATCGCGGAGTTTGGGTTCGATGAGGTGGTCGACGGATGGTGGCGGAAGCTTTAGGAGTGTTTTCGTGAACGCGCGCTCGGTTTCGGAGCAATTGGCAGATTGGCTGGTTAGTCAAGGTGTGGATAAAGTGTTTGCAGTGACTGGCGGCGGCGCAATGTTTTTAAATCAAGCATTGGGGGCGCATGCAAAGCTAGATTGCTTGTTTATGCACCACGAGCAGGCTTGCGCAATCGCAGCTGAGGGTTACGCACGTGTCCGTGGGAAGCCGGCAGTAGTCATGGTTACGACCGGCCCGGGTGCTATAAACGCGCTGAATGGTGTCTACGGCGCGTTTGCCGATTCGATCCCGATGATCGTGATTGCTGGCCAGATCAAGCGAGAAACCTGTCTGGATTTTTATGATTTGCCAGACCTTCGGCAACTCGGGGATCAGGAGGGTCCAGCCGTGCACATGGCGGCCCATGTCTGCAAGATGGCCGAGATCGTCAGGGATCCCAAGGATCTGGAGTGGATGTTGCCGAAAGCCCTCGCTCTAGCCACCTCTGGACGTCCCGGCCCAGTTTGGCTGGACATTCCGCTCGATATCCAATCTGCCACGGTGGAGCTGGAAATCGCGAATCCTGACATGAAAAGGGCTGTCTCCGCCGAAGGTCTACAGAACCAGATTGGGTTACTGGTCCAGCGGCTGAAGACCAGCAAGCGCCCATTGATCCTCGGGGGCACTGGTGTGCGGCTTGCCAATGCTCGCGATCGCTTGCTGCGGCTCATAGAGCGACTGGGCATTCCGATGGCCACCGCTTGGACTCATGACCTGATCGCATCGGATCACCCGCTCTTCGCAGGTCGGCCCGGCACTATCGGCACCCGTCCTGGGAATTTCGCCTTACAGGCGGCCGATTTGGTTTTGGTGTTGGGCTCTCGGCTAAACATTCGGCAAACCAGTTACAACTTTTCTACTTTCGCCAAGCATGCTTGGGTTTGTCAGGTGGATATAGACCCCGCCGAATTAGATAAGCCGACATACCGGCCTAGCTTTGGGATAGCGGCCCACCTCGCCGACTTTTTGGACGAATTCGAGCGACAAACC
>Ga0214923_10004813_pt1 | contig 16037 bp, 25 predicted proteins | sample LL1510_MetaG_FD_177993 | JGI IMG/M metagenome (GOLD analysis project Ga0214923, IMG submission 177993) | Freshwater microbial communities from Lake Lanier, Atlanta, Georgia, United States - LL-1510 | ecosystem: Environmental > Aquatic > Freshwater > Lake | place: USA: Georgia | collected...
ACTCCTCTTTATAAGGGTTCTTTAAAATCATTTGAATTAAGTTTGTAAGTAGATTTCTAGCTTTTAATGAAATCTTTCTGCGGCGATCATTAGGTCTTGTAACATATTGCAAGTCCCTAAAAATATTGTCCGAGAGCCTCTTATGTCTATTGGTCTTTTTGTCAAGGTAATATAACCGAGCCTTTTTTGGTTCAGGAAAATTTAATACAGCCGCCTTACTCATCCTTTCCCTCATCTAAAATCTTGTTCAATAATGTGTCCAAATCTTCATAGTAAACTGAGGGCATTAACTTCATACAAGAAGGGCATAATAATGACCTCCCCTCAACTCTACTCATGCGATTTAACCTCTCGGCTATCGTTTTAATATCCTTCTGTCTTTGTGGAGTCATAAGCTACCTTTGCTATTATTATTTAGGCTAATCCCCCGCCTTGCCGCATAAACCCGCAGAGCTTCCTTTATTGCTTTAATGCGTTTATGTTCGGCTTTGACTTCTAGCCATTCTTGGATTTTTTGCAGGAAGGAGGAGAGGAGGGGGGTCATGGAGTTTTGTTAATCCTGTTTTTTTAAAAGCAATTCTACTGTTTCTAATGAATGTATCTGAATGTGCATTACATTAGTGGTTAGTTTTCCATCCACCCAAATATCATCGTATGTTAAAGTGAGAACTTTTTTACAATCCAAAACTTGTATATGAGGAGTAATATTTTTTCTCTTTTTAGTTACGTATTTAGTAAGTTTTTTGTATAAAATTGGCCTGTTTTCAAAATCTTGATTGTTCATAAGAAGAAATGCATATACGTCTCTTTCAATAGAGGATAATTTTACTAATTTTTGTAATTTACAGATGTGTTCCATAACATCAGATACTAAATGCATTGTTACCAAGCCGCTTTAAAATTAAAAAAATGATAATAACAGATATTTCTCTTAAATTGCTCTCCCCAAAATTGTACAGGGGTGTTATAATAGGTAGTGATTTTTAATTTACATTACTTAGAAATTCTGGATATCAAAGGATATTGAGTATTTAGTTATTTTATAAATAGGTTATTAATATGGTTGAAAAAGTTAACATTTCTTATAAAAAAACTCTCATGCTTTTATGCAGCGGAACATTTTTAGAATATTTTGACTTCGCTCTATACATTCATATGGCAGTACTTTTAAATGAACTATTTTTTCCTGCTGTTGATGAAATAAGTAAATTGCTTCTTGCATCTACTACATTTTATATGAGTTTTGTAGGAAGAATTGCAGGAGGATTCTTTTTTGGATGGATAGGCGATAAATATGGTAGAAGAACAGTGATAATAATCGCTACAGGTCTTATGGCCATAACAAGTCTAACTATTGCCAATCTTCCAACATATACTCAGATAGGTATAATAGCATCAATAATAATGTTTTTATGTAGAGTATTACAAGGCATTTCTTCTCTAGGAGAATTGCTAGGATCAGAAATCTATCTAATGGAAACGGTTCGTGAACGCCCATTGCAATATTCAGTAGTGGCATCTATAGCTATTTTTTCTTCTCTAGGTGGAATAGGCGCTTTATCTTTTTGTAGTCTGATTTTTTATTATGAACTAAACTGGAGATTAGCTTTTTGGTTTGGTAGTGTAATAGCTATAATAAGCTTTTTTTGTAGAAAAAAATTATCCGAAAATTCTGAATTTCTTAATTCTCAAAGAACAGGATTACAAATTTTAAAAAACCTTAAAGTTTCAAATAAATATAAAAAATCAGCCATTGAAAGTGAAATACTAAAAGAGACTATTTTAGATCCAAAAATACCTTATAAGATAATAATAGCCTACGCAAGTATAGAAATACCTTATGCTATATATAGTTTTTTTAGTATAATATATTGTTCCAATATATTAAGAACTCAATTTGCTTACACACCGCAGAAAATTATATTTCATAATTTAATGGTTGGTATAATTGATTGTATCGGATACGTTTGTATTACTTTTTTGGTTTATAAATTTTTTCCATTATTACTATTTAGATTAAGATTAATAATATTTAGTATATTTTCGTTATTACTTCCATATTTCATGAATATTGCTTCTTCACCTATAGAATTTTTATATATTCAGGGATTTTTGGTATTTTTTATGCCTACTTCCGCTTGTGGAGCTCCAATATTTTTTAGTCATGTATTTATAGGTAAACGTTTTAAATTTGTATTCCGTACATTTGCAATCTCAAGAGCTATAGTTTATATATTAGTTTCTCTTAGTTTGGTAAAATTAATTGAATATTTTGGATATTATGGAATATATTTTCTTAGTATCCCTATATTATCATTTACCTTTTGGGGTATACATGTTTTTTTCGAATTAGAAAGACAAAAAGGAATAGATACAACACAATGGATCAATAAACCTCACATATATAAAGAAAACTTCTTACAGCCTTGGTATCAAAAAAAAAAAATACAGAAGCACTCATAAAGTTTGTGACTAAATAGAACACTAAATGCTTTGGAATTAGAAGCAAGTTGAGGGGGAAAAGTTAGTTTTATATGAATAAAATTAGAAATAGTAGTAAACTCCAAGTAGAAGCGTGGTTTATTAGTTTATTTATGTCTTTAAAAGAACATAATCTTAATTTATATAAAAAATATCGATTTCTTAACAATCCTAAATATTGGTATAAATTCTGTTTTTGTTTAAACGACAGTAAATATAAACGCTTAAATTACTTAAAGAGACAAGCTAAAGCAGTTTTATCAGCTTTACTTCAAGAATCGTCAAGTAAATTAATATGGAATTTAAGTGATGGTTTTTTAGATATAAAGGCCACTGGTTCATCAATATATATTATCTTGGAATTTAGAAAGTTATTAATACTTAGTCAAATCAAAAAGAGAAATACGTTAGCAAGAATTATCAGCATACTAGAAGAAATAGGATTTTTAGAAATTTTAAGAGTAAATAAACGAGGATACGATAACGAAAGAATAATAGAAGCTAAATTAAATTTAATTCAATTCGATCAATCTATGCGATTAGTAGAAATGAACGAATACAATAATAACATAAGATGTATAGATAATATTAATTTACTGGTAAATATCATGAATATCATGCATAAAGATACCTCAAATAAATTCAAAAATGATTAACCCCTTGATAATAGATTAATTATTTTGGATTTTAATATTTTACATTTATTTATTACTTTCTGATCAGTTTGATTATGAAAAGTAGTCTTCTAATATAACCATTATAAAGACTACTAAAATTACACCAATACTTCCTATTATTATTTGTAAAACCAAATTTTCAATCATAACTCCCCCAACAACAAATAATAAGCTGTAGGCATTCCAATCAATACTCCTATAACATAAGCCCTAGTAATCCATTTCACAAATGGATCGTCGCTATTCCACTCCATAATTACCCCAATATTAAATAAAAAAGTAGTGGTGTACCTATCAAAAATGTGACTATGTGAATCCTAGTCCCCCACTTTATAAACGGATCATCGTCATTCCACTCCATGCTCAACCTCCCCGAGTAAATTGTTTAACTGATGAACCTTACTTACTGTCATCGCACGACATAAATAAATAATCATATCGTGTAGTTTATCCTCCATTCTCTTAAATGAGACTTGCGTTGACCTAAGCTGTGCATGTAAAAGTTGGCCTTCTGCTTTATTCTTAGCTCGAGATAAATATTCTTCTACACTTGAATTTTGATTTTTTAAATTTTGTTCTAGATTTTGAAATTGTAACATTAAAGAGGATACGACCACCTCCCAAGAACTATCTGCTTGCATAAATTACTATATTTAATTGATGAAGTGCCAGGGGCTTTCGTCTGGTTGTTACAAACCAATGATATCCTTCATGCCAGAGGCACTTATAGATAACATAACCCCCAGCATGAGAGGTCGCTTGTAACAGTGAGACGAATCACCATTAGCTATTTTAGCTTAGCCAATTGATAAATCCTATGTCAACGCTTGGTTCAAGGAAATAGGTTAAATTACAATTCTACTGGATATAATGAGGAGTTATTGCCACATTCCACCACTGCCAACTGTGGAATAAATTTATTTTATATAATATGTTTAAAATATAGCTTTTTTGCTATATACTAAATATGTTTTGTATTGGATTATTTATAGCGATGAGTTTTAGTTAATGCAGAAGACAAAGGAAGTAGTTTTTTATCTTGATAGGAATAAAAAGAATCACGTTGCAGATTGGTTAAATAAACTTGATAACAAAGCAAAGGCTAGAATAAGTATTAGATTAGATAGGCTAGAATATGGGGTTTACGGTGATCGTAAAAGTTTGGTTAAAGGGCTATATGAGCTTAGATTCTTTTTTGATAATGGCTATAGAGTATATTTTGCAGAAGATAACGATAATATAATTAGGTTGTTATGTGCTGGTAGTAAAGATACACAAAGGAAAGATGTAAAATTAGCAGTATCTTTACTGAAAGAGTTAAAAAGTGAGGGATAAAATGGAAAAGCTTAAAGATTATTTAAAAGAACAACTTAAGGATGATGATTATGTCAAAGAATACATAAATGCAGCACTTGAGTTATATTTTGAAGATCACAATAAGGAGTTATTTTTAGTTAGTTTAAAGGGAATAATACAGGCTAAGGGTGGTGTCACTGAATTTTCTAAGCATTCTCATATCAACAGGCAGCATATTTATAGAATGCTTTCTGATAAAGGTAATCCAAGTTTTGAGAATATTGGCTCACTTCTTATAGCACTTGGTTTAAAATTACAGGTTAATTCTATTAATAACCATAATTAGTAATTACAAAATATCTAAAAAATGCTTAATTATGATAAAATTTGAAACATTAAAAAAAGATTTACTTGCGAATAATGATACAAGAAAAGAATATGAAGCCTGTGCTTTAGAGTATGAAGTAGCTTATGCTTTAATATTAGCTAGACAAGAAGCTAATATGACACAAGAAGAAGTCGCAAAGAAAATGAATACTACCCAATCTGTTATTGCAAGATTAGAGGGTGGCAAGCATTTTCCAAGTTTACAAACTATTCATAGATATTCAATAGCTGTAAACAGAGCTATTAATTTACATGTCCATCCTTAACTGTAGCGGAATGATTCTAATATATTTTTTTAAAATGTGTGAGCGAACATGTGATTTTCGTGCCGAAAAAGTACTTGTTTGGGATGCCTAAAAGATATAATGCACTTGCAAATCTTAATAAGACTAGTTAGACTAGTTTTATAAATTATTATTAATGGATTACCCTCATGAAAAAATGGCAAATGCAAGAAGCTAAAGCAAAATTAAGCAAGCTTATAAAATCTGCTGTTAATTATGGCCCACAAGAAATAAGTGTTAGAGGTAAATCAACGGCAGTTATTCTATCTATCGATAAGTATAGAGAGTTAGTGAACACCAAAGATAATTTGGTAAAATTTATGCGAAAATCCCCGTTGGTAGGTATAGTATTGGATATTGAAAGAAATGCTGACGAACCACGGAAAATTAACTTATAATTATGGCTTATTTAATTGATACAAACGTAATCTGCGAAACAATAAAACCCACTCCAAATGCTAATGTCGTTAAGTGGTTTAATTCGATAGCAAACGAAGATTTGTATATAAGTGTTTTAACTTTAGGTGAAATAAGAAAAGGCTTAGAAAAAATAAACGATTTAGACAAAAAGAGAAAAATATGCCTGTGGTTAGAACAAGACTTAGTATCTTGGTTTGGTGAGCGTATATTATCAATAGATGTAGATGTTGCAAATAAATGGGGAATAATATGTGCAGAAATCACAAAATCTGTACCTGTTATTGATAGTTTAATAGCTTCTACCGCGTTGCATTTTGACCTTATTTTAGTTACAAGAAATACAAAAGACTTTTGTTATCAAGGTCTTGAAGTAATTAATCCTTTTGAAAAATAATCAACTTCAAAAATAAAGCAAAACGCACAAGGTAATAATTTTACACAGTTTGTCATTTATTTGATAATAGGTTTACAATACATTGAATAAATGATATAATGAACGACACATTATTTTAAAATACATGTTTTAATTGAGTTGTTATTTAAACAGGTGAAAAATTACAAAATATCATGCTTGTCGGTTATATGCGAGTCTCAAAGGCAGACGGCTCTCAAACAACTAATCTCCAATTAGATGCTCTAAAAGCACACGGCGTACAAGAGCCTTATATCTACGAAGATTATGCCTCGGGAAGAAATGACAAAAGACCAGGATTGGAAGCCTGCCTAAAATCTCTTCGGGAACATGATGTCTTAGTGGTCTGGAAACTTGACAGATTAGGGCGTAATCTCTCTCACTTAGTCAAAACTATCACCGATCTTACTCGGCGGAATATCGGTTTTCGTATTTTATCAGGACAAGGAGCTAATATTGACACAACTACCGCCGCAGGACGTTTAACTTTTGGAATATTTGCATCGCTTGCTGAGTTTGAAAGTGATTTAATTAGCGAGCGCGTAAAAGCAGGACTCGCCGCAGCTCGTGCTAGAGGTACGAATGGTGGTAGGAAATTTCAATTAAGTAAAGCACAAGTGCGAATGGTGGAGGCCGCTATGAAAAATAGGGATACTTCCGTAACCGATCTTTGCAAAGAATTAAAAATAACACGCAGTACACTATATAGTTACGTTAGCCCAAAAGGCGAGCTTCGCGTGCGGGCATTAAAACGGCTTAAACTTTAGACGTATACTAGTATACGCATGCCAAAAGCCTATAGAACTAAGCTTGGTTTCGTGTTATAGTAATACGAGGGTAAGTAAACGTCCGCTACATGCGGGGTGTCTTTGCGGTTTACCGACTTAGTCCTAGCTTACCTCATTTTACAACTTTAAAATTTTTAAGCAGTTATGTACGCAATATCATTCGACATGGAAGTGGCAAAGTTAAAAGAAAACTACGGCGAGCCCTATAATAAAGCTTATGATGAAATTAGAGCAATGATGGAAGATTTAGGTTTTGTTGGAACACAAGGTAGTCTTTATCTTTCAAAAAATGAGAAAAACGATCTTACAACTGTTTACAAGGTAATTAATAAGCTATCTAACGTTCAGTGGTTCTCTGACTCAGTACGAGATATTAGAGCCTTTAAAGTAGAAGACTGGTCAGATTTTACCGAGATAGTTAGAAATAATAATAAATAGTCTATTTTTCTAACTCCTTTTTTCGTTTAGCAACTTTAGCAATAGTACCTCTTGAGCATTTAAGTGAGCTCATAATCACACTATATGGCTCGTTCTTTGAAAGTAACAACTCAATTTTTCTATGTAATTCAGTATTTTCTCTTCTACCTTTGTATAATCCTTGAGATTTGGCTTTTATTATTCCTTCTGAGTGTTTATGTTTATGATGTTGGTAATCTTTACGAACTATTGCATCTAACATATCAAACATTAAGTCGTTGATTACCATTAACATGGTATCAGTAAATTTATCGTTATATTCTATAATTTGATGACTTGTTGGTATATCAAGAAAAATTATTTTAAGCTGCTTGGTTTTAATAATTGTTTTTAACTTGTTCCAGTCTATATCATTTAATCTTGAGATACGATCTATCTGCTCAATTAAAATAATATCGCCGGTTTGAGCCATATCCAATAATCTAAATAATTCAGGGTGTTCTAGTTTGGCCCTACTTTCATTCTCTGTAAAAAAAGCTGTAATAGGCAAATTTGAATTATTAGCAAAATGGATTATGGTGTTTATTGCTTTTATTGCATCTTGTATTTTTGTTGATGCCCTTATATGTCCATATACATATCCATATACACGAAAATTTATAGTCATAAAAAATTATCTTTAATTATTAAATTGAAATTTATCAACTATCCCAAAGACTGATAGCCTTTGAAAACCATCAGTAGTCCTATTCTCTAAGTCATACGCCTTTAGCTCCTGTTCTCCGAATATCTTAGTTTTTCTTGGAGCTTCCTCCTTGGGAATATTAGCTTTTATGCGGAAGTTATCATTGCTAGTTTTAACAGCGTCTCGCATCTCAAATCGCAGACACTTACCGAAATATGCCATAAACTGCGCTTTCGAGCAAAACCTATTATCTCGCCGTTTTGACATTGAGAGGAGTATTTCATTCATTGCATTTAGGCTAAAGTCTCGTCCTGACAGGCTTTGTAGTTTAGTGCAGTCCTCTTTTATCAACGGGTAATGGTGCTTTAGGTCTTGTGGTTCTTTGTACTGGTTAAAACGATAAATTCTTGCCTTACGCTCGGCATTAGTAGGTTTTTTTCGCTTATTAGAGGGTCTTTTTTTGAGTTTAGTGGGGGTAGTAGGTGAAAATTCTCTAATTTTAGGCTCTGTATTTTCCTCAAGCTTAACACTTTCAGAATTTTGTAAAAAATTAGATTCCAGATCTATATCTTCAATATTATTATTTTCTTTATATATATAGAGAGAAGCTTTTTGTTGGAACATGGATGTCCCGATAGAATGTTTACTAGATGCACTATTGAGCTGTTTATCGGACTCTTGAATTGTATAGTGTTTAAAATTAAATTCATAACTGTAACGATATTTTTTGCCATCAACAGTAATAGAATTATGATAAGTAATATTTAAGACAGATTCTAACTGTTTTATAATTCTTGTATTTTGTTTTCTTCCGCATAAGGTGATTGTAGAAATATACTTGTGATTAAGAAATACACACTCGCCTTTTTCTAGTTTCTGTATAACAGGTGCTAAAATAGCTTGAGCATCTTTACTTAAATATTTTGCTTTTTGGCGAATAGCATTGCTATTAGCTCTTTTGATTTTATCCCAATTCATATACGTTTTTCTATAACGTGCTTTTTCTTCCTTAAATGAGTATAGTTTGCATAGTTGGTCTTGGTATGATTCCGTAAAGGTTAATTTTTGCTCTTGTTGTTTTGTCATATTCTTTAAAAATTATTATTAATTTGTAATTTTTAAAGAAAAACACTTGACTATTAGGTAATATTATCCTATTCTCGTAACTGGTAAAAGTGTACGAGTTTTGGGTGTTTCTCTTTAAAAAATGCCTCCATCTGTTTATTCAGTAAAACTTCATTTCATAATTTTCTCCTATCTTTAAAATTAAAACTTGTTACCCTATATACATAAGTATATATCAAAGAAAAAGTCAACGTTTTTGTTTAATATGAAAAAAGAGTTTAATATTATGGATAATATAAATTTATGTAATGAAGCTATAGATTTTACAGGATTTTTATCTAAAGGACAAAAAGCAATATTAAAGTATATATTAGTCTTCGACGATAAAGGTGGTGTTACAGCCGAAACAATAAAAAATTCTAGCCAAGTATCTCGGCAAGCAGCTAATATTCATTTAAAACATCTAATGGATCGTGGTTTTGTTAATCGTGAAAAAAATAGAATTTATGTATATTATGCAAAAAAAAGAAAACTCCAAGAGCTTATAGAAACATACGAAACAAGCCGAAATCTAAATAAAAAATAAATTGCAAAAATTTAAATTTTTTAGTTGACAATTTTATTTTCCTCTTCTATACTCACATCATAAGGTATAAAAAAACGCCTTAAGTTCGAGCTTAAGACGTTTTAAGAACCTTATATGTCGTAAGAATTTTACTGTTAGCAAACTCAATAAATTCTTACTTTTAATAACCGTATCCCAAAAAGGAGGATATATGCAAAATATCTCAACGCTACCATTATGTCAAGGTGGAAAAAATCACGACAAAATCACTAGTCAAAACAGCTATGGTATAATTGATAAAAGATATCAGTTGTTAGAATCTACCATGCCGAGTTTAGAAGATACATGCGTTGCCAAAGCTCGTGAAGCTTTGAGGCAAATGTTGATCTCACCAAAGGAAGCTTTACAAATTTTAAAGAATTTAGAAGCTAAGAAAGAAGCTATTAGAATTTCTGAAGAAAGAAAACAATCTGAAGAAAACCTAAAAAAAATAATAGATCAGCTGCCTGCTAATATCACGGATAAGCCTAAGTTTCATGAGGCTAAAAGTGAACCTGTAGAATTATCAGCATCTAGCAAAGAAACGTTTGCTAGAATTGGCGAGCGAGCAAGAGAAGCCTTTATAGAGGAGCAGATTGAGAGAGCTATGTTTTATAACATTCCCTATAAAAGTTATGGCGAGAATTACTACCAATTAATGGTTGATATTGATAAATACGAGTATTTACTCGAGAAAGCAAACGACTATTGTATAGATTGGGATAGTAGCGAATATGATCTTGTGGCTTTAGAGCAGGCAATAGAAGAAGCCGAGCATAATGCTTACATACATGATCAAAGCTTGCGCTCTTATTATTTACAATCAAGGGGGGTAGAGGTTTAAGATGTCAGTAATAAAAGATCGTTTTATTCCGAAAGAAGAGTTTATGAGGTTGCTATTTACTAAAATTGATGGTGTAGATACGCACGAATTGTCGATGTGGCTTAAGTCTCAAACTAATGACGAGTGGGTAGTAGTCCCAAAAACTTTTTGTGATTTATTGTTACAATTTATTGAGGGATTTAATAAATATAATTTTCTTGTAATTGAAAAAGAAACATTAGAAACATTTGAGAATTTAAAAAAATATTTATAGGAATACATTAAACTATTAATACAGAAAGTTATAAATAAAGAAATAATGGTAATTATATGAACGTAGATATGGAAAACCTATTTTACAACGAATGGAAAAGTAGGCAAGACGTAAAAAGACGGGAAGATAGCTATAAAGAGCATGTTGAAAAAAATCCAAATGCTCGTTTATTAGATGAACTTTTGAATAAAGTAAAATTTAATTTATTAAATACTAAATTAAATAAATACATAAACGAAGAATAAAGCAATAAGGTTATTAGTATGGAAAATAAAATAGAAGTAAACCCTCGTGTTGAAGAACTTATTAAAGATGTAATAAGAGATACAACTTTGACAAAGCAAGATGTAATTAATTGGCTTCTAAATAATGGGTATGACAATTTTTTCTTTAATAATACGTACGAAGATTTAATAGAAGATTTTTTTGAAGAATATCAAAAACCAAGTAAATGTATAAAAGAAGCTCAATATGTACAATATGTTAATAATAGGTCTGAAGCCATTCAAGGAGTTTTTAGTTCTTTTCCAAAATGGTTAGATGATGCGTTGTATAGGGGAAAAGTGCGTCGTTATTACAACTGCGAAACCAAAATTAACCAAATAGCAGTTGGTGAAGATAATCCTCAAACTCTTGAGCCTGGGGATTGGATATGTTTTCAATCTAACAAGAAGATATCTTTTATTAAAAGAGATGAGTTTTCAAGGAGGGATGTATATGCACAATAAACAAGAATGGCTAAGAGAGCGTAAGAAATATTTGGGTGGCTCTGAGCTAGCATCAATTTGCGGGGTATCTAGTTTTGGTAAGACTGCTCTTGATGTATACTTTTCTAAAGTAAATCCTGCTATTGTGGAATTAACAAAAGATGACCCAAATTATGAAGCTGCTTACTGGGGGACGAAACAAGAAGAAATTATAGCAGAAAGATATGCAGAGGAACGTAAGGTAATAATCAAAACACAACCTGCATTAATTAAGCATCCTAAATATGAATTTATTGCTTGTAATATTGATAGATGGGTTGGTAATAGAGAATATATATTAGAATGTAAAACCTCTCATTTTTATAAGATGAAACAATGGGGCGACTCAGGCACTGACCAAATCCCTGAGTCATATCTGATACAAGTAGCATATTACGCAAGTATATGTGATGTTCCTAAAGTTGATATAGCAGTACTCATCGGCGGACAGGATTTTAGAATTTATACGTATGAAAGAAACAGAGAGCTAGAAGATAAGCTAATTAAGATAGCCTGTAACTTCTGGCATAACCATATAGAAAAAAGAATCCCGCCTAAATGTGTGAGTACTAAGGACACATTTAATTTATTTCCACAAAGTAACCATCACGAAATAGTAGCGGAAAGTAACATCTTGGAAAAATGGGAACAACTTAAAGCGGCTAAGGAGGAAGAAAATAGGATAGCTGATACCATTGAGAAATTAAAGACCGATATACAGGAATTTATGAGAGATTATGACGTACTCAGAGATAATCAGGGGAACGTAATAGCTACATGGAAAAATACTGCTCCGAGGTCGCTTGTTGACCTTAAAATACTGAGGGAAAAATATAGAGAAATATACGAGAAATGTATAAAATATGGTCAGCAATCAAGAATGTTTTTAGTAAAATGAGAAAATATCCAGTCCCAACTAAAGAAGAAGCAGAAGAGTTAAAAAGATTAAGGCAAGAGGCGGGTATGACTATCCCTCAAGTAGCTGAAGCTTTACATACTAATCAAGCAAGGATTAGCGAGTATGAAAACGGCAAAAGAGGGACTGATCCTGATTTGATAGAAAAATTAAAAAAACGTTATAAATTAATCATACAATATAATGCCTAGAGAGGATTAAACATGAATATAATAGAAGCCGTAAAGGAAGTGTTTAATTTGTATAAAGATTTTAACAAGAAAATAGAAGAGGAGGAGATCAAAGAAAATGAGTAACATAGCAGCAATAAATACCGCTAATGAAATTGATCAGCATATATGGTCAGCACTAAAAAACAGCTTATATACTGGGGCAAGAGACGAAAGTATAAAGATGGTTCTTGATTATTGCAAGGCGGCAAAATTAGACCCTATGCAAAAGCCTGTACATATTGTCCCGATGAGTGTAAAAAATGCCGTTACAGGCAAATATGAGTACAAGGACGTAGTTATGGCAGGTGTTGGTTTATATAGGATACAGGCGGCACGTAGTAATCAATATGCGGGTGTAAGCGAGCCTGAATTTGGCGAAGATGTTACATGTAATTTAGGGGGTGCTGAGATTACTTATCCAAAATGGTGTAAGGTAACAGTTAAAAAGCTGGTAAATAATACTATTGTTGAATTTACTGCTAAAGAATACTGGTTAGAAAATTATGCTGCTAAAAAAGATACATCTACACCTAATACTATGTGGCAGAAAAGACCATATGGTCAACTTGCCAAATGTGCTGAGGCACAGGCCTTGCGTAAGGCTTTTCCTGAGATAGTCAGTCAGCATCCGACAGCTGAGGAAATGGAAGGAAAGCCTTTTAATGATCTTGAAATAGAAGTTAAAAATATAACCCCAAAATCTCAAACCATAAGTAGTAAACTTGATTCTGTTTTATCTAATCAGGAGGAAGAGGTCAAAGACCTAGAGCCGAGCGAAACACTTTTAGAGTTGCTAGAACTTATTAAATTGCATAACGTACCCAGTGAAATATTAAACAAGTGGTGCAGTAAAGCAGGTGTTGAAAGTATTGTTGATTTAGGGGAAGAAAGACAACTGGCTTGTATAGAGTATATTAATAAGCAATATAATTATTCGCAAAGCATAGTAGAGGCAGCGTAAGTTTAGAAAATACACCTAGATTTGCTTATTAAAATATGTTAACGTGAACACACGATCAATTACTCATTTTTTTCCTGTTTTTAGGGGCTAAGCTTTTTAGCTCCTTTTTTCTTTTTACGAAAAAACATGGATTAAGATTGTTTCTGCTATAATAAAAATAAAGCTTTTATTTTTGTTATAGACTAGAGGCAAAAATGCAAAATTACGATCCATATTTAAATATCTACAACTACCCTTATAATAATTCCGATCCTTATAACCTAGTTTCTAATGGCGACAATCAAATGCCTGATTCTCGTTATGAAGATGGAGGTTATGGTGATCCAAATATGTCTTACAGTAATGCTTATGATAATACAGGAGCACAATATTCCTTTAAAGAAGGAGGCTCTGTCGGTGATGAGGACTTACCAAGACTTGCCGATCTTATACGAAGACACGGAAGAAATGGTGATACCGAGCTTGCTCATATTAATCCTATTGAAGCTCACATATTAAAAAGTTTAGGAGGAAGTGGTACGATAAATCCTGCTACCGGGCTTCGTGAGTACAGTTTTTGGAAAAAGCCTTTTAAAGCAATAAAAAGTGTAATAGGAGGTGGAGCTGGGGCAATTATCGGTAACATGATTGCGCCCGGAATAGGCGGTATTATAGGAGGGGCTATCGGTCAAGGAGCTCAGCACGCAGCAAGAGGTAAAAGCGCACTCGGCGGAGCTTTAAAAGGAGCAGGTATGGGAGCAGCTCTTCCATCTATGGCATCAGGGCTTGGATGGGGAGCAAGTAAGCTCGGAGCTACAGCTCTTGGTTCTAGTCTTAGTAATTATGGTACTACTAATGCAATATTACCTGCCTTAGGTCTTGGGACTTCTGGCGGTAGTAGCGGATTATTTGGGCTTGGAGGAAGTAATCCTTATGTAAGTGGTGGACTTAGCGCTGCAACTGCACTTTCTTCAGGTATGGGCAGAGGACAAGGTCAAGGTTTAGGTGTCAGTAGCGGGGATTATACCGAGAACTATTATAATTACATGCTTGATAGACAGAAAAAACAAGACAATATGGGTTTTACCGATAAATTACAAGACTATCTAACACAACCAGGGAATTTACTAACGCTTGGTACTACTGCCGCTCAATATTTAGGTAGAGAAAAACCAAAAAGTCCAGAGAAAATAGCCGAAGAAGAGAGAAGGTATAGAAACGCAAGTCGTAAGACTATTGCTGAGGTTGAAGCTGACGAGGCACTAGAAACTGCACGTGCCGATTTACAAAAAAAGCGAAAAAACAAGCAGTTAGAAGAAGATATAAAGAACATGGGTTCTGCTCGGAGGCGTGTCGTATCACCTGAGGAGTTTGCAAGAACCGGTCGCTGGCTTGAATATACGGATGATGAAGGAAACCCTATTAGAATGAAAGGCGGCGGCCTGATGCGTAGTCCTTATGAAGAAGTCCGTTACCCTGCAAGCCCCCTACATTATTTAAGCGGTGATACTGGCGGTCAGGATGATTTAATTGATGCAAAGCTTAGCGACGGCGAATATGTGTTTGATGCATCTACAGTCTCTGATTTAGGAGATGGTAATAATGCAGCTGGAGCACGCAAGCTTGATGCGTTCCGTGAAAATATCCGCCGGCATAAGAGAGGAGGAAAAGTAAATCTTCCCCCAAAAGCAAAGTCTTTAGAGAGTTATTTAAGGGGGTAATATGAAAACACAAAACTTAAATGACCTCCGAGAGCAGGCGCTTAGCTTAATTAATCGTGATATAGGGCGAATGGTAAGTAACGGGGCGCCCGTATACAGGGGAAAGACTAGTGTTCCAATGTCTTCTTTAACGCAGAAGAAACGAACGCTTGAAGAGCAGTTTAATAACGCTCCCGCTCCTTACTCTATGGAAGCGAGCGGTGTTTTAAGTAGAACTCCACAAGGTTTTAATGAGAGGCAAAAGACCTCTTTACTAGATATACTCTCATCTGGTCAAAAACGGGTAGGTGATACCGGATGGAAGCTGATGGGAAAACAGTTTGGAGATAGGACTAATAGCAGACAATCGGGGTTTTATAATAAATTTGATAAGAACCTAAATAAAGGGCTTCCATTATCACGTGTTGGTATAGATGCCTTAAGTAACGATGCACAGGGTCTTGATTCTGAATATAATTCCGGACTTGGCAATAGTTTAAATGCTCTTGGTAATAGCGAAAAGGCAAAGAGAGCAGGACTTACTAATATGCTGGGGCAATTTGGCAATCAGCAGCATATATACTCACATTTGGCAAATTCAGCAGATAAGAACAGGTTTTATGAAGAAGTAAATGCTCCAAAGCAAAAGATGAAGGCGTTATACAATATAGTAAATAGCGGTGGTAATCCTGATGACATGGGACCTTATGGCGAAGCAGCAGCAGTTAAAGTGCTTGAAAAGGGACTAAATCTTTATAATAGTCCGACTCCTACTTACAATGGTCAGCAGCTTGCTAATGTGCCTGAAGAATTAGCAGTATCGCATCGTCTGCTAGGTGATTTGAGCCATGATTATAATGATTCATCAAGGGAAGAAAGAGATAAGCTTTATGGTTCGTTAATGGGGAAA
>Ga0214923_10004814_pt1 | contig 16037 bp, 18 predicted proteins | sample LL1510_MetaG_FD_177993 | JGI IMG/M metagenome (GOLD analysis project Ga0214923, IMG submission 177993) | Freshwater microbial communities from Lake Lanier, Atlanta, Georgia, United States - LL-1510 | ecosystem: Environmental > Aquatic > Freshwater > Lake | place: USA: Georgia | collected...
AAAACAGAAACCTGGGTATCATCAAAGAACGGTAATGATGAAAAAATGCGGTAAAAAATGTTTCTTAGGACCAGGTAAGTCTTTTCCTATTTGTACTAAAAATACATGTAAAATAAATAAAAAAGGTGTTTATGCTGCTTATGTTCGTTCTAGAGAATATAAACATAAAAAAATATCAAGTAAAGCAAGAAAAATGTTAGACCTTAAGTAAATGATTTTTTTGGTTTTTTTGGTTTTTCGATTTAATAAAATATATTATTCCTATTTTATTAAGTATGGAAAAAGAAAAAGAAAAAGAAAAAGAAAATGATTGGGATTTATTTATTGATTTAGAAGATGAAATAAATGATAAAAGTAAAATTATTACTAATGATAAAAATAATATAGGTTCTAAAAATAATTTAAAAAATGTGTTAACTTCTTACCCTTCTCAATTGAATAAAATAATAGTAAAACAAAATTTTTATTATCATTATACAATCGAGAAATATAACGATGATTGTGAAAATGATTTTTTTAAAAATAGGCAAATTAAAGAACAAAATAAATATTTAGGAAAGATGATGAATTATAAATTAAAAACTAAATAAATAGTTTATTTAATTTAATTAATTTATTTAATTTATATTAGGAGTACGAAAGTTAGTATAGTTATTTATTCCACACTCTGTATTTCCAAATAATGATCCATTTGGATCAATTGTATAGTTTTCATAAAATGGACTTGTGAATGATGGATTTATAGAGGTAGGTGTTTTAGTTGGATTTGTTGTTGTTTCTAACACATTTATATTTTTCAAATCTAAGTTTGTGTATAACCCACTATTCAAATTAAATAAGTTATAATTTTTTTTTGGATAACGATATCGATTAAATAAAAGAAGATTTCCTTGAGTTGAATCTGTTTGATAATTAGAAGGATAATTGAATATAATAGAGTTAGTACTTGAATTAGTATTTGAATTACTCATCTGGTATTTTATTTTTTTATTATTAATGTAGTCACTAGCATACATGTAACAGTTTTGGTTTGAACCAAATGTTGGTTTTGCTGGTATTGGAGTAAAATTTGCTCTCGACATTATTTATATATTATTATATTATTTATATATTATTTGTTTATGACTCCTAATTTTATTATGGTGTTGTTTTTATTTATAATTTACAAGTCATAACTAGATTGTAATGTCAAACAAAAACTATAGTCCATATTATTTAAATCCATTATTCTGCCATATTCATCTAAAAGTTGAACATTGATTTTTTGAATATCTACTGGACCAAAATATTGACGCGGAAAGGTTATTAATGATAAGTTATTTTCTAAAAGTGAATTGAATGCTCCTACCGATTGTAAAGATATACGAGCTAATATATTCTTATTTAATAAAGAAGAATTAAAAGCACTATAGAAACTATTATTTACATTATTATTAAAATCGTCAATTACTAGGTAAGCGTACTTTGGTCCTGATAAATCGATTATACCTTCTGAAACGTAACTATAGTTATTAGTATATTGCCCATTACGAAATCCTAGTAACCATCCAAATTTTAAAGGTAATGGTGTATTTCTATCTTCATTACCATATTTATCTGTCTGAAAATCAAGGGTAAACGTAAAAAGATCGGATGTTTTAGTTGAATCTATACCTAAAATTATATTTCCACTTCCTGAATTCGAAGAACTTGTTTTATTTATAGAAAATAAAAGATATTGAAAATTTTGATTACTGCTTTGGTTTTGATTTTGTAGTATTGAATTTAAATAATTTACTAGATCTTGAGGTGTATAGTTTCCATCTTGTACAGAATACGTTTGTGATTGACTAGAATTAGAATTGGAATCTGTTGGTGTTGATGTTGGTATTGTTATAGTAAAAAAATTATTTCCTAGTTGTTTTGATATTACATAGAAGGAAATTGGTAATTCCATAGCAGTTAATTGAATCGTTAGTATTCCACTAAATTTAATTGGTAAATCGATATTATAATTGGTTGATTGTGTATTATAATAGTTCTCTCTAAAACGTGTGTCGATATTTAGATTTTGTCTTGTAATTCTTTTTTTTAAAGGATTAATTGTTCCTGGAAAAAAATCACTTGGATAAGATGATAAAAAAGGGGTTGTTTTTCTTTCTTGAACCATATGTCCGTATTGGTCATTGACAGGTACTTCTTTTAGTTCATTATTAGAATTATAAAAAGATTCAATTGATTTTTTTATATTACGTACACCTTCCACTACATCATCTATTAATATTTTTTTTGCTTCACTTAAAAATTGTATTGTTTTTGTTTTAATATCTGGACTTATTTTATTATTTTTTTCAATACTTTCTCTTAACTTATTTTCTCGTTCTTCTAAAATTTCTTTATCGTAAATATATGGTAAGTCAAACATATCTACAAGTTCATCTTTTTTATAATTTTGAATATTCAAATCAAAACTTGACATCATTTATTTATTATTTATATAGATATACATTTATTATTTATATAGATATACATTTATTTTTATTAGAGATACTTTATGGTTTTTAGAAAGTTTTTTAGTTTAAGAGGATTTGAATACTAAAATAAAAAAATTGAAATACTTTTTTACTGTTAGTTTAAATTAATTACATTGAATTAACAACTTACAAAATATAGGTTATAAATTTTAGGTTATAAATTATAGGTTATAAATTATTAAGAACTATTTGAATTCTTTTGATTAACTTTTATTTGTTGAAATGTCTTCTGATTGTCCTATTTGCTTCGAACCAATTACTAATATCAACTGTACTACAACCGAATGTGGACATACTTTTCATTCTTGTTGTATTTTCAAGAATTTGACTCAAAATAATGGTTGTCCTCTATGTCGTAAAGAACTGGTTGAAGTGGAATCTGATTCAGAAGAAGATGGGTCTGACGAAGATTCTTACTCGGATTATGATTCTGAAGAATATGATGACGATTCTGAAGATGAGGATGATAAAGGCATTTCTGTATTTCAATATACGGAAGCACTAAAAAGAAAGGGATTTACAGAATATGATTTTGTAAGAATTTTGTTGAGACAAAATGTCATTGATCTTTCTGAAAAAGATAAAAAGGGATTTGAAATTGTAGATACTATAAGTAATATTTATTCAGGAAAAGAGTCGGTAGACTATAGAGATAAGAGAACTTATCTTGAGGTTGTTTTAGGTAAGGATAAAATTGGAGAAACCGGAGTTGGTCCAGACTCTATTTATTTGGAAAATAGTTTAGATAAAAAAAAAGTAAACTTTAGTTTGTAAGTAAAAGTAGATTTTCATTGTATGTGTGTGTAACTTAATAAAATATTTTTTTATTTTATTTTTATAGTATCCTTTTAATGATGTTATACATTTTTATTGAATTTTCTGTTGTTTTATGTCAGCTAAAAATATAAACATATAATTCTTCAACGCTATAAATTATGATTTAGAATTATGATTTAGAATTATGATTTAGAATTATGATTTAGAACTTTATTTTTAGTATTTTGTTTTTAAGCTTTGAAATAAAAAAATTGAAATGCTTTTTTATAATAAATGTAATATTAATTAATAACTCTAATTTATAAGTTAATAAGATGGCTTCTTCTATTCAAAATATTAGTATTTATATTCCTCGTGTCTTTACAAATATTACCAAAGAAAGAATGACAAGTATTTTTAAAATGCTTGATATTGGTGTAGTAAAAGATATTGACTTTATTGCCAAGTTTACTACCAAAGGTGATAAATATAATAGTGCTTATGTTCATTTTGATTACTGGTATGATAATATTAGTAATCAAAATTTACAAAATCGTTTATTGAATCAATCTGATAAAGAAACTAGAATTGTTTATGATGATCCTTGGTATTGGATTGTTTTGGAAAATAAGGCGCAAAAAAAAGACTATAGTGTTCCTAGACAAAGAATTAATGTCGCCGAACTAGCCGATTATGTAAAAAAGGAGAATGAAAAGAAAAAAAGTATGTTTGTACCTAGAGTTTTAACTTTAAAAAAATTGAATATTGTAGAGAAGAATAGTGTAGTTATAGAAGAGTAAATTGTAAGTTACTAAGAAGTTAGATTATGTAGGTTTGGTTTGTTTTTGTAATTTAATAAAGTTCTTTTTTTATTTTATATTTTCTTTTTTCTTTTTTCTATTTTATTTTTATGTTTTCTATTTTATTTTTTATATTTTCTTTATTCTAAAAATCAAAATCATATTCTATTATTTGTTTCATGTCTGTTTTTATTTTATTAAATAAACTTGTTTTTGCTTTGGAAAGAGTAGTTTCGTTTTTAAAATCTATACTCATTAATTTTCCCATGGTTTTTAAATATAAGCTATCTAATTGTTCGCTTTTATTTAATTGCTCTTCATTTGCATTTTTCCATTCCATTAATTTTTTGAATATTTTTGAATAAATGATATTAAATATTTTAATACATTCTTGCTTTGTAAGTTCTGTCCAGGCCTTAGTCTTGGCATTTGTATTTGTATTTGTATTTGTATTTGAATAAATATAAAATTTATTGGAATTTTGAATGAAACAAAAGATTGGACTAGGACTAGGGCTTGAATTTATATTTGAATCTGAATTATTTTCAAAGTTTTCTGAAAATATTTTATCTAATGTGTCATAAAATGTATTATTCATCATAAATAAAATTTCATCTTCTTTTACAGAAATTTTATTATTTATATAATCATTGATATCATCGGATGGAATTATATTATTATTTAACCATTCCAATACATTTATTTTCTTTTTTGTTTTTGTTATAAATTTATCTTGAATTTCTATTTTTTCTTCTAATTTTTTTATTTTTAATGTTAGCTCTTGAACAATAAAACATAATTTATTATGGGAAGGAAGATTTTCAGTTTCTTCTTCTTCTATTTTTAACTGTCTTTTGGACTTGTATAATATACAACATAGTAACATATGTTTTTCTAATGAAGTTTTATTTGTATATTGTTTACTACAATAAATACAACTACTTTTTGTTTTTTTAACATTGTTGTTACTATTGTTATTAATTATTATAGAATTAGTTTTAAAATTATTGTTGTTTATAAAGGACATTACTTGTTATTTTGAGTATTTTGAGTATTTTGAGTATTTTGATGTTATAATTAACGGTAAATTTATTTGATTCAATTTTTTATATTTATTGAATCAAATAAATTTAATCCGTCTATAATATATAATATATTTATGGTATTTACAGGAAAAACAGCAATTGTATCCAATACTTCTAATTATGATAATAATTTATATTACGGAAAATCAACTATTGTTTATAGAAAAAGAAGTTGTGATACTAATTTAACCTCCAATAATCCTGCTAATCAATATCAAAAACTTAAACTTATTCAAAATACAGTTCGCGTTCCTTCTTCTATTTATACAATGAATTTAGGTGCTTTGAATGTATATCAAAACCCAACTAGTAGTTTACAACCTATTTATAACGATGGATCGATCTATGTTACTGGAGGAGGTGCTAATTGGAATCAAATGAGTGATAGAAAGTCACCTCATACTCAAGTTGCTGTTACTGCTTCTGGATCGACTTATAGAGGAAGTAGTACTAAAAGAACTATTGTTCGTTGTAGACCTGGTGCTTTATCTCCTGGTGGAACCGGTTGTGATATTAAACATAATTCTTATGATAGATATCTTAATAGAATTAAGGGTAAGGCGCCATTAAGAAGAGGAATTATTCCTCCAGGGTTTGGATTGCCTATTCCATTTAATCGTGCATATCCTATTTACGGCGGCAAAGTTACCAAAACAAATATAGTTAATGGATGTAATTGTAAACAAGAAAATAAAGATATTCTTTACGTTGACAATGACTATAAAATTGATAATGTTGAATATAGTTTTAATATTGGTGATAAAGTTTATTTGTTTTATAATGGTAAAAAAGTAGAAGGTGTAATTTTAAGTATTAATGATGTGAATAATAACTATGAAATTCTACTTTTAAATGAAGGAAATATTGTTACAAAAAATGTAGTTGATATTTTTATTTATTCAAAAAATAAATGCGTTGAATGTAAAAATAATTTAAGTGATAATTTAGAATTTGAAAGTAATGATGATTTTGAAAATAATTCAATTTATGATTTGGAAATTGATACTTCTATTTTAGAACAAGATTTAGTTTATGAAAATTAATAGTTTATGAAAATTAATAGTTTATGAAAAATAATAATTTTAAAAAATTAGTAATTAAAATATTGGTAAATACTATAAATGCCAGCGTCACCTTCACTTTTTAAAATGAATTTTAGTAATAGCAACCAAGTTTATGGAAATAGAAATAATAGTGTTAGTTCTTCTTCTAAAAATAATGTTAAAATAGGAATGGACTTAGGTAATTCTATGATCGGTAGAATTAAAAATGCTCCATCTGGTTGTGGTGCTTGCGGTAAATAAAATAAATTAGGTCATTTGTTTTAGTTGGGTACATACATAGTTCAAGTTTAGTAAAAATTTAATAATGTTTTATATTAAGATATAGATATGCCTGCTTCTTATCCATCTACTAAATTAAACAAAGCTAATAATTTGTCTACCATTTTTGGGAATATACCTTTAGACTATAATAAACAATATAATAATTGTAGTAATACATTATGTTATACTTATAGTAAAAATTTTATTTATAAACCTCATACCGATTATGGTATGGTTGCTACAACTGCTGCTTCTTACTTAGCTAGACGCCGTAGACTTTAAATAGGATATATATTTTTTATTATTGTTTATTATTGTTTATTATTTTTTTATTATTATTGTTTTGTAAAAAACTTATTTAAAGAAATAACGCATGTATAATATGTCTATAACAGGATTTAGTTTAGTTATAGACATGTGCTTTGTTAGCTCAGTTGGTTAGAGCATTCGGCTGTTAACCGAAAGGTCACAGGTTCAATTCCTGTATAGAGCGTTAAAATATATGTATTTTGGTGGGATATATATATTTTTGAATTATTATTTTTTATTTATTATCATATTACTCTTCAGACTAACTACTCTTCTGTTTCCGCTGTTTTTTGAAACATTTTAATACACTCATATATTTTTGCAGACTCGTCTATTGTAAATACTCCTCTTCTTTGAGCCAAATTAATAAAAGAAACTAATACATTTAACGCTACGATTTCATCTTTGATTTCAATATTGACTAATTTAGGTTGAATAGTATTGGATTGTTTAGGCGTTGGTTGATTCTGTGAGTCCATTTTAATTATTTATACTTATATTTCACGTTTCTTTTTAAATTGTTTTAAGTTTATTACTTTTTATGTAAAGTGGAAATAATATTTTTTTGATTAGAATAATGCATGTCAGTTTGATTAGGCATTTGTCTTGGATTTTCTTGAGCATTTTTTAATAAAGGGAATTTATTTTTATCTTCATAAATAGTGGATGCTACTGTAGTTGGTTCTGATTTCAAAGGATAATGTGTTGGAGTTATATTCCATAATAGTTGCCAAACACCACTTATATCTCCATATGGATTGTTGGATGTTTTTATCGAAAATGGACAAGAGTAGTCAGGATGATTATTTAATGCCAAACATGGATTACAAGGTTTATTAATAAATTTAAATCCAGGTATTTCATTTTCTAAATTATGATAATCTATTAATGTTACAGTAGGAGCATTTAATGAACCGTTTGGTTCCATTGTTTTTTTCTCCATAATAGCATTATTTTTATCTTTGGTATTACATCGAATGATAGAATTATACTTACTGATTAATCCTGATGTATAAGCATATGGTGGTTCCATTTGATTATTGGAAGCATCAATTAAAACACCATCAATTAAAAGTTTTCCTTCATTTTCTTGGAGAGAAAGAACTTGTAAAATGGCTGCTTGATTATAAATAGTTCTTGCATAATTCATGGAATCTTTGGGACTTGTACGTATATATGGATTGTTCTTTACTGATTTCATATATAAGATTTTTACTTCTTCATCCCATGGCCACATTCCATGTTTTAAAAAATATTGGGCTTCTTTTTCAGTAGCTTGTTTTTGAGTTACATTAGTATCAAAAACTATTCCTTTGTTTATGGTATTTTCTACCTTTAAAAACTTTTGAAGTGTATCTTGTGACCAAATAAATCCTTCTTTTATGTTTTTATTATTTGTGTTATTGGTAATAGTAGTTGTGTTTTTTGAAAATAGTGTTGTAAATCTATAAATAATGATAATGAAAATGAAGAATAAAATTCCGTATTTGACATCATAATAACTTATGATGAAAATAATCAATATTAATATTATTTTGCCTAAAATAGTATTGAAAAGAGAAGCTAATGTTTCAGGAATTATATAATAAGCTAACCAAATAATTATTATTGCTGTTAAAGTTAAAAATAAAATATATTCATTCCTTTTTGTAATTGATTTTTTTATTGACTTTGTTATTTTTTCACTGATTTTATTTATTTCTTTAATCATATATTATTTAAATAATATATTATTGAATATTTATAGATTGGATTGATTGAAAAATAGAATAGATTGTGATAAAAATAGCATAGATATTGATGAAAAAATAGCATAGATATTGATGAAAAAATAGCATAGATATTGATGAAAAAATAGCATAGATATTTATGAAAAAATATCATAGATATTGATGAAAAAATAGCATAGATATTGATGAAAAAAAGTAATAAAAAAGATATTTATAAAATTATATTGTACCTATATTGTTGTATAGATTCGAATTCGAATTCGAAGTTGTATTTGTATCATGTTTCTTTTTACATCCACGTTTATGTGCTGCTATTCCCTTCAAAGTATTTGACGTATAAAAGTCACATATTTCACATTTATACATTCCTATTTTTTCTGATAATAGGAATTGAGTTGATAAATATTTACTTAGATTATTCAATTTCACATCTTCTAATTGGTTCAATAATTTGAATTGATTTTCTTTAATATAATTTTTTAATTCTTCTTTTTGTTTTATGAAAAATTGATATTCCTTATTAATTTCAGCGAGTATTTCTTTGGAAATTTCTAATTCATATGGATTATCTATATTCTTTACTTTCTCATAAATACTATCTATAATATCAAACGCAATTTTGATTTTTTCTTCATTATATTCGGCAAAATGGACATATATAATAATATTTGTATTATTTAATATATCTATTTGATAATTATATTTATTTATTATGCCTCCATTTTGTGAGATAAAAATACCATGAGATTTTAGTTCTTGGCAACTTTTTATAAATTGATCCACTTCTTCGGCACTTACATTAATATTCGTTTCTTTACTGTTTACTAGTATATTTTGTTTGCCTTCTTGTTTTATATTGAAATCATAATATACATTTGACATTGGGTTTCGTATTATATTAGAAGTTGGATTTAATTTATTTAAAATGATTTCTATCTCATTTTCACCATTTAATCCTTTTAATAATTGATTTACTTGTGATATTTTATTATCACTTGTATTTGGTGTATTAGGATTAGGATTGTTATTGTTATTATTTATACATAATTTAAGTATATTTATTAAAAGAATATTAACGTCTTCAAAATTTATGTTTTTATTCTTTTCATAAAAATCTTCAATTATCTTTTTTTTTGAAGATATATTTACATTTGAACAACTGTTCATGTTTTATATTTATTCATGTTATTATTTTTATATTATTTTATTACTATATAATTCCTAAATACATTTACATCCGTAACTATCGTGTAATTACATTTGTAAATAATAAAATTACAATTGTAATTTAGAAAACTTTTTTATAATATTGATTTTTTTAGATTTTTTAGATTTTTTAGATTTTTTAGATTTTTTGGATTTTTTGGATTTTTTGGATTTTTTGGATTTATGCCAATTTAAAAATTACTGTAGTTGCTACGATTTGTGGAGTTGCTGATCCTGAACCGGATTGACCATTTAATGTTATGGAAGGCGCAAAAGAGGTATGATTACGAAATTGAATTTTAGCAGCAAACCCTGATGGTGATAAACTTGTAGCTTCATATAAAATATCAAGAGGAGATATATAAACTATTACGGATGAAGAATTTTGTGCTGATCCTGTTGGCGAACCTACTATAGTTCCAGGAATAGCAACATCATTTAAAAATATAGTGAATTGACATGGTTCTTGATGATAAATATTGAAATAAATATTATAATATCCCGAAGACCATATGAGTATATCTGATGTGTTTATTAAACAGTCACAGTCTCCATACTTAATTGCTATGCTATCAAAAATTACATTTTCTTCTGCCAATAAAGTTTGTTCAGTTAGTCTATCTGTATGAATAAATGTTTGGGAAAATTTAGGACCAGTTGGTCCTTGAGGACCTGTGTAACCAGTGAATCCAGTGTAACCGGTGTATCCAGTGAAACCTGTATAACCTGTGAAACCGGTGTATCCCGTGTAACCTGTGAAACCAGTGTAACCTGTGAAACCAGTGTAACCAGTGAAACCTGTGAAACCAGTGAAACCTGTGAAACCAGTGAAACCGGTGTAACCAGTGAATCCTGTGTAACCAGTGAAACCAGTGTATCCAGTGAAACCGGTGTATCCAGTGAAACCGGTGTAACCAGTGAAACCGGTGTAACCAGTGAAACCTGTGTATCCTGTGAATCCAGTGTAACCAGTGAAACCGGTGTAACCTGTGAAACCGGTGTATCCAGTGAAACCGGTGTAACCAGTGAAACCTGTGTATCCTGTGAAACCGGTGTAACCGGTGAAACCTGTGTATCCAGTGAAACCGGTGTAACCAGTGAAACCTGTGTAACCAGTGAATCCTGTGTAACCAGTGAAACCAGTGAAACCTGTGTAACCAGTGAATCCTGTGTAACCAGTGAAACCTGTGTAACCAGTGAAACCTGTGTAACCAGTGAATCCTGTGTAACCAGTGAATCCTGTGTAACCAGTGTATCCAGTGAAACCGGTGTAACCAGTGTATCCAGTGAAACCGGTATAACCAGTGTAACCAGTGAAACCAGTATAACCTGTTGGTCCTGTATAACCTGTTGGTCCATGACATCCTCTTGGTCCATGACATCCTGTTGGTCCGCGACATCCTCTACTTCCATCTTTTCCATCTTTTCCATCTTTTCCATCCTTTCCATCTTTTCCATCCTTTCCATCTTTTCCATCTTTTCCATCTTTGCCATCCTTTCCATCTTTACAACAACAATTATTATCACAATTATCACAATTATCACAATTATCACATGGGTCGTCTCCATAGTTATCTTCTACATAGATACCGGTGTTATTAACACCATACAAAGCACTTTCATGAAAGTTTTTTAACTCTTCCATTATACATTGTAAAAGTATTTTATTTTTTACCAAAATTTTGATTATTTCCTAAATATTTTCTTACCATATATGCTTTAAATTACAATGTAAATTAATAAATAATTTATTACTGTAAATTGAAAATCAATTCTATGAATATAAGTATAATTATTATAATTTTATTTTGTAACTCTAATCTATTTTGTAACTCTAATCTATTTTGTAACTCTAATCTATTTTGTAACTCTAATCTATTTTGTAACTCTAATCTATTTTGTAATTATGAAATGAATTATGGGTTTTATTTTATTAAAATATCTTTTTTGTTTTCATAGCTTATTGAAAACATATTTTTTAGGTGTTCTATATCTTTTAGGAATGTTTTATTATGTATAAAATGTTGTATTATTTCTATCATTTGGAAAATTAATTTTGAATCTATGTAAGTATATATTCCATTGTTGTCATTTTTTTTTAATAAGTGATATATTCCTTCTATTTTTAGTACTTGTAACATATAATAATTTTGAAATAATACTTCTATTATTTTATCATTATTTTCATATTCTATTTTTGAAAATTCATTTGTTAGATCATTTATCTTTATATTTTTAAAAGATGTGTCGTTTTGACATATCTTCATATATTCTATACAAGATTCTAATAATAATTTACGTATATCATTCCAATTTTTATAACTCGAATTAAATGATATTTTACAATCTTCATTACACAACAAAAGTCCCATTTTTTTTGTATTTACCTTTATATATATTTTATATTTATTATCTTTTTAAAGAATATTCTTTAAAAAGATTTTGCCATCATTTGTGCTGTACTTATTGTTTTTTTGCTGTACTTATTGTTTTTGTGCTGTACTTATTTTTTCTTTGTGCTGTACTTATTTTTTCTTTGTGATGTACTTATTTTTTCTTTGTGATGTACTTATTTTTATTGAGTATTTCTGTTTCTTGCTTAGCTCTGTTTCTTGCTTACCTCTGTTTCTTGCTTAGCTCTGTTTCTTGCTTACCTCTAAGCTTCCACTGTATTATTTCCTGATTTGATATACCATTCTGGTGGTGTTAAATAATTTTGACCATTACAGTTACTTCCGTTAGTTCCAAAAGGAAATGGTTTTTGACTTCCTATTGGAGCTGTACAACGTCTTTGAATATGTTGAGTATGTTGACTTGAATCTTGTGGATTTCTAATAAATTTGGTATATCTACCGTTTCTTGCCATATCATTAAATTTAAATCTTGCTGTTGTATTATAACATAAAGTTGGTCCACAACATTTTTTGAAACCTACATATTTTTCTGCTGCATTTACATCTGTAACACAATCATTAGCTGTAGAAATGTTGGAAATATAATTACCTTGACTTTTCGTATCTGATTGCCAACTTCCATCATAATTTGCTTGAACCCAATTATTAGGATATTGACCATTGTATGCCCATCTATATTTCTTTCTTAACATACCATAAGTAGTTAAAACAGTTGGTTTTACATAATATTGTTGTTCTCCTTCCACTAAAACTTCGTTTACATTAAAGGATGGAAGTGGTGTGGCATATTTACCATATGTTCCTCCATTTCCTATTGGATATACTCCTCTATACGGAGTTCCATTTTTCGACATTCGCATCGATTGTCCTACATATCCTACATTTCGGTAAGGACCATTTAATGAAAATCCTACTGGTCCATAGCTATTGATAGCATCTTGAAGTACTAGAGTGTTTTTACCAAATGGACCTTGAGGTAACCAAAAACCACCTGGTGGCTTTCCTGAACGTTTAGAACCATATTGAATTACAGATTTTTTTTTGAATGCTGTTATTGACATATAACATAATAAGAGATAATATGTTTTGTTTAGAATATACGTATTTTTTTTAAATATAAATTAATTTTCTTTTTTCTGGGTCCTCATGTAATGCTCTTAATAAAAACCAGTATAACTTTGTTCCTTTTATTTGGTTTAAATCGGATTCTGAAAAAGTTGGATATGTACTTTTATTTGGATTTGGATTTGGATTTGTGAATAGCTCTGTGTTTTTAAAAAAACTATTTTGTAGTAAGTAAGTAACTATGACTGCTAAGCTATAATAAATACATTTGTAATTTACTTTAGATGGAATAATAGATACATATCTTACTTCTGGTGCTATAAAAAAGGATTTTGTAAAAGGAGAATGAAATGTTATTTTATTGTTTTCTAGAGGATATAAATACTCTGTTGATATTTGAAGAAAAATATTTTCATTTATTACGATAATTGTTTGTGGACTATATCCATAAAAACTGTAATTTACATTCAATAAATTATTTAGTTGTTTTATTAAACAATATATAAGTATTTGACATTTTTCATAACTCCATTTTGAGTTTCTATATTCACTTAATGTTGAAATAGACGAAGCTTGAAATGAGAATTCATTCTTTTCTTTATTAACAGTTAATCCAGTTAATAGTTTGGTTTGTTTCAAGTTATTGAAAAGAATGGTAGATTTAGATTTATATTCATTATGACTTTGGATTTGGTTTGATGATAATTTTATTTTAAAAAGGTCTGGTATTTCTTTATTATTATAAATAGTTAATTCTTTGGTAAAAAAAATAATTGTATCATTATTAATGTTGTTATTATTAATGTTATTAATGTTGTTATACATTTTCTTTATTTTGTATTATTTATTTATTTGATTTCTTTTTTATAAACTAATTTGTTGTAAATTAAAAGAATATTTTCTTGCTGTTCTTGGTGGTGATGTAGATGGACTTTTGGGTAATTTTATTTCTTCCATTTCATTATTATTAGTATTATTTGTGTTTGAGTTTGAGTTTGGGTTTGAGTTTGAGTTTGAGTTTGGGTTTGTTGAATTATAAAATGGTTTTTTAAATGCTGAAATTTTCCAAAACCATGGATCATCATAAATTATTTTTATATCTTTACCTGCTATTAATTTTTCTCGAATTGAATTGGTTCTTTCATCTTCATTCCATTTTTTAAAATGAATAAATGCTCTTTTGAAACAATCTCCATTTTTATTTGTTATATTTTTTAAATCTATTTTATGAATTATTCCTAGTTTCAAATTATTAATAGTAATTCTAATTGTTTGTTCAGTGACATTATTAAATAATCTTGGAATACATAAACTTGGTGTAAAACAAGATATATTTATTTTATTACTATTGATATTCATATTTATATTGCTATTCATATTGCTATTCATTTTGATTGAATTTAAATATTTATGATACTTGAATTCAATTTTTTAATCGTTTGATTTTTTAATCGTTTGATTTTTTATTTTTAATTTATTTTTTGTATACACCACAAGTCAGAAGTTAAAACAGAATTTAATAAATAGTTATAAGGTAAATAAAAATAACCTTTATCTCCCCATGAAGTTCCCCAAGAATTTCTCATTATCCATAATTGTTTTGTATCATTGTATCCAACACATACTACGGCGTGACCACCTAAAAGTTGTTCTTTTTGTAAATTTGGCATTGGAACCAATCCTGTAGAAGCAACTGCTGCTGACTCAAAAGATTGATATACTAATATTCCTACTACAAAAGGATATCCGGCATTTAATGCTGCTTTCATTTGTGATAAAGTATTTTGAATATTTTGAACTTGAGTTGCTTTGTGTGCCAATGCTTGAGTATAACATTGAGCTGGAGGTTTTACGGCAAAATTGGAAATAATGTATGGCCAACTTGTTTCTGGACAAATTCCGTAGGTTTGTAGTGACAAGATTCCATCTGCTAAAGTAGCACCAGCATCAATTGGTACATCTTTTTCAATGACTCTTTCATTATAATATAAAAATAGTCTAGAACCTTTAATCATGTTTGGATTTTCATATCCAATTAAACCACATAAAGCATTTGCTGTACATGATCCTAGTGAACCTTGGTCACATATTGGAGGCATTTTTGGTCTTAGATCTACAATTGTTGGAAGAGGAGTTGGTTTGGGAGGAACTGGGGGTGTTGGAAGAGGAGTTGGTTTGGGAGGAACTGGGGGTGTTGGAAGAGGAGTTGGTTTGGGAGGAACTGGGGGTGTTGGAAGAGGAGTTGGTTTGGGAGGAACTGGGGATGCTAGAAGAGGAGTTGGATGATGTGAATTTTCCTCTGTAAATATTAGATATTTTAAACTAGATGGGTCCTCTTTTTTTATGATCAATCCGTAACTTCTTTTTGTTATTGGTGTGCCCTTTGTGAACTCTGTCATTAATATATTACATTACCTTTATATAATTATTTTGACAAAAAAAATGACTTTGATTAAGATTTAAAAATTTTATTTTTATTTATTATTATTATTTTTATTTATTATTATTATTTTTACTATTTAATATTCATCAAAACTATCGTAATCATATTTTTCCATAAATTTATCTTTGAATAATTTATATTTTCTTTCTTCTTTATCTTCTTCATCTTCTTCATCTTCATATTGTTCTTCTTCACTTGGAAACTGTATATCATAATTATTTTTTTCTTCTTGTTCTTCTTCTTGTTCTTCTTCTTCTTGTTCTTCTTCTTGTTCTTCTTCTTCTTGTTCTTCTTCTTCTTGTTCTTCTTTTATATCGATTAAGTCAGGTAAATCTTTATATAATTCATATTCTTCCTGTAATTTTTCATCTCCAATATCATCCAAGTTTAC
>Ga0214923_10004815_pt1 | contig 16035 bp, 11 predicted proteins | sample LL1510_MetaG_FD_177993 | JGI IMG/M metagenome (GOLD analysis project Ga0214923, IMG submission 177993) | Freshwater microbial communities from Lake Lanier, Atlanta, Georgia, United States - LL-1510 | ecosystem: Environmental > Aquatic > Freshwater > Lake | place: USA: Georgia | collected...
TCCGGAGAGGCAGGATCAAAGTTCTGCGGCAAGGGAATGGTCGTGGCCGGGAGGGCCACGCCCCGCTTGCCGGCGAACCCGCCCCAGCAAAAATGCCGCCATGGACTCCGGGGTGGGGCGAAAGTTCATCGCAGGGACGGAAATTTTGGCTTATCGTGAGGCGATCTTGAAAATTCTGGGGATCTCGGCTTTTTATCATGATTCCGCCGCGGCGCTGGTGGCGGATGGGGAGATTGTGGCTGCCGCCCAAGAGGAGCGCTTTAGCCGCAAGAAGCACGACGAGGCTTTCCCGGCCCAAGCAACCGAATATTGCCTTCGCGAGGGCGGCCTCAGGCCGGAGGATCTGGATTACGTTGCTTTTTATGAAAAGCCTCTGAGAAAATTTGACCGTCTGCTGGAAACGTATCTGGCACTGGCACCGGCGGGCTTTCCCTCTTTTCTTCGCGCCGTGCCGGTGTGGCTGAAAGACAAGCTGTTTCTGGCAAGGCGGATGCGGGAAAAACTGCCGGGCTACCGGAGGGCCTTTGTCTATCCCAGCCACCACGAGTCCCATGCCGCCAGCGCCTTTTTTCCCTCCCCCTTTCAGGAGGCGGCCATCCTGACCATGGATGGTGTGGGGGAATGGGCCACGGCCAGTATTGGGGTGGGACGGGGAAACCGGATCGAGTTGCTCCGGGAGCTTCACTTTCCCCACTCTCTGGGGCTTTTGTATTCCGCCTTCACCTATTTCTGCGGTTTCAAAGTGAATTCCGGCGAATACAAGCTCATGGGGCTGGCGCCCTACGGGGAGCCGGTCTTTGCGGATTTGATACGAAAACATCTGGTGCGGATTTTTGACGATGGATCCATTTGGATGGATCAGTCCTACTTTCATTATGCGGGAGGGCTGACGATGACCTCCAACAAGTTCAACGGGCTTTTCGGCGGCCCGCCCCGCAAGAAGGAATCCCCCATTGGAAAGAGGGAGATGGATTTGGCGGCCTCGATCCAAGTGGTCACCGAGGAAATCATGCTGAAAATGGCCCGGCACGCGCACCGTTTGACGGGGATGAAACATCTCTGTTTGGCCGGGGGCGTGGCCCTCAATTGCGTGGGCAACGGCAAGCTGCTGCGGGAAGGCCCCTTTGAGGACGTTTGGGTTCAGCCGGCCTCGGGCGATGCCGGGGGCGCCCTGGGAGCCGCTCTCTTCACCTGGCATCAACTTTTGGAAAAGCCCCGAACCGCCCGGGACAAGGATGCGATGCAGGGATCCTACCTGGGGCCGAAGCCCGACGATCAATCCACCCGCGCTTTTCTGGAAAACGAGGGTGCGACATTCCATCACATCCCCGACGAGGCCCGACTGTGTGACGAGGTGGCCGGGCTGATTGCCTCGGAGAAGGTGGTGGGGTGGGTCAGCGGAAGAATGGAGTTTGGGCCGCGGGCGCTGGGGGCCAGGAGCATCCTGGGGGATGCCCGGAGCGAAAAGATGCAGACGCAGATGAACGTGAAAATCAAGTTTCGTGAATCGTTCCGGCCCTTTGCGCCTTCCGTGCTGGAAGAAAAGGCCTCCGACTGGTTTCAAATCGAACGGAACCACCGCAGCCCCTACATGCTGGTGGTCGCCCCGATTTTGGAGAAACACAGGGAAAATTCCAAGGGCGGCGGAAAAACCGGGTTGGACCGGGTGAAGGAGCGGAGGTCCAGTTTGCCGGCCATCACGCACGTGGACTACTCCGCCCGCATGCAGACGGTGGGGAAGGGGACCCGGTATCGGAAGTTATTGGAGGCGTTTGAGCGCAAGACGGGTTCGCCGGTGATCATCAACACAAGTTTCAATGTGCGGGGGGAGCCGATCGTCTGCACAGCCGAAGAGGCCTACCGGTGCTTTCTCCATACGGACATGGATGCCCTGGTCATCAGCAATTTTCTCCTTCTCAAGGAGGAAAACGCCACCGCCAGCGCCGAGGCGCGGGCGAAGTATCTGCAGAATTTTGAATTGGATTAATGCAAGGCATGCAGAAAGGAGATAGCAGATAGAAGATAGGAGATAGGAAATCCCCTATTTTCTAACTCCTATATCCTATCTACTGGTAAAGCCATGATCAGCGTCCAGTGGAATCCCGGTCGGAAGCAGCTCCGGCAGTTTGCCGGAATCTGGTTTCCGGCTTTTTGCGCCCTTGTGGGTTGGACGGTGGCCAAAAAAACCGGCCAATGGCACGCGGTGGAGGCAGGATGGGTGGCGGCGGGGATCCTCTCCTTGGCGGGGTTGATCTTTCCGCCTTTGATCCGGCCGGTATTTGTCGGACTGATCCTGCTCACCTATCCGATCGGATGGGTGGTCTCTCATGTGCTTTTGGGAATCATTTTTTACGGAGTGGTGACCCCGATCGGGCTCATTCTGAGATGGAGCGGGCACGACCCGCTCAGCCTGAAAGAAGTCCCCGGAAGCTCGCTCTGGAAAACCCCGGTTGGCAAAACAGATCCGGCCAGTTATCTTCGGCAAAGCTGAAATGAGCGGGGAACAACGATCCAAGTTCGAGGAGCAGGCGGAGAAGGCCGGGGGAGGTTTTTTTCAGGAATTCTGGCTGTTTTTAAAAGAGAACAAAAAATGGTGGCTTCTCCCCATTCTCCTCGCTTTTTTGCTGATGGGGGCCCTGTTGCTTGCCGGCGGAACCGGTGCGGCCCCCTTTATTTACACCCTGTTTTAATTTTTCCGCGGTCGCAAGAGTCTCCATCGCGAATCGCGGTCCGACGACAGGCCGCGCCTGGGCGTGATCCGGCAAACACGGCACGAATAGCCGCGGCCTTTCATCGTGTTAAAAAAACACGGAATTCCCAATCTTGAGTCAAAGCGTCACGCGGAAAGGCAACCGCCCATGGGTTTCCGGATGATTAGCGAACCAAAGACTTTGTTGATTTATGGGAATTGCAATCCATGCTAATGCTTGTGAGGCAATTTCTTGCGCTCTGGGTCGTGGTTTTGCTTTCTTTCGTTTCAAAAAACAGTTTTTCCGCCACGCGGACAGGAGAATTTTACTATATTGACCTAGGTGCAGGAAAAGCCGTGATCACGTCCTACGACGGGTCTTATGAGGACACGGTGACCGTGCCCAATACCATCGACGGTCTATCCGTCATCAGCATCAGCAACACCTTCAAATACAGTGATGTCAGCAAGCTGACCCTGCCCAACTCCATCGGAGCCATCGAACAAAATGCCTTTCAGGAGTGTGTGGCGCTTTCCGCCCTCACCATTCCCGTCAATATTACCAACATACAAAGCTACGCTTTTTTGGGTTGCACCGGTCTCAAGACGCTCACTTTCTCGGTGGGCACAAATCGGATTTCCTGGGGGGATGGCGCTTTTCAGGGTTGCACCAAGCTAAGCCAAATTGAAATCCCGGACCGTGTGAGGGAAATATCCGAGCATCTTTTTGATCGCTGCTCCTCGCTGAGCAATGTGGTGGTCCAGGGGGAATTCGAGAAGATCGGGGCCTATGCCTTTCAAAACACAACTTCGCTCAAAAACCTGGTTTTTCAAAGCAATGTTATGGCCGTCTTGCATAACACCTATCCGCCAGAAGGCTTCTATGGAGGGCCGGATATTGGTTCTTACCGCGAGGGGGCGTTCGAAGGCAGTGGTCTAACCAACGCCTTGTTCCGCGGCGACGTGACCACCATCGAATCTTTCGCATTCAGAAAAATGCCAAACCTCAGGACGATCTATTTTGAGGGAGATGTGAAAAATATTGGGAGCAACGCTTTCGAGCTTTGTCCCAGTCTCGAGACGCTTGTGGTAGGTGGTGGTGTCGATCGTTTGGGTTCCTATTTATTTAAAAACTCCCCTTCCTTGACCAACATTGTTTTTTACGGGGGAGTCAAAACAATTGGCGACCTGGCCTTTGCGGGAGCCAGCCAGCTCAGAACCTTGGCTCTGCCTGAGGGGCTGGTGCAAATCGGGGAGCGGGCCTTCGATGGATGCAGCGGGCTCAAGGAGTTGTTTTTGCTCTGCACCAATCCTCCCAATTGGGGGCCCGGGGCTTTCCGGGGATGCGCCAACCTTACGATCTACTACCCTGCCGACGCCCCCAATTGGAAAAACTTCAACAATTACGGCAACCGGCCGGCCCGCCCCTTTCAGACCAACCTGACCATCACTTGGCCGATGGCGGAATCCCTGCGCTTGGGCAAAAAACTGGCCGACTCTTCCTTGACAAACGGCAGCGCCAAATTCGAGGGAACAACCAACCAGGTGCCGGGTACTTTTGCCTTTGCCGACACCAACATCCAACCCCCGGCCGGCATCACGGCACAATCCGTCATTTTCACCCCGGGGGTATGGTATCTTGGGGAAAAAACCAATCCGGTAAGCGTGCAGGTTTATTCCAACATTCCCGAAATCCAGGTTCCCAACACCCTGACCTACCCTGTGGGGAAAGCGTTTGCCTACACCATTCCGGCGACCGATTCGCCGCGTCGCTTCACCATTCAAGGACTCCCCGCGGAAATCCAGGGGGATTTGACCCAAGGACAAATCAGCGGTGTTCCCGCCAAGGTGGGAAGTTTTCCCTTGCGGGTGACCGCTCAAAACGACGAAGCGCCTCCCGGATCCGCCAGTCTTGTTCTGAAATTCACCAAAGGCACCCCGGTGATCAGCGGGCCTCCCGTGGGCTCCGACCTTCGGGCCGGACAGCCTTTGGCCAAAAGCCTTTTGGCCGGCGGCACGGCGGTCACGGACCTTGGGCCAACGGAAGGCAAGTTTGTCTGGCAGGTTCCGGATCGCCGCCTCCCCGCAGGCAGCCATCAACCGGTGGTCCGGTTTATCCCCTCCGACACGGCGAACTTCCGATCCGTGTCGTTCTCCATCCCGCTGAAAATTCTGGGCATCACCAACAACCTGGCGCCGACCCGGCTGATCCAAGGAAATTTCACGGGGGAAGCCTACCGGGTGCTGGCTAACTTTGAGCCAACCCGGATCCAGGTTCATGGTTTGCCTCCGGGGTTGAGCCTGGACCCCAAGACCCGGGTGGTTTCAGGCCGTCCCAGCCAGACGGGGGAATTTGTGGCCACCTTCATTGTCTTTGACGAAACCGGGCCCTTGGCCGCGCAGAAAACCTTCACCATCGTTTCCCCGCGCCTGAAAAATTATCTTCAGCAGGCCCTGGCTTTTTTGGGCATGCCATCGGCCGTCCCCTAAGGGTTGCTTGTGTTCAGGCTTCAGTCCTTGGAATGCCGGGCCAACTCCGGGCCTGAGGCGGAGAGATGAGGGATCGTCGGGTTCCCGGCTTGCGCCCCCTGCTCATAGGGGCATTTCTTTGGATCCCCACCCTCGATCCCATGCAGGGACGGGCCGAGGATGCGACATTGGCCGGCGGCGTGGCGCAGGTTTTGGTCATCCGCGAGGGGGGACAGCTATGGGGCATGGGGACGAACCAGTCGGCGGCTTTGGAGGTGCCCCAACGGGAGATGAACTTTCACACCAACCTCCTATCTCCCTACCGGCTCGGCGGGGAAAGTGATTGGGTGGCGGTCGAGGCGATGGGGGATGCACAGGGAACCTGTTTTGCGTTACGCAAAGATGCTCTCCTCCAAGATCCCCGTCTCTGGGCTTGGGGGGAAAACTCCGCCGGGCAGTTGGGGAACGGCACGTTGGCGAACCAAAAAATACCTGTGCTGACCGGGAACGGGTGGAGGTGGAAATCGGTGTCCGCTCGCGGGGGTTCGGTTTTTGCCATCCGGTCGGACGGGACTTTGTGGGCATGGGGCAAGAATGAGGGGGGAACCGGGGCGTTGGGCATTGGAAGGGGCAGGGGGGCCATCCAGAACTTACCCGTGCAGGTAGGCTCGAGTGGCGATTGGCAAAGTGTGCAAGCCTCCCTGGGCTCGGCCATCACCCTGACCAACTCCAACGGGGTGAGCACCCTGACGGCAGGCAGGGGCGGGGCGGGCATCCGTGGAAACGATGAGATTTGGGCGTGGGGAACGACGTTCGCGAAGTTGGTCACGACCAACGGATCAGGATCAAGCAACGGCTTGGTCTACGCCGTTTCCACCAACTTCACCCCCAAACGAGTGGGGACGGAATCTGGGTGGAAGCAAATCGTTTTTGCCCAATCCGCCTATGCCCTGAAAAGAGACGGCTCCTTGTGGCAATTCAACAACGACAAAGGCAGCTTTGACCCGTTCCCCTCCGCCACGAACAACAATCGTTTGAATTGGAAGGTCCTTCGCGGAATCCAAACCGGGGAAGGGACCAATGCCACGGGTCACGTCCTTGGAATCAAAACGGACGGCACCCTTTGGGCTTGGGGGGACAATTCCCGGGGTCAAGTCAGTGACAAGCTCTCCCGTGAGAGCCCACAGGACGAGCCTTGGCCGATCACCGAGATTGATGATTTGCCGGATGATGGCTGGGCGGAGATTGGGGTGGGGCCCAATTTCTCCCTGGCGGTGACCCGGGACGGCGTTCTTTATTTTTGGGGAAGCCCGGTGATGCCTTTGGCGGGCACCCAAAGGCAGCCCGTGAAGCTGGATGGCATCCAGTGGAAAAATATACTGGCCGGATCGGACTTTTCCCTCGGTGCGGATTCTGACGGGAAGTTGTTTGCCTGGGGTGCCACGGATTTGCCCCTCACCAACCAAATGACCCGTTACACTCCGGAGCCGATCGACGGGGGCCTCTCCTCCGCGGAATCCGGTTGGGAGGGAAATTTCGGATGGACCCGGGGATTGGCGGTGGCGGGGCGTCAGGTTTTGGCCATGAACGCAAGCGGGGGCCTCAGGATTTGGGGGGACTCAGATTCTCCCAATCCATCCCTGCCTTGGTGGAATCCGGTCCGGACGGAGGGCACTGTCCAAGACCTTGGGTCCGGCTGGCAGTCCCTTGCGGCCAACCGCGGTTTGGCCAGGCTCCCTTCTGGAGCGAATTCCCCCGGCAGCAATGATCCTGTCGGCATGGTGGGCGCCCTCCGTCTGGACGGGACGCTATGGACCTGGGGAACCAACGATGTGGGGCAGTTGGGGGACGGCACCAAGCTGTCCCGGGATCGGCCCCAAAGGGTGGGAAATGACACCAACTGGGACGGTGTGGAGGTCGGGGGCGCCCACGTCCTAGCCTGGAAAAAAGACGGGAGCCTATGGGGTTGGGGAGCGAACTCGAATGGGGAACTGGGTTTGACCACCCAGCAGGTCGTCACAAGCAACAATTATTCGGGAGGAACCAACGGAACCAACGCGACGAACAGGGCCGGGGACACCAATTCTGGCAAGACCTCGCAAAAATACACCGGGAGGGTGCGCACCACGACCATCGGGCTCGCCTCCAATGTCAGTCGCCCGACTTTGGTGCTCAACAAAGGGTGGGGAGTGATGCAGGTCTCCGCCGGAGCGAGCCATACCTTGGTGCTGAACAAAAACCGCACCCTCTGGAGCATGGGAGCGGATGATGCGGGACAGCTGGGGCTGGGGCGGCCGGTCCGTCCGGAATCGTCGACCAACACCAATGTTTCGGGCACCAATTCCAACAATGCATCCAACGGGGTCCGAACCTGGACCCGGACCAATGTGGTCACGAACATCCGCGTGGCTCCCTATCGGGTGGAGACCAACGTGGATACGGTGATCGACCGGGGGACGATGTTTCAACCCCAAAGAGTAGGCCGGGAGCGATGGCAATCCGTCTCGGCCGGAGGAAGGCATAGTCTGGGAGTGCGCATGGACGGAACCCTCTGGGCATGGGGAGACAATTCCTTCGGACAGCTGGGTATTGGAAATCTGATATCGACCCAGATTCCGACCCAAGTGGGAGCGGGCAACCGTTGGGACCGGGTTTTCGCGGGGCAAAAACACAGTCTGGCGCTGCAAAGGGACGGCTCTCTCTGGACCTGGGGTTTGCACGACGGGCGCCTGGGGATTCCCGTCCTCGAGGATTCAAACCTCCCGCCGCGAGAAGTTTCCTTTGGGTTTGTGGGGTTGGCCACCCTTTTGATTGAGCCCGCATGGGGAGGCAGCCAGATTTCCGGATCCGGTTTGGTGGCCTTTGATCCCCGGGGCGGATCGGCCAAACTCTGCCTGCAGTTGAGCGGCTCCGAGTGGTCGGGAAGCGGCGGGTATCAAGCCAACCAGGGAAGTTTGAAATTTTCCAGCCTCACGCTGGCCCCCTCCTCCGCAACCGGGGCTTCTTCCTCTGAGGCTGGCGCCACCGATTCAGCCTCCCGCTTTCAATTGGGCGAGCTGAAGAGCAGTTGGTTTTGGCCGGGGGAATTCCGGGGAAGTGCCGCCCTCGATGGGCGCGCCTGCCGTGCCATTCTGTTGCTTGCAGGAGATGCGGATCGGGATGGAATTCCCGACCTGGTCGATAGCTCCCCCTGGGGAGCTCCCCCGAAGCTGCCCAGCCCGCTTACGCTATCGAGAAAGCTGGGAACCAAATTCGACTTTCAATTACCTCTGCCCGACAGCAGCTGTTATCCTATTCTTTCCCCTGATCTTTCGGACCTTCCGCCCGATTTGTATTATGAGGGGAATTGGATCCGGGGCAGTGTGACGAACCGGAACCAGATCGGAACTCACCCCGTGGTCGTTGGCGCCGGTAATTTATCCGGAGAGACCTACCGCACGCTGCAAATTGAGGTCTTGCCCGCCGATCCCTCCCTGGATGAACCGGACCGTTTGGTTTGGATTCAGGGCCGGCAACCGTTCAGCCACACCCTCCAGATGAGGGATCCCGCCGCCCCGGGCTATCCATACAGCTTTGAAGCTCGCAATCTTCCGGGGGGGCTGGCGCTTGAGCGGAATACCGGAGCGATCCGACCTTTCCTTCCGAATTCCAAGGGACCTCCCGAGCCGGGTCTCTACGCGGTCTCCATCCGGGTCACCCACCCGGGGGGAGGGTTGGGAACGGGGGTCTGGTTGCTTGAATCACGTCCGGGCCCGGAAGGGCAGTGGATGGTGGGGACTCCCTTGAAATTCCAGATCAAGCTTGGCGGCAAGGGGAAGACCACGCTCCAAACGGCGTTGCCTGCGGGTCTCCAATACGACCCCGCCAAGGGATTGATCAGCGGGACCCCCTTGGAGGCGGGGGAGTTTCCCATGGCCGCAACGCAGCAGGGCGGTGTCGGGGAGCCGATGAACACCTTCACGCTGTCCATCCAACCCTCCGTTGCCTCCCGGAACTCCGTGGACAAACTTCTCTCAGGATCCGCCTCCCACGGACTTTCGGGTTGGAGTGCCCCGGCAATTTTTTCAGCCGGCCCCCTTTCCGAGTTTAGGGTCGAAACAAGCGGGCAGCTGGCGAGGAGGGCAGGCAACCCGGCCCTGGGGTATGCTTTGAGCTGGACCAATACGGATGGCTGGAAATGGGACGAGAGTGCGGGGGAGGAGTCCACCCGATTAACCCTCACCGAAACGGCCCTGCGCCGATCGCAGAGATGGGAAGTTCTCAAAAAACAAACCAACGCCCTGCGCCTGGCGGGGATCTCCTATGCTTCAGCGGCGACGGGGACTTACTCGTCAAACAGCATGTTTTGGCTCCGGAGTGTGGAGGGGCAAAAGCTCCCCCGGGGGAGCGCGCCCGGCGCGTGTCTCCTGGATTTTTCCCAAACGAACTATGTGCAATGGATTTCCCAGCGGGTCAAATATTTGGTGGAGAGTGGCTGTGTGGACGGGGTCTATCTCCCGGAGTGGGACGAGGCGGATCTTTGGCCCAAGGAGGCTCAGCCCGCGTTGGGGGTCCCCGGCGGGCCAACGTTGGCGGCCAGGCTCGCACTTCTCAAAAATCTTCGTACGGCGGTTGGGTCCAAGGGCTGGATTTTTGCCGAGACGACCGGAAATACTTGGACGGCCACGGGATACCTGATCGACGGGGTGCATCTGGTGGCGGCAACAGAGCCTCCGCCGCAATGGCCTCCTGCGGAGGCCTGGAATCCCGAGCCTTACTCTGTCCGCGACCCGGGGGGCAAAAACGCCTGGCAAAAAATGGAGGAAGCTTTGGTTTGGTTCGGCACCGGGGGAACCTTGAGAAAACCCGGGACGGTGGCCCTGGAACTATGGTCCCGATACGGAAAAGCGGATCCCCGGAACCTGCCAACCCGCTGCACCGGCCTGGCCCTGAGTCTGTGCCTGAGTGACGGGGCTTATTTGTTTGCGGAGCCGGATTGGTGGCAGGAAAACGGAAAACCGATCCGTGCGGGCGAGCATTTATGGTATGCGGAGTGGGATCGAGTCTTGGGCCAAGCGGTTGAATCGAGGCAAACTTTGCCGAATGAGCAGGGTGTTTACATGAGGGAGTTTGAAAATGGCTGGGCGGCTTATGCCCCCGCAGACCGATCTGATTTCCGAACCCTGACCTTCGCCCGTCCGGTGACCAGTTTAAAGGGCGGACAAAAAGCGGACCGGCATCAACTGGCCCCCGGGACAGGGGATATTTATTACCTCCCCAAGGAGTAGGGAATCGGCCCAACTTCCCTGCCGCCGTGCGGCCTAGGCTAGGAGGCAAGATGCGTTCGCAACCGGCTGGCAGCGGGGCGTTTTCCAAAAAACCATGCAAGATATACGGTGTGGAGGGCGGACCATCCGGCCCAGAGAAAGAGATAGTGTCGCCCACAGGGGCCCATCATGGGGAGGAGGCGCCAAAGGGAAAAGGCGGCCAAGCCCAGCCAGAGGGCCACCCAGTGCAGGGTGAAGAAGCTGAAGAAACGAAGGGGGGCGGAGGGAAGGAAGCCGCCGATCTTGGCGGCATCGATGGGGTAGAAGTAAAGGTCCTCGATTTCGGATCCAATCAACGTGCCCTTCCCCAGGGCTTGGTTCAGACGGGATTCCAGGTGGCGGGCATGGAGTCGGGCAAAGTCAACAAAGTGGAGGTAGAAGCAGGACTGGGTGCCGGCGGTGATGACGAGGAAGGGAACGAGCGCCAGGGAGACCGCGCGATTCCAAAGGAGGCAACCGATCACCAGCACGAGGAAAAAGTAGAGACCGTGAAAGAACTTCCTATGGTAGGCGTATTGCATCTCGCGCATGCGCCGAAGTTGCTCCATCCAAGCCTGAATTTTCAGATCCTCTTTGGCCATGGGGAGATCCTGCCTGTTCTTGGATCGCTGGACAACCTTGCGACTTCCCCGCAACCGACTTTTGGGAGAGCCTATCCGGATGGAGATGAACCAAAACCAGCCGGAATCCCGGAAGCCGGGGTTGATCGGGTTGGGGCTTATCCTGGTGGTCGGGCTGGGGTTTGCACTGGGGCACTGGTTCCATTCGGCGGATCCCGAACCGGAGAGGTTGCCGGTTCCCTCGGCCCCGTCCCTTTTCGCGGCCCCCTCCAGGTTGGTGGTGTACCACGAAGGGCCGGCGCTTCCCCAGGTTTGGATCGACACGTTTTCCGGCGCCCCCGGGTATCCCAAGATCGACCTGCGTACTTTGGTCCGGCATGCCGACGGGAGCTGGCCGGTCGACGGGGATGTCTATCTGCTCAAGGCGCGAACGTTTCCCGAAATGGGAAGAAACCTCCTTTGGCTGGATCTGACCGGAAAAGTTTCGTCCGAGGGCATCAATCCTGTTTTTCTGGCCCAGGCGTACGATCCTGCCGGCAAGCAGAGCCGCCCCTGGAGAGTCAGTCCGTGGTTTTTCATGAAAAAAGTGGCGCCGGGCACCAATCCCAAGGTGGCCATGGCGCCCCCTGCGCGGTGGTGGAGTGAGATGCCGGCCCTTTTCCCCAACGACCCCGATCTTTTGGCGGCGATCTGGATCAAATCGCAAAACCGGTCGATCCGGCTGGGGGGTGAGCCGTCCAGAAACCAGGCGACTCAACAGGCCGAGACATCTTTGGCGGGAAAAACAGCATCGGAAGATGAATGTTGGAAAGCCCTGCAAGATGGGCAGGCAAACTTTTCTTTTCTGCCCTCCTGGCGGCTGATTCTCAATCCTCAGGCGGGTGGAGGATTGATTCGTTGGGCGGTCCTGCCCACGGGAACGATCGTGGAGTTCGAGGTGATGGCGGTGCCGGATGGCTCCCCAAAAAAAGAAATGGCCTGCAAGTTTCTGGACTTTCTGCTGGCCCCCTCCCAGCAGGCGGCCTTGTTGGGGGCGACGGGATATTTTCCCGTCCGATCCAAACCGGGCAAAGAGTGGGAAGGCTCCACCATGGCCATGCCCTCCGGAACCTGGTTTGACCGGAGTGAGTTTATCCTCTGGCCTTTTCCCCAGCCGGTGGTGCAACCGATCGTGACGGAGACCAATTCGATTCACGAGGGAAACTTGGAACCAAAGAGCCAGTAAAACTCCATCGGCCGACCGGAACGGTCAGCCCTGACCAAAAATGAATCTCAAAAACAAAATGATCTTAATCACCGGGGCAGGGTCGGGCTTGGGAAAAGCTTTGGCTATGGCGGCCGGGCAAGCTGGGGCGAAGGTGATCTGTGCCGGAAGAAGAAAGGAACGGATTGAGCAAACCGCCGCAGAGGTGACCAAGGCCGGAGGTGTGGGCGCGGCGGTGGAGATGGATGTCACGGATCCAAAATCCGTGGAGAAGGGGGTGAAAGAGGCGGAAAAGGCGGGGCCGATCGAGATTCTGATCAACAATGCGGGCATCATCACCGGCCTCAAAGCCGTGCAGGATCTCCCGGTCGAGGAGTGGGACAAAATCATGGCCACCAATGTGCGGGGTCCGTATCTGCTGCTTCGGGCCATTTTGCCGGGGATGATTCAGCGGGGGTTTGGACGGATTGTGAACATCAGCGCCCCGATCAAGCACCTGCCCAAGGCGTCGGCGTACTGTGCCTCCAAATGTGCGTTGGATTCATTGACGAAGGCGGTCTCCTACGAGGTGAAGGGCGCGGATATTTTGATCAATGCGGTGGAACCGCCCTTCCTCGACACGGAAATGCACAAGGGCGGTAAAAAGCCGGAGGAGGTGGTGGGGCAGATTCTCGAGTTGGCTGCGTTGGATGCCGGGGCAGCCAGCGGACGAATCATCAAAATCCCATAAAACGGCGTTCCTGTTCGGGATCAGGATGAAGATTGAGATGAAGTAAGAAAAAAACTACGTTCCACGAGTGTGGCCGAAGAGCTCAATGTGTAAGCGAGGGCAGAAGCGGAAGCCTTCGCGTTGGCAGATTTCGATAAGCCAAGGGGAGCGGGAGGAGAGAGTTTGGGCGTCGATTCCTTCGGGCATGAGGAGGATTTGGTGTAAGGGGACAGGGGGCAAGCGGGAGAGGAGGTGTTTGATTTCTGCGAGATCTCGCTCGGAGGAGACGACAAATTTGAGCTGAAAGTCATAGTTTTTGATCCAGTCGGCGATGACATCCGGGCGCAACCGCGTCTCCTCATGTTTTTTGGACCAAGCCGGATCACGCCCGGGGGGCGGGGAGGAGTTCGAGAGCTTGGGGCTCAGGGATGCGAGGTCGCAATCGATCCCCGCCGGCAAAACAGTGGCTGCAGTTTCGATGGTGATGTGTTTGCCGGTTTGTTTCAGCGTGGCAGCCAATTCGGGCAGGTCAGGAGCGATCATGGGTTCGCCGCCGGTGAGCACCACATGACGGCAGTTCCATTCGGAAACCTTTCGGAGAATCGCCTCGACCGACATTTCCGGGCCCTCCGGTTTCCAGGAGGCGTAGGGGGTGTCGCACCAATGGCACCGGAGGTTGCAACCGGAGGTGCGGATAAAAATAGAGGGAATCCCAGCGAGCAGGCCCTCCCCCTGGATCGAATAAAAGATTTCCGCGATCCGCATAGGATCAGGCGCCGGCGGGAGGTTTGGGCGGAAGGGGCGGGGTGGTGACGTAAGGGGTGGGATCCGGAACGCCGGCCTTCAGAAAAGCCTCCCGACGTTCGATGCAGGTTCCGCAGGTGCCGCAGTGGAGCAGTCCGCCTTTGTAGCAGGACCAGGTCCGGGCGTAATCGACTTTCAGTTCGGCCCCCCGCCGCACGATAGCCGTCTTGTCCATGGAGACAAAAGGGCGAAGGAGCTGGATGCGGGCGTAGGTTCCCGACTCCATGGCCCGGGCCATGGGGCCAAGAAAGTCTTCCCGGCAGTCGGGATAGATGGTGTGGTCGCCCGCATGGGCGGCAATGGCCACCGCCTCCGCCCCCATGCTTTCGGCGTAGCCGGTTCCCAGGGAAAGAAAAATGCCGTTGCGAAAAGGGACGACGGTTTTCTTCATCGTCTGCTCCTCGTAATGACCATCGGGGATTTTGCCTCCGGATTTGAGGAGGTCGGACTTGAAGGCATCGGCCATAAAGGTCAGCGGAACAATCCGGTTGGGAATACGCAGGGCGCGGCACTGGTCGGCGGCACAGGGTAGTTCCCGGGCGTTGTGCTTGGCCCCGTAGTCAAAACTAAGGGCCGCGACCACCTGTTCGGTGGCGGCCATATGATGCAGAACGGTGACCGAGTCGAGGCCACCGGAAAGCAGAACCACCACCTTCATGGAAAAAATGGATTATGGGCCTTTTCGTGGGCCACGGTGGTGACGGGGCCGTGGCCGGGCAGAAGAATCGTTTCCGGCGCCAGGGAGAGGACGTTGCTTGAGATGGATTCCAGAGCCTGGCGGTAGCGGGAGCGGATTCCACCCACCGATCCGGCAAAGATCACATCTCCGACCGCGGCGACCGGAGTTTCCAACCCTTGGAATTCATACACCGTACCACCGATGGAGTGGCCCGGGACGGTGTGAGCCTTGATCGACAGGCCGCCCACCTTGAAGGATTGGCCGCTTTTGACGGGTTTGCATCCCTCCACGGGTTCGTTTTCCGGGGTAAAAGCGGGGGCCTTGGTTTTTTCCCGGATCCGATCCAACTCGAGAATGTGGTCGCCATGCGCATGGGTAAGAAGAATTTTGACCAAGGTCAGTTTGTGACGTTCCAAGCAGGCGAGCAGTCCATCGGCATCGGTGCCGGCATCCACCGCCACGGCTTTCAAGCTGGCGGGGTCCCAAACAAGAAAGTGATTCACGGTCATATCGGCAAACGGAGTGGTGAACATGGCCACCCCGCTGGGGAGAGCCACCGTGGGGGCATGCCAGCTTCCATTGGCCAAATCTGAAATCTCGCTGGGCCTCAGCCCCAGGGTTTTGGCCAGACGTTCCAAGGCAGCCGGCTCCCTCCCTCCCGACCGGATGGAATTCAGTTCCGGAATGGAAACCTGGGCGAGCTTGGCCAGGTCCCGATCGGTCATCCCCTGGGCTTTCTGCGCCTTGGTGAGAACGTCGAGATGGGTGTCTTCGAGTTTCATGACAAAAGTTCCGTGGTGCGCCGGGTGTTCACGGTGGCGGGGACTGGAGTCTCTTTCTGACCTTGGGGCGGATTCGGCAGTTCAAACCAGGAGCGGCAACCCGAGAGGGAGGGGGAAGCGGGTAGTTGCCATTCCGGTTGAAGGAGAAAGGCGCGGATATGTGCGAAATGCAAAAGCCTCTGGTCGCGGGATTCGAAGTGTTCCCGAATCGTGGAGGGGTCATAGGCGGTCAGGGGAAGAAGTTTTTCGATGCTCGACCATTCGAGGAGATCGCCCGATTGGATCACTTCTGCCCGGAGCCGGATCTGAAATCCATCCCCCGAGGCTTGGCTTTTCTTTTCATGGTACCGGGTAGGCAGGAGGTAGAAATGTTTGGCTTGGAATCCGCTCTCGGCGGTGGATTCGCGGAGTCCGGCCTTGCGCAGGAGGACCGACTGGCGACCGGTGGCCACAGCCTCGCAGACCGAGGCCAGCTCCTTGAACCCCATGGTCATCGGCGGCGCCTCCGCGCGGTGGCTATGAGAAGCGGGTAGTTGCGCTTTAGATAATAGAGGCCGGAACCGGCGGTAATGACGGCGGTGACCCATACGGCCAGATCCAGGAGATTGCGGCCGTAAGGCATGAGGGGGTCAACGGCGAGAAGGAGCAAGCCAATGATGGCGGTGATCATCTGGGTGACCGTCTTGTGTTTCCCGACGTTTTCCGCGGCCAGGACCACCCCTTTTTGGCCGGCGACCAGACGGATTCCGGTGATGAGGAACTCCCGGGCCACCACCAGGGAGACGAACCATACCGGCAGAAGCCCGGCCCCCAGCAGGCCGATAAAAGTCACC
>Ga0214923_10004818_pt1 | contig 16030 bp, 16 predicted proteins | sample LL1510_MetaG_FD_177993 | JGI IMG/M metagenome (GOLD analysis project Ga0214923, IMG submission 177993) | Freshwater microbial communities from Lake Lanier, Atlanta, Georgia, United States - LL-1510 | ecosystem: Environmental > Aquatic > Freshwater > Lake | place: USA: Georgia | collected...
GAGGAGTACTACTCAATAATATCACTTAATCATCTAAAAAATTAATAAAAAAAGATATTTACACAATACGATTATCATATTAAATATCAACTAGATAAATATCGCCTAATTTCAAAAAAAAAAATAAAAAATAATAAAAAAATTAATGATAAATGAAACAAAACAAATCAAAACACATTGATTGATATAAATCTAATTTTTCAAAAGTTTTCTTGTGATCATTCAAATGTTGCAAAATAACTTTATAAGGTTGCCATTTGTGATGTATAATTTCATCTTTTGCATTTTGATCAAATCAAACCGTTAAAATTGAATCTAACAAAAATTCATATATCTGATGTGTATTTTTTTTTGTATATATCTCGCATTCATACAATTTTTCAAAAAGAATTTGAAGATTTGAATTTTTAGGAATAAATGGAATTTCCATTTTATTTATTATTTATTATTTATTATTTATTCTTTAGTATTTATTATTTATTCTTTAGTATTATGTTATTATATATAATACAATAAATCATAATAATATATTATAATTTTCATTTTTTATATTATATGTCTAATATTCTAGATTTATATAATAAAATGATTAAAGCAAAAAAACATTATCAACATGTAACAACAAATAATAATTTTAAAATATTTTATGAAATTAAACAACACTTATTTCAAGAACTTGATAATATTTCATTAAATGAGAATAATTGGATTATAAATGATAATAATTGGATTATAAATGATAATAAATGTATTAAATGTATTAAATGTATTAAATGTAATTATATAATTAGTTGTATTGATATAAAATTGCTAAAATATAAAAAATTAATACATCAAGAATTTAATTGCAAATAAAATTCTTTATATATTATTTCTATTTTAATATGATGATTCATAATATTTATTATATAATTAAGTTTAACTTTAGATTCAAATTTAGATTCAAATTTTATATATTATTTAATAATATATATGGATAAATATTATAATAAATATTATAATAAATATATAAAATATAAACAAAAATATCAAATATTGAAATTAGAAAAAATGATAAAAAATAAAATAACATTAACTTTATATAATATGCATATATTTATTGATTATATTACAAAAAATAAACAAAATAAAAATAAATTATTAACTTTTGCAATAAAATATAATCATGATGATCTTATAAATTTACTATCAAATCAATAAATTTATATTATATGCAAATGATCTCACATTATTTAGATAATTAATATATTTTACTTTATCATCTTTTGATAAATTTAAAAATTCAATATTAAAATCAAATACATTATCCATAAATTCATTATATGATTTTTTATTCATAGTTAAAACTTTTGGATTTATTTTGTGATATGTTTCAGAAAATATACAATTCTTACATTCAAATAATTTATTATCTGCTCTTACATAATTATTGCAACAAAATTTACCAATTTCTTTATATTTCTGTTGATGATCAAATAAATCTTTTCCACAATTATCACATCTATTTTTATAATTAATTGTTACAAAATTTTCACATGTATTATGTTTATATTTTGAAAAACCACATGTTTCACAATCTGCAAAAAAATCTGTAGTATAATATTTTTGACAAATAGTATGATCTTCTTCAAAATAATTACAATTCTTACAAAGCATACATTTGAATAGATCAATTACTTTTATCTTATGATCTCTTTCATTACAAATAGAATTCACTAATTCTTCACTTGTCTCGAACTTTTTACATGTACCGTCATCGCTCAAAGTTAAGCCTCCCTTGGAGGTCCTTAACTTTGACGATATGCTAGCGTTTTCGGCTCCAAGTTTAGAAGGTTCTAAACTTTTAGCGGAAACGGTACACTTATTTTTTGATATTTTTGATAATTCTGATAGAAACTCAATAAAACCATCATATTCAAAATTATATTCAGGTAAAGATAAATTTAAAATATTCTTAACAAATGAAATCAGTGTATCTTTTAACTTTTCATCTATTTTTGTTGTATTTTTAAATTTGTGTATTATATCTTTTATATAATTTATAGAATCTGTATTATCTGAATTATCTTTATTGTCACATACGTCACATTCATATGATGATGGATCATTATATATATTATATATAACTTGATATAATTTAATAATTGAATCTATTGATTGTTCTGTTGATTGTTCTGTTGATTGTTCTGTTAATTGTGCCATAATTATATATTTATTATATTATTAATCATATTTATTAATAATATATATCAATATCTTAACAATTCAATTTTTATCATATATATTAATCATTATTGTATCACCTGAATTATCACAATAAAATACATTATATGAATATAATATTTTTGCTATTTTTTTTATTATTTTTTGTTCATTGATATTATCAATATGATAAAAATGTAAATATTTGTTAATATAACTTAATAAATTATTATCTAATTTTATATAATTTATATAAATACAAATACAATGTTTATTATAAATTTGTGATAATAGATGTACATCATTTATAAAATTATGAACATTATTATTGATACAGAAACAAATAAAAAAAGTAGTATTATTATAATTATAATCAATGATATAATCTATTGAATATATATTTAATAAATTTATTATATCATTTTTTATATATACTTTTTGTCGTGATAATAAAAGCTGATTATAAATAATATTTGAAATATTCATGTCTTATGATATATATTATAATCGAATATATATTATAATCTAATACATAATTTAATACATAATTTAATACATAATTTAATACATAATTTAATATAAATCATTCATTTGTTGATTTAATAATTTATATAGATCAATAGATTTATCATATTCTGATTTATTACCAGTAACAACATCTACTGAAAAACCTATTTTTAAATTTATTTGTTTTTCTTCATTTATTTTCTTACGTAATATCAATAATTTTTTAAATAATTCTTGACAAATATTCATACTACATCTTATATAATTTGCTTCATTTTTTTCTTTTACTTCTTCACTTATTTTTTGTAAAACTTCTTTAGAAAATAATACACCTAAACATCTCATAAAATTTATAGATTTTTCTTCACCAAATAAAGCAAAATTAAATATAATACGTTCTGGTTGAATGCCAATTGATATACATTTATTAACATAATCTACAATTGTTTTTTCAAATAATTCATAATTATAAACCATTTGAGTTATAAAAAATTTACAATTATTTTGTGTTTTTTTTACCATTAAATCTGTTTCAAAATCACCTCTTTCTGGTAGACATACACTTCCTGACATAACATCTAGATGTTTTGTTTTAACTTCGTCATTAATATAATCTGCAGGTGTTCTGCCATTTATTTGAGGTAATTTTCTAGAATTTCCTCCAATCCATACTAATGTTTTTTGATTTCTTTTTATAATAGTATCATTCATCCAAGTATCTATTATAGTTTTTCTTTCTGCTTCAGATATTTCTGGTTGTAATGATTTTTCTGGTAATGCTCTATATAATATTATAGGATTATTTGGAAATTGTTTTGATATGAAATTTGCAAATATATCAGCTTGTTCTTTTTTTATAAATTTAAATGGTCTTGGTTGTCCATCTTTGCATTGTTCATCTTGTATATCATATACAACTAATGCACTTGGATTACATCCATCTACTACTTTTTTTATTCTATTAAAATGTTCAATCTTCATATTTGATGATGCACAATCATTTGGCGCACCTAATGCATATACACCAATACCGTGCGTATCATCAATAATATGTGCTTGTAATTCTTTATGTCCAGAACCAATCAAACTCATTTTTAATTGATTATATTTGCTTTTATATTTTGAATATTTTTCTTGATAATTCATATATAATATTATTAAGAAAAATAAAAAAAATATAAAAAAAATATAAAAAATAATATATCATAATACATTATAATACATCATAATACAATTTTTTCAGGCGGTTAAAAGATACTAATATTATGATCAAAACGATTTTTTGTTTTGATAATAGAATAAATTGTAGTATTTATTGTATTACTTATTGTATTACTTATTGTATTACTTATTCAGAACATACATTATTATGATATGATATGATATGATATGATATGATATGATATAATATATTCATTTTTTTATGATTATTATTTTATGATTATTATTTTAGAAATATTTTAGAAATATTTTAGAAATATTTTTATAAAAAAATTTTTTTTTTTTTAGTGTATAAAAATTTTCTTAAATTTCGACAAAATTTTGTCGATTTTGTAGAATTACGAACATGTAAAGAAAGTCATTTATCACAGTTTGTGATAAGTTGATTGATTTTATCACGATTTTTTATGTAGACATGGTTTCTTTTCGACAACTTATCACAAACTGTGATAAATTTTATTTTTTATCACAATTTGTGATAAATTTTGATTTTTTTGTCGAAAAACGTATAAGTAACATAAATAATTATATAAATATTATAAAAAAGTTATAATATATAATAAATTTATGATCAGTTTATGTATTGAAAATATATAAAAATTAATATTATATATATATTATATATTGAATGTCATATTTATGTAAAATATGTCAGAAAACATTCAAATATGATTATTTATTAATACGACATATGAATAAAAAAATAACATGTGATAAAAAACTATTAATTAAAAATAATGATATTATCAAAAATATTAATAATGAAATAGAATTACAAATAAAATTATTAGATGATAAAATAAATGATATTTATAATAAATCACTTGACAATCTATATTTATGTAATTTTTGTAATAAAGAATTCAAATTAAAAGGTAATCTTAAAAGACATATGGATAGGTATTGTATAGAAAAGAAAAAAATACTAGAAGAAAAAAATATACTACTATTAGAAAAAAAAATTAATGAAAATTTTATGGAAACAAATAAAAAATATTTTATTAATAATAAACAAAATGATAATAATATTAATAATATTGATAATATTGATAATATTGATAATAATATTGATAATAATATTAATATTAATAATGATAATACTATAAATAATATTAATAATATTAATGATATTACAAATAATACTATTAATGTAAATTTTAATATAAATAGTAATGATATTAAATTAAATTCATTTGGAAAAGAAGATGTTTCACATATCACAACAGCCGAATATAAAAAAATATTATCAACATTCTTTACAGGATTTATTGAATATATCAAAAAAATACATTTTGATGATAGAATGAATGCAAATCATAATGTTTATATGTCAAAAGTAGATTCAAAATATGCATATATTTATGACGATAATCAATGGAATATACAAAAAAAAGAAGAAATAATTGATAAAATAATTTCAAAAAAAAAAATATTATTAAATAATATCAGTAGTGAATTACTTGAAAAAGGACAAATAACTGATAATATTTATGAATTGCATGCAGAATTTAATATGAACTGTATTAATGGAGGTAAGGAATGTGAAAAATCATTAAGTAAAGATGTAGAATTATTATTATATAATTATAGAAATAAAATATTAGATAAAAATAATAATAATAATAATAATAATAATAATAATAATAATAATAATAATAATAATAATAATAATAATAATAATAATAATAATATAAAAACTTTGAAATAATATCATATATTTTTTTTAATTTTATTCTATTTTTTAAATTTTGATTTTTATGTGTATATTCATAAGTTATATAATTACTTTTTATATTTGTAGTAAATAAAATATATAGATAAATTATACAAAAAATATACAAAAATTATAAAAAATTTATAAAAAATTTATAAAAAATTTATAAAAACTTTTTTTAAATTTACAGAAATATTTTTATAAAAAAATTTTTTTTTTTGAGTGTATAAAAATTTTCTTAAAATTCGACAATTTTTTGTCGATTTTGTAGAATTACGAACATGTAACGAAAGTCATTTATCACAGTTTGTGATAAGTTATATAAATTTATCACACTTTTTTATTTATACATGATTTCTTTTCGACAACTTATCACAAACTGTGATAAATTTTATTTTTTATCACAATTTGTGATAAATTTTGATTTTTTTGTCGAAAAACGTATAAGTAACATAAATAAAATAATAATTAATAAATAATGTGAATATATAACATAAAAAATTATAAAAATAAAAATATAAAAATATAAATTTATAAAAATTATAAAAATTATAAAAATTAAAAAAAATTTATAAAAACTTTTTTTAAATTTACAGAAATATTTTTATAAAAAATTTTTTTTTTTGAGTGTATAAAAATTTTCTTAAAATTCGACAATTTTTTGTCGATTTTGTAGAATTACGAACATGTAACGAAAGTCATTTATCACAGTTTGTGATAAGTTGTATAAATTTATCACACTTTTTTATTTATACATGATTTCTTTTCGACAATTTATCACAAACTGTGATAAATTTTATTTTTTATCACAATTTGTGATAAATTTTGATTTTTTTGTCGAAAAACGTATAAGTAACATAAATAAAATAATAATTAATAAATAATGTGAATATATAACATAAAAAAATAAAAGATCATAAGATATTTTTAACAATCACAAGAGAATCCATAATGTTCTTGTAAATATATCTTATGATCTTTTATTTTTTTATTTTCAATATAACTATCATAAATTTCTTCATATTTATTTATATTTCTATTCGCATATACATACATACAACCATTATCTTTATTGAATGTAAATCTAACATTAGGATTACATGAATGATTTATTTTTGCAATGATTGGTAGAGTTAATGGTCCATAATTATTTCCTTCAAAAGCATTATATAAGTATTTTGCAAAATAGAATTCTATCTCTTCTTTAGAATATATTTGAAAAAAATTATATAATTTAAGATCAATATTTTTAATAGATTTTATTAAATTATGAATACATTTTATCATTTCTGTTTTTTTATAATTATATGTTCTTGGATAAATATCAATAATATTTTTATTATTTTTATTTATTAAATATAATTGTATCATTTGTAATGTTCTATCTATATTTTTCTCACCAAACAAATTAAATTCAGGATATTCTATTATTAATAAATCATTCTTATTTATATTTTGTATAGATTGTATTTTATGATAATCTTTTGTTTTTATAATTTGTATTTTATTAGAAATAAAATTAATCATGTTAGTATTAGTTATATTAGTATTAGTCATGTTAGTATTAGTCATGTTAGTATTAGTCATGTTAGTATTAGTCATGTTAGTATTAGTCATATTAGTATTAGTCATGTTAGTATTATCAATATTTTTAGGATTATTTTTAGGATTATTAAAATATTGTATCATTTATAAATGATATTATTTGGTATGATTAACTTTTTTATTATAGTTACAACTTTATAATTTCTTATATATTCAATTTTTATAAAAATAAAAAAATAAATAAAAAAATAAATAAAAAAATAAATAAAAAATACTAATATTTAATAATATTTAATAATATTTTTTTTATTCATCATATTCTAAAATTTTATCAATTTCTGGATCATTTATATCAACACACTCGTCAATCTCATTAAAATTATCTTCCCAATATGTTTTTTGTCGTAATTTATCATTTAATAAAGTATTCACATCGATATATTGTACAACTTCAATTGGATTCCAAATAAATCCTACTAATTTTAAATATTTTGGATTTTCATTTTTATCATTAAATATTATATTTGCATATCTAATATATTCCATTGATGTTTGAATTTTTTTATATAGAGTACCATCAAGATTAAATACATCTAATATACCTGCACCATTTTGTATAACAGTAAATATCTTATCAAGACAAATAAAATATATTCCTTTAGTATAATTAGTCGCTATAATTTTAGACCAACAATATTTTCCATTCATATAGAAGTCTATGATATTTTCCTCAAAATCAATATACATTTTTTCAGATATATTATTTTTATGATTTAATTTCTCCAAAAATATTAATTCGATTTCATGTGTCTTATATATTCCACCAAGATTATTTGAAATCTCTCTTTCTTTATCTGTTTTTTTAAATTTATATTTATATTTATCAGTTATTAATTCACATATCATTTTATCATCCGATATATTAAAAATTATATTATCTGTTGATGATAGAATATTATATCTTGATAATCTGTATATCATACATCCTGTTTGTATACACAAATAATCTATACATAATGTATAATTGTTTAGATGCGTATATATAATCCAATCTTGTGGATGTTCAATAATTCCTGTATGATTTGAAAAATCAAGATTTGAAAAATCAAATTCATGAGTATTAGATGGATATGGTTTGATAGACATAATTTTATAATATAATTAACTTTAATTAAGTTAAATTACTTTTATCTATTTTTTTCAATTTTGTGTAAATAAATAAATTTTATAATATAATTAACTTTTATAATATAATTAACTTTTATAATATAATTAACTTTTATAATATAATTAACTTTAATTAATTTTATCTATTTTTTTCATTTTTTTACTCATCATATGTATATTTATAATCTGAATAATTAATAAAAGCTTTTGGAATTGGAGTGATATAATCATTAATAATTTTTTTTGCGTAAGTTGGTGTAATTGTGGTATTAGAATTTACAATCTTACTATTTTCCATATGAATTGTACCAGTAAATGCAATTTCAGGGTCATAGTCAGATTCAATTGAAATACAAGTCCAATCAAATGTTGATATTTCGATATTTACATTAATAACACCATTTTCAATAAATGTGCTATCATTAAGGTTATAAACATAATTTTCATAAATATTATACATTCTGTCATCAGAAATCTTAATATCATAATTAATCAATTCCCCCATATTATATTCGCAATGAAAATCATAATATTTGCATGAATATGTAGTGAGACCATGACGCAAATTATCAATAAAAAATGCTTGCTCAATAATAGATCCGTTATGATTTTTTACAATAAAATGTCCATTAAGTTTTCCAGATACAAGATAATATGTATAGAATTCATTACCATTAAAATAATACTCAGTAACAGAACCTGTATAATTATCATATTTTTCTTTGTTCATTTCATAGAATTTATGAAAATCAAGATTCTTTCTTTTCATAAAGACTCTTATGGGATGCTTTCGCAGATAATATTCTGAATTGATAGCATAACCAGGAACCTTACGTAAAATTTTTCCATTTACATCTTCGATTTGCAAGATTTTAAATCGTGCAACATTTAAATGAATATTCTCATTCTCTGGTGGCTCGGTCATATTAAATTCTACCGTCCAAACATATTTTCCCTGTCTGGAATAGCCAATGTAAATTTGTGAATCATTTGATTCCATTTTTGTATAATATATTATAAATAAAGTATACATAAATCTAATAATTAAAATTTTCAATTTTTAATATTGTGAGTACAGAATAACAAACTGCTGAATAATACCAATCAAATATACCAATCAAATATACAAATCAAATGTACCAATCATAAGTTTGACAAACCATACTATCTCGGTAAATCCATGTACAATTAACATTATATTATAAAAATAAAAAAAATAAAAAAATTAATCATACAAAAAAGATGATGGATATTCGCTTTCCTCCATATAAATATCTAATTTTTTAGCTTTTCCATTTAGTTTTGCTTCTTTGTGTTTCATTCGATAAAAATCATAATATGCAAAAGTAATACAAATTAACATACCAATCGAAAAAGTAAAAGCAAACACAGCAAAATAGAAACTAATGAAATTCATTTCTGAAACAATAAATATTCCATTAATATTTTCATAATAGATAATAGTATTTGAATTGTATTGTGTACAATTTTGATAATTATTAAAAATACATTTATCATACATATAATAAATAGTTTTATTCTGTTTTACTTTGTAGATAGGCATTGTATATGTAATATTATTGACGACCATAATATTAACAATAACACCAGTACGATAGATTTTGTCCTGATAATCATTCAAAAGAAAAATACCCATTGAGAACAAAAATAAACATATAAAAACCATATATTTGTAATATTTAACTTCTTGGATCCAGATTTGGCGCATTTTTATAACAAGTGTATAAGTATATTATATAACATATTTTTTAAATAACACAGATAAATGTTAAATTCAATTTTTTTTTGAAAAAAATTGAATTTAATAAAGTAAGTATTATTTATTATATTATAATTTAAGAATAATTCAAGTATAAATAATAATATATAACACATAATGGAAATAATTAATAAAATTGATATTACTAAACATAATATTTTTGATAATCATTATATGAAAGGATGTATATCGGGTATGTTTGGTATTTTAATTAGTCACCCTGTTGATTCAATTAAAACACATATACAAACGTATAAAAATTTATCAGGATTTAATTATAAACCTACATATTTATATCGTGGAATTATGTCACCGCTTTTAGGAGTTGGTCTTGAAAAATCTCTGGTTTTTGGTACATATAACTTTTGTCATTCAAAAAATAATATGAATGTTCCAGTATCTGGTGCAATTTCTGGTTTTATTGCATCACTTGTTGTTTCACCATACGAACGTATTAAAATTTTACGTCAAAATAAAACTAATTTTCTTTGGAAAGATTGCTTAAAACCATCTTTTATTTTTAAAGGATTAAGTGTAACATTTATAAGAGAAGTACCTGGATTTGCAATTTATTTTTCTACGTATGAATATCTTAAAAATAAATATTATATATTAAAAAATAAGGATATTGATATTATCTCTAGTTTTGTATTTGGTGGAATTGCAGGTTCGAATGCATGGTTATTCATTTATCCACAAGATAGAATAAAAACAATTATTCAATCGAATAATAATGAAAAAATAAAAATAAGGGATTTAATATATTCAACTTATAAAACTGGTGGTATTAGACAATTTTATTCTGGATTTAGTATGGCTGTAGTTAGGGCAATTTTATTACATAGTGGAACATTCTCAATGATGGAAATATTGAATCAAATGTAATATATTTTTTTATTTATTTTTCAATGATCATCGTATTAATTAGTAAAAAAAATTGAAAAATAATATTATTTATAGATATTATGATATATGATATATGATATATATTATACACAAGAATGACGGATATTATTATCCCCAATGATATGTATGAACGTTTTTATAATAAGATAATGACATTAGATGATGTTAAATATCTTATTGATATTCTTAATAAAGATAATATAAAATATATTTATTTTCTATATTTTATAAAAAAATTTATAAGTACATATAATGGTGACATATCTTTACCAACTTGGTATGTTAAATTAACAAAAAAATGTAATATGTGCAACAATTCTGTAATTATTAAAGATCATGATGTTTTTAATATGCATTATTATTGTATAAATTGTAAAATTTTAAATATATTTACAAAAAAATCTATTATTGATGAAAATATTAATAATAATTTTTATGATTTCATAAAAAAAAATTAAATAAAAAAAAATTAAATATATAAATATATATTAGTATAAAAATGGAATTTCACAAAAAATATTTAAAATATAAAAATAAATATTTACAATTAAAAAATATGATGGGAGGTGATATTGAAAAAGAATTACAAGATGGTAAAATATTGATAAAAGGTGTAGAGGATCATGTTGCGGCGCTAGCACCTCATGAATTAACGCATGATAAACAAGGTGTTTATGATTTTATCAAAAAAAAAATAAGTATATTTCTATTTTATCATAAAAAAAATGGGTTAGACTTACGATCTTTATTTAATAATAATAATCAACAAAATCAAAAAAGAACAGATGATGAATTTGTTGAATATTTATTTAGTTTTATTTTAAATGTTATAGATAATTTATTACTAAAAAGATATAATCAGCCTAATAAGGATACAGATCAAGTAGAATTAATATATAATAATATTCATGGATTATCAGGAGACAATAATAATTTTGGATTATGGTATATTGTGAATGGTAACGATTTTGAAAAATCATGTAATGGTAAAACATGGTTAACAATTGATAAATATTATGTACAATTTTTATTTTTCACAACAGATGGATATTTAAATTTTACGATATACGCTGATCCAAAAGGCACAAATTTTGATGACCCACAAAATGCATTAACAAATAAAACAGATATTTATATAAAATTTACTGATATAAAATTTAATGTTGAATATAAAGAAAATCTAAAAGTAATATTAGAGGAAAAATATAAATCAAATATGGATGAAGTAATTAATTACATGTATAAACATTATATAACTAAACAAAATCCGTTTATTGCATTTTTAGGAAAAGCAAGATTCTGGGCAGGTGATAAATGTGAAGATGACATAACAGAAAAAATAAGAGTAGAAACACAACATATCAAAAAATTAAGAACTTATATTAAATGTACTGATAATTTTAGTGCATCACAAAATGCATATAAATATACAAAAGAATTATATTCAAATTTATTGTTTAGAAATTGTAATTTAGGATTTATTAGTGGAGGTTATAGTGGTGTAGGAGCTACACAATTTGGAATTACAAGATCTGGCTATGAAATGGCAAAAAAATATGAAAAACCGATAGTAACAATAATGTGTAATGCGGGTAGATTTGATAAAAATGAACATTCAGATGCTACTGGTTTTTATGGTATGCATTGGAGTGATGACACACGTGCATTATCTACATTTGCTGATGCAGCAATAATGATAGCACCATTTGGTGCATGGTCGCAAATAGAATTATTTTATTTATCATATAAAAATAAACCATGCTCAATATATTTTAGTTATACTTATACAGAATCATTAGAAGATTATTTTAATAAAAATATAGACCAAATAACTGAAGAAAACACAAGAAGAAATTTAAATATAACTTTAACGAATATTCATGATTTATTTATGACAAAATTTGATTATTTAGAAAAAGATAAATTTGGTCTTAAACAAAATATTGGACAAATTTTTACAAAAAAACATGATTTAGGAAGTGCTGATATATATGGTATTGATATATTATTTAATAATATGTATTATGATAAAGGTAATAGAAAAATAAAACTAAATCAAAAAATGGACGATATACTTACAAAATTTTCTAAAAATAATAAAGTTACACCATACACAATATGGTATCCACATTATATAAAAGATACAGAAATTAATGAAAAAAATGGAATACCGGTTTTTATAAACTATAGAGATATTTCAAATTATACTTTAAATAAATTAAAAGATAAAAGCATTATACAAAATAAAATACGTTTATTAGACAAATATGTAACTATACCTAAAAAAAATTTTTTTAAAAAAAAAATGCAACTAACACTAAATAGAAACTTAGAGAAACCATTTAATGAATTTACCGGATCATATGAAAAAGATAATGATATACTGATAGAAGCTCTTGATGATGATTTTGACAGAACATTATTATAACCATATAAAAATGTTGTGTAAAAATAAATTTATATTTTACGAATAACTTGATGTAATTTAAATTGATCTGTTTTCAATCCATTTTTTAATTTTGTTATTATATTATTATAATTTATCAGTGTATCACATGAATAAAGATCAATTGAACATTTATTATGTTCTGGATAGGTATGAATTGAAAAATGACTTGTAGATAATAAAAATATACATGTAAAACCCTGTGGATCAAATTTATGCATTGTTTTATTTAGAACTACAAAATTTTCACTAACTGCAACATCATTCATTAATTCTAATATATAATCTGTGTTTTCAAGTAAATCAAAATCTACTTTGTCAAAATCTAACATAATATGAAATCCCATCATATATTCATTTTTATCTGAATTATCTTTATTTATATCAAAATAAGAGAAATGTTTTTCTGGAAAATAATATTTAGTTATTATTTTATTTATATTATAATTTTTAAAATCTAGAAATGTATTAATAGGATGGATTTGATTTGAATGAAATTCTATTATAAAATTATCTAATGTAATTTTATGTTTATAATTACTATTTATATTTGGTAAAGATTTAATCCAAAAATAATCCATTATACTTTTATATTGTTCTTGTTTTATCATCATAATCTTTGTATTTTGTAATAATTTATTTATTATATCATTATTTTCTATAATATTAAAATTATCAATATAAATTATATCATATTTTTTATTAATATCTATAAATTTTTCTGTATTAATTGTATCAATATTTGATATGTTATATTTCGATATTTCATTTTTTATATTATCATATTTTTCTATTATTAAAATTTCTATTTTTTCATTTTTTATATCTAAATATTGAATTGGAATGTGTACAAATAATTCATTTGATCTTATATTAAGCATATTTAATATAAAATATATGTATTATATTATATGTATTATAAATATTATTGTATAATACAAAATATAAATGATTAATATTATAAAATAATAATAAATCAACTTTTTTTTACTTTTTTACTTTTGCAATCAACTTTTGCAATTATCATTTGCAATTATCATTTGCAATTAAAGCCATATAAAATAATGGAAATATAATCTTTAATGCTTTAATTGAAACATCAACAGCTGGATCTAAAACTTTATCAATATAATGAATAACTTTATTTACTACTATTTGGTCTATTCCTAATACTTTTAATCCTGCCATTACCGGAGCAGCAGCAATTTTAAATTGTTTATCTGCAATATTCATTCCCATTTTAGCAGAAGATTTTAATTCTGAAGAAGCAATTGATGTTGCAAATTTTATCAATCCAGATCCTTTATGATGTGAACGTGAATGTGTATGTGTATGTGAATGTGAATGTGAATGTGAATGAGAACGTGAACGTGTATCTTTAACACCGAGTGATACATATATGTGATGAATAAATTTATTCATTAATTTTTTAAAATTTTCTGGATGTTTAAATAAATGTTGTGCTTCTTCTGGTAATCCTTCAAATATTTCTTTAAAAGTATTAAAAGATATAACATTTAATGCTTCAAATGCAATTACAGCAGCCGGACCTACTTCTGGAATTGTTGATATCCAATCTTCAATATTTGTTTTTAATTTATCAAATAATTCTGGTAAATATGTACAAATAATTTGTTTTTCTTCATCCGGCAGTTCTCCCCAAAGATTATTATATTGTTTTTGTACACCCTTCGGTCCATGAATAAAAGAAATTTTTAATAATTTTTTAAAAACTTCTTTAGAATTTAAAATAGACATTAAATCATTAAAAAATTGTACTGTAGATAATGAAACATTAATAAAAGCTTCTACTTCCCCTAATATTGGTATTTCTTCTGAACCATATTTAATAACCATTAATACTTTTTTAAAAAATCCAGGCATAGATTTTTTTTTATAAATAAATTTCTGTAATTTAGATGATTTATGTAATTTAGATGATTTATGTGATTTATGTGATTTGGATGATTTATGTGATTTAGATGATTTAGATGATTTAGATGATTTTTTACCAGAGGCAGATATATTTTTTAGTTCAATATATTTAATTTTATATTTTAAATATTTTTGATAATAATTATCATTATTATTCATGCTATTATTCATGATATTATTATTCATGCTATTATTCATGCTATTATTCATGCTATTATTCATGCTATTATTATTCATGATATTATTATTCATGCTATTTATAATAATGATTAATACTTTTTTTATTTATGTAAAAAATGATTTTATAAATATATTATAAATAATTATTCCTTAAAATAATTATCACAAATCATCACAATTTTTATAGAAAATGTGACGAGTATGATTATTTGATACCGATGTAATGGTACAATATACAACTTTGTCAGGTCAGACATATGATAGATATCATAGATATCATAGATATTATCATTTATATCAATAGAATGAATTATATGATGAGATTAAAGAAATAAAAGAAATAAAAGAAATAAAAGAAATAAAAGAAATAAAAGAAATAAAAGAAATAAAAGAAATAAAAGAAATAAAAGAAATAAAAGAAATAAAA
>Ga0214923_10004819_pt1 | contig 16029 bp, 16 predicted proteins | sample LL1510_MetaG_FD_177993 | JGI IMG/M metagenome (GOLD analysis project Ga0214923, IMG submission 177993) | Freshwater microbial communities from Lake Lanier, Atlanta, Georgia, United States - LL-1510 | ecosystem: Environmental > Aquatic > Freshwater > Lake | place: USA: Georgia | collected...
TCATATCGGCGGGTCGCTGAAAATGATCCGAATTAATATCGGCTGCAAACTCAGCCATCAAAACATTCCATTCCGAGCGCAATGCATCAATGTTGGTGCGATCCACTTCGGTAAAGTCAGTGGTGTAAAACCGCGGACTCAACATCGCATCTTGCAATGCCTTCTTGGTTGAATCATTAATTTGCGGGGCCACCGGGATTTGATCTCGTAATAGGCTTTCTGCGGACTCCATGTATTTCTCCAATATCAACGTTGTTGGATTTGATTTGCATCCGTCCGAAGAAGGCGTGCAAAATGCTGCGAATTAATAACCCCAAAGGACTCCAAATCAATCATGCGTCCTGTACTGGGATCGGCAAGGGTCAAGCGCCCATCTTGACGGGCAATTAGCTCAAAAGGAGGCTCGCTTCCGATCTCGCGACGCTTACGCTCTTGCGCTAGGGTTCTTAAAGCCCCGCGCACAAAGCCTGCCTCTCCAGTAATCACATCGACTTGCTGCTTCGTTTGATAATCAACGACCGCAATCGACCCATCAGCGCGATCTTCAAACCGCAATTGTTTGATGAGTGCTGCGGGCGCATCGGGATACCGCACCATCTGTTGGGACTGCTGCGTTACCCAAGTAGCGAATACAACAAATGCTCCAAGTGCGAGTGCAAGAACACTTGTTTTAGTCATTAAGGGCGATGATGAATGGCTCATGAGCGTGATTGAGAAACCTTTGCAATAGCCATCCCCTGCCCATAGGCGCTAATTGGTGACTCGGACTGACCGATGGGCTGAGAGCGAAGTTCAACCTGATTCATCGTCGCCCAAGTATCTGCAAATAACTTAGCTACCTTAGCGCCGTCTGGCACGCATCGCAACATTGGCTCGGGGTGGGCTAACTTCCAAGCGCGGGCATGTGGCCACAGATGTAAGAACGGGATTTTGTCATCGGCATTCAGCTTGATGGGGATATCCGCACTACCATCAGGATAAATATGAACACCCGCTTGTGCTAAACGTTTGAGGGGTAAATTAAATGTAATCGTCAGCACAATGCCAATGCGCATGACCAAGCGCCGATTAGTTAGGGTATACATTGTTGCATTCACGGACCAATAGGTCAGTAAGGCCAACATCATCAACGCGCAAAGCGATAATCCCAAAGCCCAAGCAAAGCCTGGCCATTCCTCAACCCAGCCGCCTGCAGATCGGCTAATGGCAATTGCCTTTAGAACAACCATGGCAGAAAAGTACAGTGCGAACCATTGCAAATGCGCTGCATGAAGTGCAAACGATTTGAGGTCTGGCTTTCCTTGCCACAGAATGCGCTCGTTCTGAGGCAAAGGCTCAGGCAATCCGGGCTGTGCCTCGAACTCGTGCTCTGGGGATTGGTAGATCGTACTCATTGCATTTACACCAATGGCTCACTGCGCTCAGGGGTGGCATATAAAGTACCCGCCCCAAAGTACGCCATGATTTTTTCCTCTTCGAGCAAGGTAATTTGCTCCATGCTCTTCGTCGCCGGAACTTTTGCAAAATGTTTGCCCAATACCGCTTTCACAGAAACCTGATTACGACCTACACGGGCAAAGTTCATGGGCAACAGCACGCGACGAGCGCCTGCTTCTGGCGTGGTCTCGAGCTCCAAATACCGAATCATCATCTCGAGGCGATCGACCCAAATCTCTTTAATGGTTCCACCGCGCACACCATCGGCACCCACCACATTAAGGCCACGAGGATCAATGTCTTGTCTAGCGACACTAAAGTCACTCAATAAGCGCATTGGAACAATACGCGGGCCACCTTCTGGCATATGATCAGGTACATCAGCACGATTGGCATACGCACCTGGGCCAATACCATCGAGCATTGGGTTGCCCGTTGGCTCAATCGGTGCGCCATTCATCCCATTGGCTGGTCGTGCAGCCAAACGCTCTAAGGGTTCATCACGGGGTACCGTGACATCGCCACCGAATTGGGTTTTAAAGGTTTTTGGCTTAGGCATCGCCGCAATGCCCTCGGCACGACGCACCTTACCGGCTTGATCGTACTCAAGCGGAAATCCCTCGCGTTTACTCTCAATGGTGAGGTAATAAATGAGGATGGCAAAGAAAACCCAAAATGCATACAAGGCTAATTGCGCGACATCCACGTATTGTGTAATTGCTCCAGTTCCCATAACGTACTCCCCTCTTTAACAATGAATTAGCTTGGAAACTCCGCTAATCCAAACTTCGAATCCGACTGCGTTGGCTTTGGATGCTTCATCATGACCAAAGGACCAATCGCAACCAAGGTTGCAAACAACAAAAACAATTCAATGTGATACACAAAGCTATATCCGGTTCCTGGTGAAACCAAAACAGATCCGAGCGATCCCGATACAGCTAGGCTAGAAACCACATCCCGAATCACTCCACCAAGTCCAATAGCCAATCCAGCTGCGCTCGCACTCACTGCACCCCAGGCGCCGATCACGAGACCATTCATTCCTAAGGAATCAAAACTCATCGCGGTTGCTAAGGTGCTCACAGCAAACAATCCGCCACCAAAACCAATCAAGAATGCGCCGACTCGGAATAAATTAGGTGCGAGCAATGGCTCTGAAAAGATCACACAGGTAAAGGCGAAGATTCCGCAAAGGGCCCCGACCGCAGCTAAGCGATGCGAATCAATTTGACGATTTAGGACCTTAGCTGCCAACATAAATGCCAATAAGGCTCCGATTGAGGTCAAGCCGGTTAACAAGGTAGTAGCACTGACCGATAAATGAAGCACCTCAGCCCCATAAGGCTCTAAGATGATGTCTTGCATGCTAAAGGCTGCAGTTCCCATCCCTAAAGCAATCAAGAAACGAATAACCTTGTCTTGCTTGGCAAATTGATTCCAAGATTCTTTAAAGCGAGTGATTGGCTCTTGACTGAGTTGCTCCTTCGTCTTCGGTTGGCGCGCCTCTTGTTTCCAGAGTGCCATCAGATTTAGAACCATCGTCAGTGCAGCAGCGCCCTGCACCACCTGAATCAAACGCAGTGGTGAGAAGTTACTAAGCAATAGTCCAAATAAAACGCTACTGAAGACCATACCGATCAGGAACATCACATACATAAGAGCCACAACCCGTGGGCGGGATGCTGGGGTTGCCAAATCCGATGCGAGAGCCAAGCCCGCAGTTTGGGTAATTTGCATACCCGCACCAACCAATAGGAATGCCAGTGCTGCAGCAATATAACTAAACCAGTGGGGCCAATTGGAATCACCAGACAATAAAATTAGAGAGAATGGCATGATGGCAAGACCACCAAACTGTAACCAACTCCCCAACCAAATATATGGAACACGCTTCCAACCCAAAAACGAGCGGTGGTGATCACTTTTAAATCCCACCAGTGCACGAAATGGTGAAAACAATAAAGGGAGTGCTACCATCAGCGCGACGAGACTTGCGGGCACTCCCATCTCGACGATCATGACGCGATTGAGAGTGCCAATCAGCATTACCGTCGCCATCCCTACGGATACTTGGAACAATGCCAAACGTAACCATTTACTTAAAGGCAGGTCTTTCGTTGCCACATCAGAAAATGGCATGAACCGTGGCGAGATCCGACGCCAGGCTGAGAAAAGATTAAGGTTCATCGTGCGCATCATCGGGTTAGCACCATCGCTTGCGAAATATAAAAACCGCGCGCAATTTTTTGGGTCGCATCAATTTTCCAAGCACTTAAACCGGGTTCTTGGGTGATCATCTTTGCCAGAGTTTGTTCAGCAACCGGTTCAATAAAGGGTGCCCGATCACCGCGAGGAAATAAACGTCCTACGGTAATCATGGTGGATAAAAATGGGTTCTTCGGTGCAAAGGTAAATGCGATTCGTTGACTAGTTCGCTGCGCTAAACCAGCAAGCGCCTTGGTAATATCGCGGCGGTGGTAATGAATCATCGAATCCATACAAACCACGTGATCAAAATTACCCAAAGAGGGGTCTAACATGTCCCCAGCAAAGAACTCAATTGACCCCCGACCCAAGTCGGTCGGTAAGCGCTCGCGCGCCAAGTCAATCAAGGTTGGCGAGATATCGGTGGCCATCACCTGTGCACCGCGCTTGGCTAACTCGACAGCGAGTGCACCGGTCCCGCAACCTGCATCTAGAACCCGCTGTCCATGAAGGTCAGCAGGCAAATAACTTAGAAGAACATTGCGCATCTCATCACGCCCCGCCCGCACCGTTTTACGAATACCACTGACTGGTGCAGTGGACGTTAATTTTGCCCAGGCATCAAACGCAGTCCGATCAAAGTACTGCTGCAACTGACTACGTTTTTCGAGATACGAATGCTCTTGCATACCAATACCCTAATTAATCAAATCCCAAGAGATCAAAAATGTCACGGTCTTTCATGGGAACTGCTGGCAGAGGGTCTGCTCCAGCCCAGAGGGCTGCTGCTAGACGCAGATACTCTTGCTGCACTTTGTCGAGTTCTGGCGATTGCTCCATCTCAAAGAGCGTTGATTTCTTTAAGCGGCTGCGACGAATCACATCCAAGTCTGGAAAATGCGCCATCGTTTTGAGGCCTACTTTTTCATTGAACTTGTCAATTTGATCCGTAGCAGCACTGCGATTGGCAATCACGCCGCCTAAGCGCACGTTATAGTTTTTAGCTTTGGCACCAATCGCTTGCACAATGCGATTCATCGCAAAGATCGAATCAAAATCATTAGCCGTAACGATGAGTGCGCGATCCGCATGCTGTAAGGGTGCTGCAAAGCCACCACACACCACATCGCCCAAGACATCAAAAATCACGACATCAGTATCGTCAAGCAAGTGATGTTCTTTAAGTAATTTCACAGTTTGACCAACAACATAGCCGCCACAACCTGTTCCTGCAGGAGGGCCGCCAGCTTCGACACACATGACCCCGTTATAGCCTTCGTAGACAAAGTCCTCGACGCGCAACTCTTCTGAATGAAAATCAACCTTCTCCAAAACATCAATCACAGTAGGCATCAATTTTTTGGTAAGCGTGAAGGTGGAATCATGCTTTGGATCGCAGCCAATCTGAATCACGCGCTTTCCTAACTTAGAGAACGCTACCGAGAGATTTGAGGAGGTGGTGCTCTTACCAATTCCGCCCTTGCCATAAACCGCAAAGACTTTTGCCTTCCCAATCTTTAAATTGGGGTCAAGTTGGACTTGAACACTGCCCTCTCCGTCCGCTCGCCGTGGTTTCATCTCACTTACGGGAATATTGACTACGTTCATAACATGGCTCCAGTGCGCTTAGCGTCCAAAATGGGCTTTTGCGTCGTACAAAGTTTCTAAAGAAATCGTTGGTAAACCGCGCTCAATCGCAAAGCGCTCGGTATTGCGTTTTGCCTTACCGCGTACAAAAAATGGGATCTTATTCAGCTCTTTTTGTGCCTCTGGCTCCCACACACTCTCTGTTACTGGGGCGCCGTTAGCGACTGCAATCTCAGCAATCGGTGTTGGCTCAGCGGCGACACTAGCCTCATTGGCTGAAGTGCGTTGATGCCCATGACCTAAGTGTGAGGGCGCTGCACCATCATGAAACTCAAAGTCTTCACGGAACATACCAATCAAGTGCTCTTCTAAGCCCATCATCAATGGATGAACCCAGGTATCAAAGAGAACGTTTGCGCCCTCAAACCCCATTTGTGGCGAGTAACGCGCAGGGAAGTCTTGCACATGGATTGGTGCTGAGATCACAGCACATGGAATCTTGAGACGTTTGGCAATATGGCGCTCCATCTGACTACCCAAGATCAACTCAGGCTGTAGTTCGGTAATACGCTGCTCAACTTCAAGGTAATCGTCCGTGATTAAAGCCTCTACACCATACTGAGTGGCTGCTTCTCTCACTTCCCTAGCCAACTCTCGGCTATAAGTACCAAGGCCGACTACCTGAAAACCCATTTCTTGCGATGCAACTTTTGCAGCTGCAATTGCATGGGTTGCATCACCAAAGATAAAGACGCGTTTGTTGGTTAAATAGGTTGAATCGACTGATAAGGCATACCAGCGAGCACGCGAACGTTTAGTCAGCTCTTCGATATCACAATGGATTTGTGCAAGCGTACATACTTCCTCAATGAAAGCTCGTGTCGCATTAAATCCGATTGGGATAGTTTTAGTACTGGGTTGCCCAAAGTTTTTACTTAACCACTGGGCAGCACTATTGGCCACTTCGGGATAGAGCACCACATTGAAGTCTGCTTCATGTAAACGCGCTATATCTTCAGGTTTAGCGCCCAAGGGTGCGACAACATTGACTCGCACACCAATCTGTCGCAGCAGCTTCCGAATTTCCACCAAATCATCGCGATGCCGAAATCCCAAGGCGGTTGGGCCTAAGATATTGCAACTTGGTGGCAATCCAGCGGGTCGTGGTTTGCGTTTTTCTCCTGGAGGTAAAACATAATCTTTACCCAATAAACGTACCATTTGATAGAAAGTTTCTGCTGCTCCCCAATTCTCTTTCTTTTGATAGGCGGGCAATTCCAAAGGCAATACCGGAACCGATAACTGCAACGCTGCTGCTAATCCACCTGGATCATCCTGAATCAATTCAGCGGTACACGATGCACCAACCATGAGTAGGTCTGGCTTAAAGCGTGCATAAGCAGAACGCGCCGCATCCTTAAATAACTCTGCTGTATCGCCACCAAGATCGCGTGCCTGAAATGTCGTGTAGGTCACGGGTGGGCGTTTGTTCATGCGCTCGATCATGGTGAAGAGCAAGTCCGCATAGGTATCACCTTGCGGTGCATGCAAGACGTAATGCACTCCCTCCATCGCAGTAGCAATGCGCATCGCACCAATGTGCGGAGGTCCTTCGTAAGTCCACAGTGTTAATTTCATGACCTCTCCTAAGCCGCCAATTTGGTTCTGCGCACCAATGGCCGCGCAAAGAGTTCGGCCAAATCAGCCGCTTGATCAAACCCTTGAATCGGTGTGAATACCAATTCAATTGACCATTTCGTTGTCATTCCCTCAGCTTCAAGGGGATTTGCTAAACCCAAGCCACAAACCACCATATCGGGGCGATAACTGCGACAGCGATCCAATTGCTTCTCCACATCCTGCCCTTCGGATAAGCTCACTTCGGTCGGTAATAAGGCCAGTTCCTCTGCTAGATGTTGCCGATGGATATAAGGCATCCCGATTTCAGTCAACTGCATCCCCAGTTCGCGGTGCAAGAATCGAGCTAGCGGAATTTCTAATTGCGAGTCTGGAAAGAAAAAGATTGAACGTCCGTTGAGCACTTGGCGTTGGCGCTCGAGCGCCAGGTTTGCACGCTGACGCTTCGGTGCAATGACTGCCTCAACACGAATTGGATCAATTCCGAATACTTTGGCTGCAGCAGCAAACCACGCCTCTGTCCCTTCAACACCGAGTGGGAATGGCGCTGGAATTCGTTTGGCGCCCATATCATCAAGAACACGAGCGGTATCCGTTAAAAAGGGTTGTACCAGCAAGTACCGAGTATTCGGACCAAGGCGCGGAATATCACCCGATCGTCTTGGTGGAAAGAATGCATACGACTCAATCCCCAGCTCATTAAAGATTCGGGAGAACTGATCCTCAACAATATCGGCCAAGCAACCAACGATCAAGAGGTCTACTTCCTTCTCTGTCGGATGCAGCTTTGCATGTTGCGGAATCTCTTTGGCAAGCGCCGCAAGGCAAGCGTCTTCACCCTGCGTAAAAGTGGTTTCAATCCCGCTACCCGAGTAGTTAAGGATTCGTACGCGCGGTGTGTATGTTTTGCTTAAACGCTCAGCAGCGCGTGAGAGATCCAATTTGATGACCTCGGATGGGCATGAGCCAACCAAGAACAGCATCTTGATATCGGGTCTGCGAGTGAGGAGCTGATCGACCACCCGATCGAGTTCCTCATTGGCATCAGCTAAGCCTGCCAAATCATGATCATCAATAATGGCCGTAGCAAAACGAGGCTCAGCAAAAATCATCACACCTGCCGCAGATTGCACCAAGTGTGCGCAGGTGCGCGAACCAACCACTAAGAAAAAAGCATCTTGGATTTTGCGATGCAGCCAAATGATGCCAGTCAGACCACAAAATACTTCGCGTTGACCGCGTTCTTTCAGAATTGCTCGGTCTGCCGAATCGCAACCATCACTAGTGGGTTGCAAAGGAATGACGCGATTCATGCCATCACCTGTTCTGTTCGTTGGCTTGACTCTTGCAAGCGGGCCTGACGTAACTTCCATAGAAACTGAGCGGCATTAATCACGTAGGCCAAATAGGCCGATAACGCCAATGCCATCAGTGCGCGAGGCTCTAAAAACCCAAACGTTAATGCGATTAAGTAAGCGGTGTGCAATGCTAAAACCAGCATGCTAAATACGTCTTCCCAGTAAAAAGCGGGGGCAAAAAGGTACTTGCCGAACACCTCTTTTTCCCAAATGCTACCCGTGATCATGATTGTGTAAAGAATCAAGGTCTTGATCACAATCGAGACATTGGCGGCAAACTCGCCCTGACCCGTGATTAAAAATCGAATCACGAAATACAGACTCACTAAGAAAATGACAAATTGCACTGGCGCCAAGATTCCCTGAACCAATGTCCATTTCGAGCGATCACGTCGGATTCGTTCTTCGGGTGTATAAAGGGGGTGAATTTGACTTGCCATGTGCTTTTTTCCTTACGCAGCCTGGCTCCTATATAAATATGTAAACTCAAGTTTACGCTTTTTTATGTAGACAAATCTAGGAATAAACCCTTATAAGTGTCAAATTATTTTGACAGTTTAGCCTCCTAGTGGTAAACCTTATGGAAACGGGTCAAAAAAGGAAGGTTTTTGGCCCAAATTAGCCTTTGTTTTAAGTACTTTCTGAAGAGAAATGACTGAAAAAAGGTGCATTGAGTGCAATAAATATTGCATCGCAACATTAGCAAATGGCTTAGGGGTAAACAGTGGATCAACTTAATCTACCGAGAGACGGTAATCAATCACAAGAAGGCAAGGAACGCCGATCATGGCCCAAGAATTCATACTCCAGCACCCCAATTTCCAAAAAAGTTCATGCGCCGACGTCCCATGAACTCTCCAATTTGCTTCATAAAACCATAGAGGCACAAATTATTCCCCGCCTCCTCATGCAGCATGGTCAAAATCGTCCCGAGATCGATTCGGGCCATCGGGGAACGACAATCTCTAGCGATGAGGTAAAACACTTCGCTGAACTACTCATCCATAGCACCAACGATATTTGCCTTGGTTATATTCAAGCTTTGCGCCTCGAGGGGCGAAATTTAAATGAAATTTATCTCGACTTAATTGCCCCTGCCGCTAGACGCTTAGGCTGTTATTGGGAACTGGATGAGCAAAGCTTTACAACAGTGACCCTTGCCCTTGGTCGAGTTCAGCGACTCATGCAAGAACTCAGTCCCGATTTTCGTAATATCGAAAATCAGCACAAAACCCTCTCAGGAAAAGCGTTGTTGTTTGCAATGCCCCACTCCCAACACACCATGGGGGTGTTGATGCTAAGCGAATTCTTTATTCAAGCAGGCTGGAATGTCACAACGGTAGCCAACCCCTCCAGCGAAGAAGTTCTCTCGCTATGTCGTGAGCAAGCATTTGATATTGTCGGAATCTCGATTTCATATGAGCTGCAATGGGATGCTATGCAGGAATTAGTCAAAGCAATCCGTCAATGTTCGGCTAACTCGCAAATCGGGATTATGGCCGGAGGTGCACTCTTTAATGCCAAGCCGGATTTAATGAATCAGTGCAACGCTGATATCTGCACCTTGAGCGCCCCAGATGCCGTGATTGCCGCAGAGAATATCTTAAAATCGCGTGTTTAAGAAAAATCAATAAAAGATTAAGCCCGTGACTAATATTGCCAGCACCGCCCACACTTTTGGGCAGTTAAACCCCGAGGAGATTGCTAATCTCGTCGAGGCCTCGGCAGACATCTCACTAACGCTCAATTCAGCGGGTGTGATTCAGAGTATTGCCTTTGGTAACCCGGATCTACGAAGTCCCAATTTAGAAAACTGGGTTGGTAAATCCTGGATTGATATGGTCACGGTAGAGAGCCGTCCGAAGATTCAGGCGCTTTTAACAGATGCCAATGAATCCTCACTCTCACGCTTTCGGCAAATTAATGTTCCAATGCCGGGGGCGAGTGATTTACCCCTACTCTGCGCAACACTAAAAATCGGCAGTTCGGGTCAAATCATTGCGCTCGCTAGGGATTTGCGCGAGATCTCTCTTTTACAACAACGCTTAGTCGATGCTCAGCAAGCGATTGAGCGGGATTACACCCGCTTACGCCAACTCGAAACCCGTTATCGGGTTTTATTTGAAATGGCCTCGGAGGCCGTACTTGTTCTTGATGCGAACACCTTCAAAATCGTTGAGGCCAATCCACGTGCTGCTGATTTATTAAGTGAGTCGATCAAGAAACTAAATGGCCGCTCCCTGATTGATTATTTAGCCAAGGGCGATCGGATTCAGGCGCAATCTTTATTGAGTAAGGTTGCCTATACCAGCACCGCCGCTGATTTAAATACCAAATTACTGAATGGTCAAGAAGCATTTTTATCTGCTGCGCCATTTCGTAATGAAAATCAATCCTTACTATTAATCACAATTAAGCGCTCTGGTGAATTTGTTGATCGTCAAGATGCTGGAGCCCAGTCGCTAGTCATCCAAGCCCTCGAGAATGCACCCGATGGATTTATTGTGACGAATTCGGCAGGAAAAATATTAACGGCCAATCAAGCGTTCTTACGCTTGGTCATGGCGGATAAGCTCGATCAAATCTTAAATGAGCCCCTCGAGCGCTGGCTCGAACGCTCGAGTGTTGATTTGCGTGTCATGCTCTCTAATCTTCAAGAAAAAGGGTCGATTAAATTATTTGCGACATCGATTCGCGATTCCTTTGGCACCCTGCATCCGGTTGAGATCTCCGCTGTATCAGTCTCTTACCCGCATTCCTGTTTAGGATTTACGATTCGCGAGGTAGGTTCACGCATTCGCTCGAAAATTCAACCTGATGAATCAATTACCCGTTCGAGCGAGGAACTCACGCAACTGGTTGGGCGTTTACCCCTAAAAGAAATTATTAATGAGACCACTGATTTGATTGAGCAGCTTTGCATTAAAGCTGCGCTCGATCTGACGCGTGGTAATCGTGTCTCAGCCTCTGAGATGTTGGGCTTGTCACGGCAAAGTCTCTACATTAAATTACGCAAATACAATCTGAGCGATCAAAGCAAAGATAGCGACATCGAGGAATAAGATGTCATCACAGGTGGCGGTCATGAGCTTGGTTAGCATCCAACCGCAAGCCAAACTCGCTGGTATTACCCGGCTCATGTTTAATCGATTTAGTACTTATCGACCCAAAGGCTTAGTCTTACAAAAACACATGGGGTCTGGCAAAAATGCGGGGTTCTCTGTGAGCCCGAGTGGGACTCATCAAGGTCTATTTAGTCTCTTTGATTCTTTAGAGCATGCAAATGCATTTATTTGCGAGTCCCCTTTACTCAAGTGGTATCAAAGACATGCTCTTGAACTATTTACTGTCAAACTTCGTGCCTACTCCGTCAAAGGTCGATGGTCTGGACATCAATTAAGTGAATCCATTGCGCCACCAAGCTCGGGACCCATTGCTTCGCTCACACGCGCATCGATTAAACCCTCAAAAGCGGTCTCGTTTTGGACCAAGGCGCCCCCTGCCGAAGTCGATTTATTGCATACCGATGGCTGCTTGATTTCTGCAGGTGTGGGTGAGGCGCCAATCCTTCGACAGGCCACATTTACGATCTGGGAATCGCAAGCCGCCATGGATGCGTATGCTCGCTCTGGTGCTCATTTAGCAGCGATCAAATCAGCAATGCAAGGGCAATACTTTTCCGAATCGATGTTTGTCCGTTTTCAACCATTTGATGCAACCGGGACGTGGAAAGGAAGAGCACTTGCCTAAATCCCTTGGCAATCAACCAGTTGTAGTGATCGGTGGGGGCATCGGTGGCCTAGTAAGCGCTCTTGAGCTTGCTTGTGCGGGTCTTGAAGTCATCGTGGTTGAGAAAGAACAAAACCTTGGGGGCAAGATCCGGCAAATCAACTGCGCTGGTCATGGGGTTGATTCTGGACCAACAGTATTTACCATGCGTTGGGTCTTTGATGGCATTTTTGCCAACGCAGGCTCACAACTTGAAGATATGTTGAAGATTGAACCTTTAAAAATATTGGCCCGTCATGCATGGAGTAAATCCGAGCGCTTGGATCTTTTTGCCAATCGCGATGAATCTGCCAAAGCGATTGAGGATTTTGCCGGTGCTGCGGAAGCTAGACGCTTTATTGAATTTTGCGAACAAACGCGCAAACTCTATCGCGCCTTAGAGAAGCCATACATGTTATCGCAACGCCCCTCCATGATGGGCATGATGAGCGATTTGGGACCGACTGGCTCAAAAGCGCTTTATGAGATTGGTTTATTCAATGATCTTTGGAAGAGTTTAGGTCGTTACTTTAAAGACCCTCGCTTGCATCAGCTCTTTGGTCGCTATGCCACCTACTGTGGCTCCTCACCTTTTCAAGCACCTGCAACCCTGATGCTGATCGCGGATGTAGAAATGCAAGGGGTGTGGGCTGTGCAAGGCGGCATGATTGCCATTACGCAAGCACTCACTGATCTAGCGCGCGCCAAAGGGGTGCGCTTTATCTGTGGTGTGAACTGCGATGAGATTTTGCAACGAAACCGGAAGGTCTCAGGAGTGCGCTTAAGCAATGGCGAGACGATTCAAACGCAAGCCGTTATCTTTAATGGTGATGCGATGGCTCTGCAAACTGGCTTGTTGGGTGAGGCCAATCGTCACGCTTCCCCAATTACCCAAACTACTCGGTCGCTCTCTGCGATTACCTGGTCAATGTACGCAAAGCCACACGGTTTTCCTCTAATTCGGCACAACGTATTCTTTGACTCAGACTACGATAGTGAGTTCACGGATATTTTCTACCGCAAGCGTTTGCCACAAAAGCCAACGGTCTATATTTGCGCCCAAGATCAAACCGATCATCATCTTTCGCATCCTGATGGGGAGCGACTGTTGTGTTTAGTCAACGCGCCAGCCACTGGTGATCATCAACAACCTACTTTATCTGAGATTGAATCATGTCAAGAAAAATCCCTTTCCCTGCTCGAACATTGTGGCCTCAATCTCTCTTTAGCGGATGCAACGGTGACGCGCACGACGCCACAGGACTTTCATCGCCTCTTTCCAGCAACGGGTGGAGCTCTTTATGGCCAAGCCAATCACGGCTGGATGGATACCTTTCGTCGGCCAGCAGCTCAAACAGCAATACCGGGTCTTTATCTAGCGGGGGGCAGCGCGCATCCGGGAGCGGGAGTACCCATGGCAGCTCTATCGGGTCGTATGGCGGCCGCAACCCTGATGGGTCACCTCGGTTTGACCAAGCGGTCGGGTCGGGTGCTTATCTCTGGTGGTACGTCGATGCCTTAAGTGATGATGGCCAGCATGGTCTGGTCATGATTGCGTTTGTAGGGAGCGTGTTCTCTCCCTACTATGCTTTAGCGCGCCGTCGCCATGCCCATGTCAACCCAGAGAACCACTGTGCGATTAATTTAGCAATCTATAGTCCTGGTAATAAACGTTGGACCATGACCGAACGAAGTGCAGCGAGTATTTCTCGTAATCAAACTGAGTTTGTAATTGGGCCTAGTAGCTTGCATTGGAATGGTGATCATCTACGGGTTGATTTTGTGGAGCGGGCCGTTCCCTTTGGTCAGCGTGTCGTTGGCCACTTTAAGTTATACCCAAAGCAATTATTTAATTTCTCGACGCACCTCGATGATCAACACAAGCATCGTTGGGGACCTTTAGCTCCTGCTGCGCGCATCGAAGTTGAGCTAGAGTCTCCCAAAATCAAGTGGCAGGGGAATGCGTATTTTGATTCCAATGAGGGGGATGAGCCGATTGCGATTCCCTTTAAAGATTGGGATTGGTCGCGCGCGCAATTAAGTGGTGAACGTACCGCTGTCATTTACGATGTGCGCCAAAAGAATGGAGTGGAGCGGGTGCTGGGGCTGATTTTTACTCCCGATGGTCGCATTGAGCACTTTGAACCCCCTCCTCGTCAAGCTCTCCCCAAAACAGGTTGGCGAATTCAGAGGCAAATGCGCAACCCCAAGGACGCCCAACTAACCATTCTAGAAACTCTGGAAGATACGCCTTTTTATGCACGCTCGGTTCTTAGCAGCGAACTACTTGGAGAGCGGGTCACTTCATTTCATGAGACGCTCGATGTTCCAAGACTCTCTTCTTGGGTTGTGCAGTTTATGTTACCGTGGCGGATGCCGAGGGTTAGATAATTATATCTTTTGAATAATTTTGGTGAACCAATGATGTATATGCTCAATAGCCATTTGTTTTTTATCAAACATATCCATAATCTTTGAGTAAGCTTGACTTGAATTTGTAATAAATCGATAGCCATTTATTCTCAGGAAAACATCTGTGGCAGCAAATGCAATTCTCTTGTTTCCATCCACAAAAGGATGGTTGGTAATTAAACTTTCAAACAATGCTGCAGCCTGAAGATAAATATCACCGTAATACCCGGATTGAGGACGGTATATGGCCGCCTCAAGCAATCCATAGTCCCGGATCCCTAAGGATCCGCCGTATTGCTCAATCAAAACATGGTGCATCAATTCGACATCATGTGTCGTTAGGTAGCTAGGCATAGAGAAAACTTTACTTAGCTAGCTTTTTATATAACTGATCAAACTCTTTTAAGCTCTGAGCAAAATGATTCATAGTATCTTGCTTAGATTGGAGTGCTCCTTTTCTTACAAGATAATCACTTAATGCCTCATCCAAAACAGCATGCATTTTTCTACCCTCTCGTTGCGCCAACTCTTTGAGGGCCAATAAAACCTCTGGGTCTGCCTGAGATGAAAATTTACTAAGTTGACGGTTTGGCATGATTAAATTTCAAGATTTTTCATTATTATTCATGAAATTTCTTGAAAAGTCAACCTCAACCTACCTCTGCTAATTAGTCTGAAAGCGTTCGTGCGTACTCATTTCTGCCTCTCGCTTTCGCTCCTCAACGCGCTCGAGCAGGTCAACAACCCATGTAAGTCTCTCGTGGATCGTTCCACCGTAATGACGGATGTGCGGAGTTTTATTCACTGCCTCAATTAAGAACTGAACCGATGGATGCGCTTTTGGGTTAAAGCGTCGGATCGAGAACTTCGCAATGATGGCCGATGTTGCATGGGTTAATAAGACGAGTTTGCGCTGCTTCGAAACTACGGCCCGAACTGATACAGAATCCAGGTTTAGACGCTCGACCTCACGACCAATCTCCGCATAAATGAGACGTGCTGCAGCAATCGCTGGGCGGCAGTCCCACGGCAAGTCACTGATTCCAATCTCTGCTTGGGTATAGAGTTTGTCAGCTGCCTTGAGTAGCCTCGCCACGACGCGAGAAATTGCTTCACTAAATTGTGGGTTTGCTAACCACTCATCGGGATCGAGCCCCTCTTCCCGCATCCACTCAATCGGTAAATAGATCCGGCCGTTCATCGCATCTTCACCGACATCACGAGCAATGTTGGTTAATTGCATAGCGAGTCCGAGCTCACAGGCGCGCGCGACAGTCTCTGGCTCACGTTTTCCCATGATCAAACACATCATGGCGCCAACCGTGCCTGCAACTCGTGAGCAGTAATCGAGTAACTCATCAAAAGTCTCGTAAGTTCGGTATTGCGTATCCCAGGCATACCCCTCAATCAGTGCGAGTGGTAACTCTTTTGGAATATCAAAGGCACGCACGACTTCTGCCAAAGCCCGATCTGCCGCTTCATCAATGGGTTGACCTAGGTAGATGGCATCTAATCGCTCTTGAAGCGTGATGATGGATTGCTCAGTTGCGTCTGCGGCATCAGCAATATCATCGGTGATCCGGCAAAACGCGTAGAGAGCTGTAGCAGGATCGCGCACACG
>Ga0214923_10004820_pt1 | contig 16028 bp, 14 predicted proteins | sample LL1510_MetaG_FD_177993 | JGI IMG/M metagenome (GOLD analysis project Ga0214923, IMG submission 177993) | Freshwater microbial communities from Lake Lanier, Atlanta, Georgia, United States - LL-1510 | ecosystem: Environmental > Aquatic > Freshwater > Lake | place: USA: Georgia | collected...
GGTGGTGGCTGAAGAGGTGCGAAAACTTTCGGATCGCACAAGCGCGGCATCAAACAGCATCATCAAGATTGTTGGAAAGGTTAACTCGAGCATCCGCGACATGAGCAGAAATCTTATCGACAGTATCAAGAAGAATACAGAAAAAAAGATCCATGTTGATCAGGCCGTTGGGGAGCTTGTACAGACCGCTGAGGAAAGCACAGAAGTCTTTACCAAACTCATTTCCAATGCAGTGACGAGCTCGGAAAGCGTTGCCAAGAGCATTGATCAGATCGTCTTGAGCTTGCAATTCCAAGACATCACTAAACAGCAGATTGAACACGCCATGCAGCCACTGGAACGAATCAAAACAAACGTTGAAGAACTATTACAACGTTCCGGTCGTAAGCAAGTCACCCTGCAGACACTCAGCTCGGGCCAGTCCTCAACTCAAAACCGACCCGAATCGAACACGAGCGTCACGACTCTGACAGGGGTGCAAAGTGGTCTCAAGAGTGTCGACAACCCCGCGTCAACACGGGCTGCTCCGCCCATTACTTCGCAAAACAATGAAGAACAGGATTTATCAAAAGGCGAAGTGGTTTTTTTCTAAATACGAAAATTACTTGCAAAGCCGGTTGAGCGAACTTGTCATCCGGCCAACCTCCTGTCATACTCACGAAGCAATCCAAAAAAATGAAAACCAAACGAATGAACCGTGATTCAAGGATGAGTCGCGGGCATTCATGGATCCGGAACCTTTAAGTCCGCAGGGAGCGGGGATGAGGAGATTCTCGTGAGCATAGTGTCCGCACTATTGGGCTCAAGCACTGTGATTCGCCATGTTCAACACCTAATCATGAAGGTGGCTGAAGCAGAGGCGCCTGTTCTGATTACCGGTGAAGCGGGAACAGGAAAGGAAATGGTTGCTCGTGCAATTCATGAGAAGTCATCCCGGGTATCGGGTCCTTTTGTTCCGGTGAAATGCGGAACGATTGCAGATGACTTACTTGAAGCCGAACTCTTCGGCCACGAGAAAGGCGCATTCTCCGGTGCAAATCAAGCACGCGAAGGACGCTTTGTGATCGCCGAAGGCGGGACTATCTTCATTGAAGAAGTGTCCAAGCTTTCTCCTCGCCTACAAATGGCTCTCATGCGAGTCCTCACCGAAGGTGTTTTCACACCCGTGGGCTCGAACGCAACACGTGCAGTGAACGTTCGAATCATTTGCTCAACAAGCGTCAACATTGACCTTGCTGTGCGCGAACGCTCTTTCCGCGAAGACCTATACTACAGACTCGCAGGTTGCGCTGTGTATATTCCACCACTGCGCGAACGCCGTGAAGATATTGCCCCCTTGGTTGAACACTTTGTCCAGAAATTCAATCAAACGAAAGGTAAGTCGATTTTTGGTGTTGCCCCAGACGCTATGAGCGCCCTTCTGCAACACACTTGGCCGCACAACTTGCGCGAGCTCGAGAATCTGATTGACCGTATTGTGGTGTTGAAGAATTCAGGCAGCATTGAAGTCAACGATCTTCCTCCTCGCCTGCGCAACCTCGTGACCGACAATATCGACACGTTCTTTGAACGCATGCAGATGCCTCAGCAACAGAAGGCTCAACACCCCGCTCATCCTGGCAGCCACCAGCGGCCGATGAATCAGGGAATGATGCCGCAGCAAACCAATAATTACCGTGCACCAAGTCAGCAGTCGATGCCTGTGACACCGACGATGAACTACATGGGTCAACCGCGGAACCCATCGGGCTACAATCCGATGTACAACTCCCCATCAAACTACGGCGCAGGCATGCAATCGCAGTTTGAAGAGGGAACAGAGATAGAGCAGTTCATCAAGAAAGACATCGACCTCGGCAGCGGCATCGATTTCTATCGTGTTGTTGAAGAATTCGAAAACCGCCTTATTGCAGAAGCTCTTCGCCGCACCAATCATAACAAGAACCGCGCAGCGCAATTGCTCTCGATGAACCGCACGACTTTGGTTGAAAAGCTCAAGAAACGCGCTGCATCAAGCAACGTCAAGGTTGAACCAGGTCGCGTTAAACGCAATCCGGCATTCACAATCTTTGAGGGCTTAGGAAGCGATTCTCCAGAGTTCGATTCCATTGATTTTGTCGGTCACGGCAAAGAAAGCTATTCAGACCTCGACTAAAATCAGAAGTTGAGATGAAGAAAACGAGAGCCTGTGGGCTCTTTTTTTTTTGCCTTGAACCATCTGAATTTCCTTCGAAGAATGACGTTATTTTGACAACCGCCGTTACTTTAGCCTCAACCATTTCTCAATTTCCTCTGATTCAATATATACTCTTGGGGTGACCTTCTTCGATTAACGAGGTGAGCATATGAACAAGAATGCATTGTTGGGCTTGGGTGGAGTCGTTGTTGGATGTTTGGTGGGCTATGGAATTGCACGGAGTCCTCTCGCGGGCGGCGTGGGTGTGACCCAAACGGATGCTCCAGCGGGTTGTGATGCAAATCTGCACGCAAGCTTGGAAGGCCCCGTTATTGCGGTTGGCAACCAATCAGTTGCTGGCGCTCAACTTCCAGAAGACGTTCGCGCAGAACTCTATGAGCTCACTTCACAAAACTACCTTCGCGCACGCGAACTTCTTGAAGGTTATGCAACCCGCTTTGCTCTTGCAAAAGAAAAAGGCGGCATGGTTAATCCAGCGAAAGTTCCCGCGCTTGGTGAGCTTCTCTCTGACAAAAAAGTCTCCGACGATGATGTTCGTAAATTCTACGAAACAAACAAGAAGAGCTTTCCTCCAAACATGACCTTTGAATCAATCGCAAAGAACTTGCGCATTCACTTGGAAACTCAACGTAACCAAGACGGCATCCGCAAGACGATGGCTCAATTGCGCGACAAGAAAGCTTATCAACTCCTTTTGCCAAGTCCTTGCGGACCACGCGTGTCTATGGACTTCGCAAAGTTCCCAACCAAGGGTGATACCAACGCCAAGGAAACCCTGGTTGCTGTCGGCGACTTCTTCTGCGCTTCTTGCCGTTACTTCAAGAGCGACCTCGAGAACTTCCTCGACAAACACCGCGACACAATCCGCTATACACAGGTCATCACAACCGAAGACGTGCGTGCCCCTGTCGCTCAACTCGCAGCTGGTGCTTATTGCGCGAAGCGGCAAAGCAATGATGCTTTCTGGAAATATTCTGAGCGCGCTTACAACACGCCCTACTACCTCCTTCAAAAGAACGCAGGGGTTGAAGAAGTTCGCACTCAGGCAATCAAGTTGGCAACTGAAGCGGGCCTCGACGCCAAGTCTTTTGAAAAATGTATGAAGAATGGCGACGGCATGGATGAGCTCACCTCTGTTGTGAACAATCTCAAGGCATCCGGTGCAGACAAGACTCCAACCTATATTGCAAGCGGCCGCCGGATTGTCACACCAAACAACCCAGCTGTTCTTGTGGACATCTTGACCCAATCTTTCCCTGGTGTTCTGCGCGCGGCTGAAAGCTCTGCGAATGCTAAGGACAAGGCTCCCACTGCGAAGTGAGTGGAGAGGTGGTGGTGGGCCTGGAGGGACTTGAACCCCCAAATCGTCGTGTTATGAGCACGCTGCTGTAACCATTTAGCTACAGGCCCGCGTCGGAAACGCTAAACGAAGCCATGAAACTGGTCAACCAAAGCGCCTTTGCGACTTTCACGGTCCGAAGGCGCTTTGCATTGCCTGAAGGCAAATACGAGCTGTCAGAGAGTCCATGCCATCCACAATGCCCTGCCCACGCTGGGCGTGAAAAGCGATTTCAGCCGTTGAATAAGTCTTCAACGCCTCGCTTTCTGTAGGGTCGTGGCGAACATCGCCTGAAGTCGCCCGGAAAACAAAAACCGCATCAAAATGGACATGTGCGGGGTCCTTGTCAGTCGTCTTGATTTCAAAGCGCTGAAACAAATGCGGGCAGAAAATCGCATTCTCTTCTTTGAGCAGACTGCGCGGAGGAAGCACCTCAACGGACTCTAATCCAGTTTCTTCAAAGCATTCTCGCAAGCTAGATCGTAAAAGGTGCCAATCGCCATCGGCGTGTCCGCCCGGATAGACCCATTCTGCGATCTTGCGATGGAAGAGCATCAAAACACCGCTTCCATCGGAACTTAAGACGACAGAGGATGTGGTCAGATGCGCTGGCTGCGAGGTACGGAAAGTTGATTCACGATGCCGCAAAAGCTCACGCAGGTCCGAATCTAGATTTATCAGTGGGAGCTGCAGGGAATTGAGCAAAGTCATGATGTGGGTCTGAAAAAACTCGAATCCATCGGATTCGAAGGCCGGGTGCATTTTTAAATTTTTTGCACTAAAGAGGAGTGAACTCATTACACCGACGCCCTGCGAGGATAACCATGACAAGCAAACCGTTTACAGGGGTTCTCACTGCTCTGGCAACCCCCTTCAGCAAAGACCTATCGATCGACCAAAAGGCTTTGAGGCGACTCCTGCAAATTCAGCGTGACAATGGAATTCACGGTGTCGTGGTTTGTGGAACAACCGGTGAAAGCCCAACACTCAGCAAACCAGAAAAAGAACTCCTCGTGACAATTGCACTTGAATATCAAACCGAAACTTTTCGTGTTTACGTTGGCACGGGATCATATTCAACTGCCGAAACTATCGAAACAAGCCAACATTTTGCGAGTTTTAAAGCGCACAACCAAACTCCCGCTGGAATTATGGTTGTCACTCCCTACTACAACAAACCCACACAAACCGGCCTCTGTGAGCACTTTCTTGCAGTCGCAGCGGCGGTTCCAAACACTCCTGTCTGTTTGTATAACGTCCCTGGCCGCACGGGCTGCACCCTGCAACCGAAGACCTTAATTGCCATTGCAAGAGAGGCTAGCAATGTCGTCGCAGTGAAAGAAGCAGCAGGAGACATCAAGGTGGTCACCGAGATGAGCCTTTTGCTCAAGGAAGCGGGACTCGATGCCCGAGTCGCAATTCTGAGTGGTGACGACCCAACCTTCGCGTCTGCATTGTTATGCGGAGCGTCGGGCGTTATTAGTGTGACCACTCACCTTATCCCTGCAGCGATGCTTGGAATATTCAATGCAGCACAAAAAGGCGACTTCGCCACTGTGACCCGCCTGCACCAAAAAACCTATGCAGTGAACACTCAGCTTTTCTGCGCTCCCAACCCAATCCCATTAAAATGGGCTCTTGGTTCACTGGGTCTTTGCGAAAACGTCCTTCGCCTCCCGCTCTCTCCACTCGAAGAAAGTGATATCCGCGTGGTTGCTCAGGCGCTCGAATCAGTCAAAACTGCTGGTATCGAAATTGTAAGTTAAGACAATTTCGATACCAGCAGTTTTGACTGACGCAATTAAACATCCATCGACCCAATGGAGTGAGTGACGGATGATTTCTTCGAGCGAACTGATTTCCTGTATTCGAGTCGACAAAATATCAATGCGCCATCCGGGAGTCGTTATTCTCACCGGACCCTCGAGTTGCGGCAAAGGTGAGGTTGCGTCGGCTCTCTGCCGGGTCATGTCGATTGCCCCTTCAGATCACCTTTCGATGGGCGAGATCCTCCGCAGTGCATTCCAGAATGCAAAGTCCGACCCCTCTTATGCCAACCTGCTTGCTGAACGCTATAAAATCAGTGCAACTGCAAACATCTTTGAATGCGTCGACACGAGTGAAGACTTGACCCGCAAGGTCAAAAATTATCTGCCACAGCTTGAAAACTACTTCGCCCGCAGTGGCATGGACACATTCACGAGTCAGGTTGAATGGCTCGAGTTTTGCACGATGAATGGCCTGCTTGTTCCCAACCGCTGGACACAGAATTTTATCGCCGCTCACATCGAACACTCAGCTGACCTGCGGCATCGGCCCTTCATCTTGGATGGTTATCCGCGCACGGTTGCAGCTGCGAAACATCTTCTTGAATTTCTGCGCCGACTCAACATTCCGGTCATAAAAGTGTTGCACTTGAGTATTTCTCGCCAAGAAATGATTCAGCGCGCAACTCACCGCGGGCGCGCGGACGACGACGAAGCTTCACTGCTCAGTCGATTTCAGTTTTATATCGAAAATGTTCAGCCGAGTGTTGATTATTTGAAGATGGAACTCGGCTCAGATTCAATCGTGCTCATTGACGCTCATCAACCCGTGTACGTCGAACGCAACGGACAAAAAGTCTTGGCTTTGAAGGAATCTATTGCAAACGTGGTTTCTGCTGCATTGCGAGGTCTTGGGGTTCCGCGAGTCATTCTCAAAGACGTGTTGGCAGCTAGCATGAACATGGACGACACTCACAGAAGCGAGAGTCTAAACAACTGAGCTCACGTTTGAACTCAGCTCGCCGTTTTTAGCTCCGCCGCAGAGGCATCATTTCCCTGCAGGCTCGATTCCGACGCACTGGGCTGAGTTGCCGAGTCTGCTTCCTGCGCAGAGCCTTCTTCAGCAGCAGAGTTTGTTCCATGTGCAGGATCTGTTTGAACAGTTGTCTTTAAATCTATTCCAAGTACGGCCAATCGTTGACCGATTTGCCGCTCTCGCGCATGAAGCAGAAGAATGCTGCGTTTGATCAAACTACAGTCCAGTGCCAAAGTGGCAATCATCCGATCACTCAGATACTTTTTACCAGCCCCCGCTTTACTTCGCGCTGTATAACGCCCGGTTTGGAGTCCGTGTTGTATGTATTTCTCCAGATCCTGCAGAGTCTGTTGGCGAATTCGCATCCACTTGCGCAATTCAGTCAATGCACGAGTCAGCTCAAGACACTCTACGGTCAATGCTTCTGGATTGGATTCATTGTGCATGTCGCACACCTCCCCATTTCAACAAGTCAATCGGCTGTCTTGCTCTCGAGCCAAACAGCAACTGATGGGCAGAATTGTTCTCGCCTGTGGAATATTGACCTTAGTACCGGGGCAAATTTGCCGAGGCGAACTCGTCACTCCGCGCGACCTTGAGCTCAACCAACTCCTGCAGCAAACCAACCAACTCGAGCAGGAAAGTTTGCTCTCTGAACGCAGTGCAAGACTCAACATATTGCGCAGAAGATATACAGAAATTATGGAAAAAAATGCGTGGGCGTTGCAGAGCGAAATTAAAAACACCTCTGGCTTTAACGACAACCAAGGAGTTTTTTCTGGATTCAGCGGTTCTTTGCAAGGCGTTTTTCAATTTGCCGAAAATTGGCAGGTCAACAGCGCTTGGCTCTTGGCTCATCAACTGAAAAATCGCAATCCAATTCAGCGCTCAACCGCGTTGCAGACAATCAATCTCGAAAACTTAATGATCAGCTTTGGCAAGCAGCGCAGCGTTGAGGCAAATCTAGGAATTCGCCCCGATCCTGCACTCATCTCTGGCGAAAGTACGCAACCGCAGTTGACCGAAATAGCCATTCGCTTGCACCCCTTGACGCAAAACATTTCACCGCAGTCGCAAAAGTACATATTCGAGATTGCACACGGTTGGACTTCGCTGCGCCCACCCACCCCTTCGCCAACAGAGCGCCAACAAATTCAGCGCACCCGTCCACAAATCAAATTCCATTTGCGAAAACCCAAATTTGAAGTGGATGGTCAGGCAGCTCTCGAGTGGTATACAGATCGCGATGCTCTCCTCGGCAAAATTGCAGCACAGCGTCCGCATGCAGAAAGCGAAACTCTCAGCAGCGATGAATCGAAATGGCGGCTTTTTGCTCTTGCCGCAGAAACCCGATTGCGTCCAAACGAGGATCACACCGACACTGTTCGATTTGAGCGCACATCGAATTCAATTGGAAAAAATGCAACTCCTGCATGGAGTTTGCTGAATCAATTTGGACAAAAGTATCACTTCGAAAATGGCCGACTCGAGGTGAATTTCTCGCTCCAATTTTTTCAAATCCCAGCAGGCTCTGTTCCACCCGCGCGCCTTCCGCTCGAAATCAGTCCGGCCACCCGAGGGCGCATTTTTCGTGCAGGAGCAGCGTGGCTTCCTGCGCAAGCACCACAGCATCAATTGAGCTTTGAAATAAGCCAGAAATCAGAACACAGCTTGAGCACTCCTGTACGCCTCGGCTGTGCCACATCCGTGAGCAACGAATCACAATCTTGTCGCTTAGCCTGGATTACATTGGGTTGGTCTCTGATAATAGCACCAAATCTTTGACATAATCCGAACTCTGCCGCTGGATGTTGCGAAAGTTGATTTTGTCATTTATTCTGAGAAATGAAAAATCAAGTCAAGTGATGAAAACGTCAGTCTCCGAAGGGTTCTTGCCTCAAACAAGAGCCTTGGCCCAGGGTCAGCTTAGAAAGACCTCGGTGATTTCGGCAGATTTATTGGCTTTTGGGAGGTCTCTTGAAAGTACAGACATCGCGTTTTGGCGAAATCGAAGTCGATGGTGCCGACGTCATCACCCTGCCCGAAGGTTTGGTGGGTTTTCCTGAGTTAGTGGGTTATGTACTGCTCGACCATGATGCAGAGTCGCCCTTCAAATGGCTGCAGTCGCTTGACGATGGCACGATGGCTTTCGTTGTGATTAGCCCTCTGACCTTCCGTCCCGATTACACTGTGGAAGTGACCGAAGACGAAATTTCAATTCTTAAATTGCAGTCACCAGACGATGCGGTCATTTCCGTGATTGTCACTATCCCCTCCGATCCGAAAAAGATGAGTGCAAACCTGAAGGCACCTTTGGTCTTCAATCTGAAGAATCGCATTGGCAAACAGGTTATTGTCAAAGACGCGCAGTACCAGACCAAGCACTTCATCATGGAAGAAATCAAAAAGTACGCCAAGAAAGACCTGCAGAGCGAAATCAAGAAGGCGGTTCAACAGGGTGCCATGGAAGAAACTGGCACTGGAAGCAACAAAGGCTGATACAAGCCGTTTTTATTGCCCGCCCATCAGCTCAGCAACCCAAGCTTCGTTCGATGGACATTGGACCTGGGTTGTCTCTTGGAATTTTTGCGCTGTATTAAAATCCGAGAGCCGATTTTTCAAAGTCAGCAAAACATCCCAATTCACTTCTTCCAATTGATCCGCTCGGGCCTTGAGCTGGTTTTGAATTTGCAACCTGGCCTTATCACTTCCCCACCCGTCATTTAGTTTCCTTAAGTTCGACAAGCTCGCGAGTCCAAGTGAACAAACTGCGTTGGAGAGTGCTCCTTTCGCGCTTCCCTTGAGTGGACCAACACTGCTCAACAGGAAACATGTTCCAGGCAGAGCTCCTAAGGCAAATGACTCGAGCGTCCGAAGCTGCTCAGATTTCTGAATATCTTGTGAAATATATCTGATATCAACAAAGTTATTGTTCACTTTTCGGGTTTTAGATTTATCCATAAACAAGGCTTTGAGGGCATCGCCTTCAAGTTTTACGAATGCCGGTGTTTCCGCGTAATACCAGCACTGAAAAAATTCTATTTGACTCAGGTCCAGCGTACCGTGTCGCACAGGGATACTGCTTTTGCCCGAGCTGCTGATCGTTGGCAACGATGCAATGGGCGAGGCATTGGCCGACTGCGGAGCACGAGAGGGATCTTCGTCGGCACTGTTTGCAAACGGGTCGTAAATGGTGACTGGCTGTCGAGCGGACGCAGCGATTCCGCTCGGCGCCTGGGCAAATCCTGCCGGGGTATCAGTGGTTAATGCCCACATGTAGCCTCGAACGTTGTTTCCAAAAAGCCGACGGCTTTCGGCAGTAATTGCATCAATTTCTGATTGCTCTGTCTTGTTGTTTTTTGGCCAGCAGGCATTTGCAACTCCAAGAAACGCTACAAATCCGCTCAACACCAGCAATCTTGCGCGCATGGCTGCTCCTTCCCGGCAACATTTTCCTTTTTTCGAACTTCTCTCCAGAAACTTGAGTTCTTCAAACTTCTTCCGATTGTTATTGAGCCCTTGCATGGGCCAAAGGAGTTTTGGGTTGACGTTAGAGGCATTCAACAAAGACGACCGCTACCGCATTGAAGCGCGCGTAGGTTCCGGGGCCATGGCCACGGTCTATAAAGCGTATGACCTGCGTTTGCAGCGCGTTGTTGCGCTGAAAGTTCTTCACGAACACCTCTGCGCAAACGATGAGCTTCGACAGCGCTTCGAACAAGAGGCCAAACTCGCAGCTCGAATCGATCATCCAAACGTCGTGCGAATCTATGATTTTGGGGTTGATCTGCAAGGCCAGCTTTTTATCGTCAGCGAATTCGTTGAAGGACGCAGTCTCACCCTTGCATTACGGCAATACATGAACCGCTCGCAGCCCTGTTTGAATCCTGTGCTTGCAGCGCTTGTTGCCCTCGAAATAGGACGAGGCATGCAAGCCGCGCACAAACACGCGGTCGTGCATCGTGATTTAAAACCAGACAACGTCCTTGTCTCAACTTTGGGCGAAGTAAAGCTCACTGATTTTGGGGTTGCTCGTCCATTTGATTCATCAATGACCCAAGCAGGTCAATTTATCGGCTCACTGACTTACGCCTCACCAGAGCAAGTGCTTGGCGGACGTGTTGATGCACGAAGTGATATTTTTTCTTTTGCAGTAATCCTGTTTGAACTTCTCACCGGACAATTGCCATTTCGTTCAACCAATCCCACAGATCTCGCAATCAAAATCAGCCAAGCAAATGTTCCTCCACTGAATCATTTGCGCAGTTCAATTCCAATCGACCTCGACACTGTTGTCCGCAAATGTTTGCGCGCTGATTCTGCGGAGCGGCCGCAATCTGCAGAATTGATTGTCAACGAACTTTTGCGTTTCCTTACTGCTCACGAAGTGATTCCCTCGCAGCGAGCAATAGCAGACGGTTTCGAAAATCCAGCTCTGTTTTCTTCAACCATCAAGCGTTCGCCACTGCTTCCCGACGAAGCGACAAGACCTCACGTTGAAGAAATGTCCCCGCAGGTTCAACAGCCATCCCCTGCAGCGGCGCTTCCACAGCAACCCAGCACAGTGCAAGCGCCAGAGCCAGTGCCCGCGCCAGCCAATCCACTGCCGCTTGCACAGAAAGCCAATCCAGCAGTGGTAACGCAAAGCAAAAAAGAGCGGTCTTTGCCGATAAAAAACAGACGCCCAAATACAAATATTTCTCAGCAAAAAAAAGCAACGTCCGGGAAAGGAATTTGGTTGGCTCCGTTTTTGATCATGGCCATGACGGCTTTTTTACTTGGACTGATGATAAAAGAACGTGAGCTGTTGCAAGAATGGGTTGCACAACTGCGCAACAGTCTCAATCAGCGCACTCAACAAACGAATGCCGAGAGCTCTCCCCCGTCAGCAGAACCTTTGCAAGTTGCAGCACAAGCGCCGACACCACTGCCAACTTTCACGACACCAGAGCCACGACCATCAACACCCACAGCACAACCCACTGCGGCCCTTCAACCCACACAAGCAGCATCAATGATCACTCCGAGCTCACCACGTCCAGTGTCGACAGTTTTGCCTAAACCAACACCTCCCCTGCAAACCAACCGATCACCCAATCAGCAGCGGCCCTCAACTGCATCAACGCGTCAGCAAACACCAAGTAACCCACGCAGGCCCAGCTCAGGAAAATCCAACTCCCTGCCGCGGACAAAACCAGCCCCAGTGAAGAGCTCTGCTGAACAATCATCTCCTTCGTCATCATCACAATTAACTCTGCAAACCACACCAGGTGAGGTGACCGTCTATATCAATGGTGAATTTGCTGGACTCAGCTCGCGGAGCGGAACGTCGCGAACGTTTGAAGTTGAAAAAGGAAATGTGCTGATTCGGATTCCAACCCAGGTGCAAGACGGCCGCAAGTATGAAGGGGTTGAGCGGAAAATTAAAATTGAAGCGGGAAAAAATGTAGTTTTGCCCGCGATTTCTTTAAGAACGCTTGCCAACGTCACCATTCGCCGCTCGCCAGACGTTCAGGTTCACAAAATCAACGGCAAACGAATTCAGTCCACAGGGCCATCGTTTGCGTTTGAAGCACCACTCGGCGGCACTCTCGAAATTGAGGGACGCAACTCACGCGGACAAAGCGTGAAGTCAAAGGTGGAAATTAGCGCAGATGGTCAGACAATTCATTTTTCATCAGAAGCAAAAAAGGAACAATGAGTTGAGAGAGTGCAGCGTAAAAATGACCGGCGACAACCAACAAAGAGTGCAAAAGCTGCGCTCTCTTGTAACGTTGTTTCTTGTCAATGTTGCATTTAATTGGTGTGTTTTTTCAGCGGCCCTTGCCTCCACGTTGAGCGATGCTCGCAAAGCTTTCGGAGAGGGGGATCTCCCTCGCGCTGTTAAAATTCTCGAGCCTGATATTTACCCGCGTCCTCGGCTGAAAGGAAAGGACCTGAGCGAAGCGCGAGAGCTCTATGGTATCACTCAATTTATGCTCGGGAGCTCTGCAAAAGCACAGGCGGCATTCACAGAACTGCTCGCAGCAAATCCAAAAGCGAAACTCGACAAACGTTATCTTCTTGACCCGGCCGTCGAACCATTCTTTGAAAAAATCAAAAACTCGAATCAGCTGCCGCGGGGTCAGACAAACATTTCGCGTGGCGGTGGAGCTGCAAAACAAAACATGAGCAAAGTTCAAGCAACTCCTCCACCCGAACCAAAACGGGCACGACAATCTGCTCCCCCTGCAGCTAAACCAGCCGCGTTCAGCGGACTTACTGTCACCGCAAATGCGCCAAGGGTGACTGTTTTTGCGGATGGAATTTTTGTTGGAGCTGCGGGCCAGAAGATTGCCCTGGAACCTGGGATTCATGAAATCACCGTCAGTGGCGAAGGCTACGAAACTTTCGAGAAGAAGATTAAAATCGAAAAAGGTGTCACAAATCTGGTGAAAGTCACGCTCAAAAAAGTTGGAGAAGGAAAAGCACAGCCAAGAAAAAATAAGAAATCTAACACCGCAGAGAAAGGCAAATCGCGTGAGACTCGTGAACGACCCGATGCCATCTCAGACGCAGACGACTTTGTTAGTCAAAAGCCAAAGCGTTCGGTTAATTTCAACCAAGAGCTTCCGCAAGAACGCAAGGCAGCTCAGCAAGCGCGAGCCCGAAAAAACCTTGCCGATAAGTTTTTTCAGGAACAACCAACGCAAAGTCTGCCGCCACAACAACCACCAAACTATTCACCGCAGCAGTATCAACAGCCAGCTCCACAGCCCTACATGGCTCCGCAGCAACCGATGTATCCACCTCAATACCAAGCTCCTGCGTACCCAGCCCCGGGATACCAGCAACAACCTTACGGACAACCGCAATACCCACAAGGATACCCAGCTCCGAGCTATGGTTATCCGCAACCCGACCCATATGCCGCGCCTGCGTATCCTGCACCCGCTCTTCCACCTGCAGGTGAATACGGTGCTCCGAATCCCTACGAAGAAGAGGATGAGGCTGGCGACAGCGCGGCTCCACAATATTCTCCACGCGCGGAGGGTGGACCCTACGGATCTTTCAAAAGAAGACCACGCAAAAAAGCTGCGGGGAGTGCTGGGATAGCTCTCTTACCCCTCGGAGCCGGCCAATTCCAAAACGGCGATACTCTCAAGGGCATCTTGTTCCTTGCAGCTGAAGCGGGTCTTGTCGGCTATGGGGCGTACGTGAAGTTTAAGCTACTACCAAGTGCAAAAGCACAATTTGAACTCGATAGAAAAAGCGAATTGGATAACAAGGCAGCACAAGAAGATATTGATGCAAAAGAACTCGAACGGGCGATCTTTATCAAAAAGTCTGATGATATTGCTTTGTACACCTTTTTGGGTGCCGGCGGGGTGTATCTCGTCGGTGTTATCGATGCTTTTATCAATCTAGACAAGAAAAAAACAAGCCGACGTGCAGACCTTACTCAACCACAGCAAGAACGAAAATTTGATATTGGCCTCCAGCCGCAGTTGAATGGCGTGGTGAACTTGAAAGTCAGCTGGAAACTTGATTAGACAACCCTGTGAGCTTTTCATAGCAAAATTATTGGAAGTGTTCGCGGCACCTCTGTTGTTTGCATCATAAGATTTACAGAGCTAACAATTCGCTATTGATGGCACGAACCTCATCGAAGAATTTCTGAACACCAAAGCCACCCCATCCTTGCGATGCTTTTGCTTCAACATTGCGATTGAACTCATATGCAAAAATAGGATTGTAGATTCCCGCAGCGGTGCGCAGATCTCCGCGCTGAAGTGCCGCAGCGAACTCTCCGAACGATTCGCTTTGGCGGATCCGCTGAGCTGTGCGTCTGTCTGCCTCAGCCATTGCCTGAAAAAAGACTTTTCGCAGGTCTTTCTTGCTGGCAATTCCGAGCAATTCCCAAATTGATTTGTTAAATTCGCTACACGGCAAGATCGCCTGACCAACAAGAAGTTTGTCGAACTGAGCCACTTGCGTTGCGTCTTTCCCTTGCAAGGATGCATTTGGCTTCAATGCATAAACAGGATGCTCGCCAGTATAGAAAGATGGAACCAAGTTATTTTCGCCAAAATAGCTGAGAAGTTTTCGCGCGAAAACAAGACTCTCTTTTTCGGAATTTATTGCACCTGTGACGATTGCTTTTTGCAGATAAAATGCCTGTCCTAAGGCCAACGACATTCCACACGCATTGGTCGCAGTGGCTGCACTCAATGCGGCAGTCGCGAGTGGTCCGCTAACAAACTCCTGAGGTTTCTCTTGCACACGTTTTACAACCTCAGATGACCCTAGCAGCAGAACACACTGCCCCGCTTTCGGATGAGAGGGATCCTCTGCCAATGGAAAATCTTGCAGACGAATTCTTTGATTGAGTGGAATTTGTGCGCGTTTGCTCGCGCATCCGGGATCTGCAATGTCCACCGGAGTAGCGGGTTCCTTGGGTTCTCCGAAACAACCCACACCCACCAAAATATCCTGACCCACCCGCACTGTGGTTGCGCCTTGATGAAGAAGCTTCGAAGGGAGAGTCGCAAGATAAAACCTGTCGACGCCATTGCGAAACCAATCATCGGAGCTAATCGATTTGAAGTTCGACTTTCTCGTGCACTGAGCGAGCAAAAAAGCGCACGCGACAATCGAAAATTTGCCGACACAGCTGAAGCGGTGGCGCAATGAATTCACTTTTTATCCTCCGCACAGCTGAGCGAACCCGAAAGAAGTTGCGTATAAATATCTCTGATTTTTCCTGCACCACCAGGCGATGATGAATCAGTTGCCGTTGGCGAGGTTCCGTCGGCTGTCCCCGAGTTGGGCTGTGGTGCTGGTGCTGTTCCGCTCGGAGAATCTGGGTTGCTCTTCTGAGGAGTAGGAATCCCGAGAGCCTCGGGCTTTCCTCCATCAAACGGAATATCGGGAGGAGCTTCTCCCCTCTGCCCCTTCCCTTCGTCCAGGTCAGAGCCCGGAGCTGGCGTTGATGTAGGTGAACCACCTGCACCCGCAGGCACGGGCACTGGATCGCTTTTTCGGGTGCAGCCAACCCCCACCATGAGAGCAACCCATCCGACCTGCACGACCCGCTTAAAAATAGCGTCTGAAGCCCACATCGCAACCTCTTCAAAGAGAGTTTGTGTTTGCCTTCAGTCCACCACAAAATGCATGTGCTGGGCCAATCTACAGTCACCCCATTGACAGCCGATGAGCTCTTCGGAGAACACCTCGTACAGGTCCACATAACAGCTATTTGGAGGCTTTCGATGCAACACGGTACTCACCTGTTGGACGCTCTTTCGCTCGGCAAGATTGTGCAAATCCGTGAGCGCATTCTCAAAGCACAGGCCGATGGCAAAAAGGTATTTCGATTTGAATCGGGGGATCCCAACTTTAGCTTGGCACCTCACGTCACGGCAGCCCTGAAAACGGCCGCCGACGAGGGCAAGACTCACTACATTCCAAACGCAGGCATTCCAGAGCTGCGCAAGGCTCTGAAAACCAAACTCGCAGAGAAAAACGGCATCAATCTTCCATCAATTGAAAATGTTTTTGTGACGAATGGTGCAATGCACGCCCTGTTCTGCGTGTTCCAGTGCTTGGTCCAACCGGGCGACGAAGTCATTGTTCCGGATCCGATGTGGACTGAAGTGGTTGAAAACATCAAGGTGGCACGTGGCGTTCCGGTTGCAGTTCCCCTGCGAG
>Ga0214923_10004821_pt1 | contig 16024 bp, 16 predicted proteins | sample LL1510_MetaG_FD_177993 | JGI IMG/M metagenome (GOLD analysis project Ga0214923, IMG submission 177993) | Freshwater microbial communities from Lake Lanier, Atlanta, Georgia, United States - LL-1510 | ecosystem: Environmental > Aquatic > Freshwater > Lake | place: USA: Georgia | collected...
CAGATGTTAAAGTTACCGATGGTAGAATTACACATTTTGAACCTGGTGTTTATGTGTCTGATGTTAAAAATTATAACAAATAAAAATGGCAGAATACGAAAAGACATTAAGGTGGTTAGAACCTTACGGAGGTTGGCATGAAAACGATACTGGATTATGTAATCGTATATTTCATTGGGAAGTTGCATTTGAATTATCAAGACATAACAATTACGAATATCAAATACTTTTACAAAGAAAATATTGGCCTGAACTTAGTTTAATAGAATTACCCCAAACTAAAGTTTATACAAGTACAGACGGCGACTCGTATAATATTGATTTTTTAAAATTTAGAACAGTATTTGATACTAAAAATAATCAAGTTTCATTGTCAAAAGAACTGAATCTTGATGAGGTAGAATATATGTTTAAGAATAGGAAATTTAGTTTAAAAAATCACGGGAATCATATCCATTCTAATTTTCATTATAATGACATTGAAAATCTATATGATAAAATACCAAGATACCAAAGAGGAATTAAACTAATTAGATTAAGACATTCAGGTATTCAAGAAATATTAAAGGACGAAACTGAAGACTTTGTCGGGATTCATATTAGAAGAGGGTATGGAATCACATATACTCAGGAAGATTTATTATCACTGCCAGAAAATGTTAGAGAAAAGTATGAAGTTTTTATGAAAAAAGAAATTTCAATACATCATCTTTATGGTTTTATACAAGACAAATATTATTTTGATATAATAGACGAAATATTAAAAATTAACCCAAATCAAAAATTTTTTATTAGTCATGACTTAAATTATGAATTAATTTCATATTACAAAGATAGATATGGTGAGAAAGTAAGGTTTAAAGAAGAAGTTTTAGATGCTGTGTATGATTATATGGATAATATGGGGTTACTAAAAAAAGATTTTAAATATGGTAATATAGTTCCAAATATTGTAGATTTATTTTGTTTATGTTATTGTAGTTTTTTGATAAAGTCTAATATGTCAACATGGAGTAACTTTGCTCAAATTTATAGTAAATTGGAACACGTCGAAATTTTAGAAGGTAATGAATCAATAATTAAAAAATATAAAAAAGTTTTTAAAATTAGAGGTAATATTTTATAATAATGTCACATTTAATAATAAGTAAAGATTACCCAATTATTGAAAATATACTCCAATCAAATAAAACTATGGAGTTTAATTCTACCGATAATGAGTATGAGTATATTAAAAATAAAGAAAAATTAGGGAAAGAGTGGTACTATTACGATAAAAAAATTGAATATAAATACAATTCTTGGGGGTATAGATGTAAAGAATTCAATCAATTAAATGACGATTATATATTAACATTTGGGTGTTCATTTACTGAAGGTATTGGTTTAGATTATAATGATATGTGGACAACCAAATTAAGTAAAGAAACAGGTTTAGATGTTTTTAATATGGGTATGGGAGGAACGGGGGTAGATTTTCAATTTTATAACACAACGTTAGTTCACAATTATATTTTAAATAATAATAAACCTCCTAAATTAGTTATATATCAATGGCCGTTTGACCATAGAACAACATATTCATTTAAAGAATCAATAGGTAATAAAGAAATTATTGGATTACTACCATATTCGGTATCACATCATTCTAAAAATGTTGATTATTTTGAAAAATGGTATTCACATAGTTTTATTGAAAATGAGGGAGAATTAATTAAACAGTCAAATATATATCCAATTGCTTGTAATAATTTATGGAAAAGTATGGGTATTAAAGTTTTAAATTGGACATGGGAGACTGATTTTACTATGAAACACAATGAGATATTTTCAAATGATATTGAATTACATAATATTATAGATACCACAAATTATACTGCCAGAGATTGTACCCATAATGGTCATCTATCACAAGATATTGTAGTTGATTTTTTATTATATAAGATTAGTAGTTTAATTAATTAAAAATTTTCATTAAATTTAAAAAAATGGTATCAGTTAATAACGAATGGGGTAAATTAAGAGAATTGTTTGTTGGAACAATAGACAATGCAAATATGCCAAAACACGGAGAGGACTTACATGCAATAAATTATGCAGATAAGGATATTATCCCCAAAGAAGAATTAGGTAGATTTGATGGTAAAGTTTACGAAGAAACGTATGAAGATTTAGAAAATCTTGTTACTATATTAAAAGATTTAAATATTACTGTAAGAAGACCACAAACAATACAAACAGATAATATTGTCAGTAACGGTTTTTGGGAAACTGATCAATACTATACATATTGTCCCAGAGATACCATAACCGTAATAGGTAACACTATTTTAGAAGCTCCAATGACATTGAGGTCAAGACAATTTGAAACATATTGTTTTAGAAATCAATTTATTGAATATATGAATCAAGGATGTAAATGGGTTTCGGCACCAAGACCTATGTTAAAGAATGATTCATACCAAAGAACTGATTTATCCAAATTAACATTAACGGAAAGAGAACCGGTGTTTGATGCTGCGAACATATTGAGGTCAAATAACGATATTTTATATCTTGTGAGCAATACGGGTAATAAACTCGGGGCAAAATGGTTACAGAACCTATTAGGGGACCAATACAAGGTACATATTCTTGAAAACATGTATTCATATAGTCATTTAGATTCAACCATTGCATTACTTCGTGAAGGTCTTTGTTTATTAAACCCTGAAAGAGTTAATGAAAATAATATGCCTGAAATGTTAAAATCTTGGGATAAAATATGGTCACCTCCAATGGTTGATATTGGTTATCATAAAATTGAAAGGGCGTCCCTTTGGGTGGGTATTAATTTACTATCAATTGATGAAAATACGGTTATAGTTGATAATAGACAAACTGAATTAATAAAAGAGTTAAAAAAACATAAAATCGATGCATTGGATTGTAAAATAAGACACTCAAGAACATTGGGTGGGTCATTTCATTGTGTCACAACAGAAACATTAAGAGATTAAAATGAGTGTATTAATAATTGGAGGTGCAGGTTATTTAGGTATACCTTTGTGCAATTCTTTAAGAAATAGAAATAGGACCGTAACCGTATATGATAAATTTTTATATAGTAAACCAGAGGACATACCCGAAGGTGTATCTATTATAAACGATGATATATGTAATGTTGAAAATCATAAGAACATATTTGAATATGTGGATACTGTTTATTACTTATCATCACCTAGATTAAATGAATTAAATAGTGAAACACAAATACATTTTGAACTTGAAAATTTAAAAAAAGTCCTATCTTTATTAAAACCTAATAGTAAGTTTTTCTTTAATAGTAGTTGTAGTGTGTATGGTAAAACCGAAGATATTGTCAACGAAAGTTCCGAAACAAAAATAACATCACTCTATTCCAAACTTAAAATTGAATCTGAAAATATTTTACTAAATACCGAAGGTTTAATAGTTAAAATATTTAGAGTTGCAACGTTATATGGAAAATCTAAAATAGAAAGAAATGATATTTTAATTAATGATTTAGTAAATAAAATTACTAACAATGAAAAAATTGAAATATTTGATTCAGAGGCAATAAGACCACATTTACATGTTTTAGATTGTGCGGAATTCCTATCAAATTTAATTAATGCAGACTACAACGAACGTATAATTAATATTGGAATAAATAAATTTAATATTACAAAACGACAATTAATAAAAATAATTGAAAAAACTTTAAACATAAAACTCGATGTTTTATTTTATGAAACTGAAGATAGTAGATCATATTTTGTTGATTTTTCACTATTAAAAAGATTAAATAGTAGAAATTGTTATAATTATGAAAGAGGTGTTTTTGATTTATATTTTAAAGACAAATTAGTTTTCAGTTTAGAAGAATGGGATAGTATATTAAATTATTATAGACCAAATGGATCATCTAAAACATGGTATCTTGAAGAAGAAGGTAAAGTTGATATTCCAAAAATGTGGGGACATTGGAATATAGTTAATGTTGAGAATAATAATAAAACGTTCGGTGTTAATGTTGTTAAAGAACAAGTAACCCCAAGTTTTTATTATGATTATGTGGAGTTTAAAACAAAAAAAGATTTAGAAAATAAAAAGCACATATATCTTATCAACGTATATGACCCAAATTTTTTTATTAGAAATGTGGATATTGGTTTTAGTTGTATTTCTGAACAATATAAAAAAGATATTAAAGAAGGAAGATGTCATATAGTAATGTATTTAATAATGGAGGGCTATAGTGGATGTGATAATAATTATGATTTAGAAATAATTAACAAATGGATTGAAAATGCAGGATTTAACCCTAAATGTGTACATTATATTAGTGGTAATTTAATTATAGATAAATTAGCAAAAGAAAAAAATTTAGAGTTTGATTGTTTTCCCATATCAACTTTTGATAATTGGATAAATTATTTGGAAATCAAAGATAAACCAATTGTTAATTTTGAACCAATAAACAACAACTTTTTATATTTAACGTACAATAGAAACCCAAGACATCATAGAAAAGTATTTTTATCTAGAATGTTAGATAAAAATTTATTACAATACGGTAGAATAAGTATGAATAAATTTGAAACTGCTAATTACAATGAATTGGCTAATGAAAACCCAATTAAACGATTACATGATTTGGTACCAATTATAATTGATAAATCATTAGACATTAATTGGGCTAATGATGTGACCACCAATGATTACACATACACATTTATGTCAATTATTACTGAAAGTTTAACCGATAAAAATACTTTGTTTTTGTCTGAAAAAATATTTAAACCAATTGCTACTGGTCATCCTTTTATGGTAATAGGTAATAAAGGAACACTTAAAAAATTACATGAACTTGGGTTTATGACTTTTGATAGGTGGTTTGACGAAAGTTATGATATGGAAGAGGAAATGGGTAATAGAGTAGATATTGTGATTAATGAAATTGAAAAATATAAAGATAAAACGATAGATGAGTTGAGGATAATTAGAAATCAAATGAGAGATATTTGTTTACATAATCAAGCTAGATTTAAACAAATGGTTAGAGACAAGTATTCATTTGATGGTGAAAATATAAATGGTTTAAAAGAAATACAATTGATTATAAAGTCAATATATAATAAAATACCTAATGGTGAAAAAACATTGACATTTACACCTAAAAGGAGTATAATTTAAAAAAGATTAGAATATGAAAATAGGATTTATTGGTGTTGGAAAATTAGGTAAGGATGCTGCTGAAGTTATGTATGAATCTGAACATGATGTTTTAGGGTATGATGTTAAAACAATGTCCGATACTAAAATTAATATGACAACATCAATTATGGATGTATGTAAACATGGTGAAATTATATTTATTGCAGTACCAACCCCACATCATCCTGATTACGATGGTAGAAACCCTACATCACACTTACCTAATAAAGATTTTGACTATTCAATAGTTAAAGAAGTATTAACTGAGGTTAATAAACATTCAAGTAAAGAACAACTTGTTGTTTTAATTTCTACAGTATTACCTGGAACAATTAGAAGAGAGTTTATATCACTGTGTAGTAATTTTAGGTTTATTTATAATCCATATCTAATTGCTATGGGCACAGTTAAATGGGACATGGTTAATCCTGAAATGATTATTATTGGTACCGAAGACGGTTCATTTACTGGAGACGCAAAAATCTTATTAGATTTTTATAAAACATTTATAAAAGAAGGAACAAGATACGAGGTAGGTACTTGGGATGAAGCTGAAGGAATCAAAATTTTTTACAACACATTCATCTCAACAAAAGTGGCATTAGTCAATATGATTCAGGATGTTGCAGAAAAGATTGGTAATATAAACGTAGATGTTGTAACAGGTGCGTTAGAAAGAAGTACTTATAGAATATTGGGTCCAGCATATATGAAGGCGGGAATGGGAGACGGTGGAGGATGTCACCCAAGAGACAATATAGCATTACGTTATATGGCGGAAAAATTAGATTTAAAATATGATTTATTTGACGCAATAATGGAGGCTAGAGAAAAACAAGCTATGAATATGGCGAATAAATTGGTTTCATTAAGTGAAGAATATAATTTACCAATTGTAATATTAGGTAAGGCATATAAACCGGATGTTGAATATATTGACGGATCATCATCAATACTTGTTGGTCATTATGTGGAAAAAACAAATAATAAAGTCGAATACGATTTAGAACAACCAATTCCTGCTATCTACCTTTTAGGACATTATGGTAAACATCATGATTATGATTTTCCTGATGGTTCAGTAGTGTTAGATCCGTGGAGACAATTTAAATCAGATAAAATAAAAGTAATCCAATATGGAAACACAAGGAAAAGTTCTTAATTTAGTATACGATGTTTGGGACGAAGAAAACAATAAACCAATTGCCAATTGTTCAGATAGTTTAGGGGACATTGATTTTAGATATGAAAATGGTTTTATCGATTTTTATGAGAGATTTTATAAAGCACAAATAAATTCAGATAGAAACTCAATACCAAGAACTTTTAATAAAATAGAAGAAGTTTGGAAAAGACCAAACGAAAATTTTTATTATTTTATTAAGACAAGTTTACATATTAGAGTAATGTTATTAGATAGTGGTTTAAAATTCTCATCAATAGTACAAGATTGTCTAAAAAATTGTAAAAATATATTTGTTTGTTTTTTATGTGAACATGAAAGTGATGATGTTCATGGTTATAAAATTTTAATTGAAAAGTTAAATGAATGGGGATTACCACAAGAACAATTTATATTATTAAACAATAATTTTTTAATGAACACCTATGGGGAAAAATATAATTCTAAAATTAAAACTCATAGATTAGATTTATTAGCGTTGACATCTTGTAGTATTTTTTCACACAATAAAGTACCCTTTGTTATAAATAAAGAAGGTAAACTTTTTATTTGTCATAATAGAAGTCAAAAACCACATAGATATGGTATATTATCATTAATTAGAAATGGTGGATTTTTAAATAATGTAAATTGGTCATTTGTTTCTGGGAATAAAAAAAACGAAGAAGATGTTTGGCAATTAAGTGAAGTAATGGATTTAGAAATCGTTGAAAAAATTAAAGAAGATATACTATATTTCTATTCAATAGATGTTAAAAAAAGTGATTATGAAATAAATAGAAGAGATTTCATCGGTCACGACGTAGTGGCAGATAAATCTGATTTACCACCTTTAAGTGGTGCCGCGATGGAATCTGGTGGTTATATGTTACCCGAATATGGTTTAACATATCAAAATTCATACATTAATATTGTTACCGAATCCATATGGTTAGATGATTATGAAGTTGTTCATATAACTGAAAAGTCATTTAGACCGTTTAATTTTTACAACATTCCAATTTTCATAGCAACACAAGGTCATGTAAAATTTATTAAAGAAACATATGGATTTGATTTGTTTGACGATTTAATTAATCATAGTTACGATAATGAACCCGATATTAAGAAAAGATTAATAATGGTCTATGATGAAATTAAAAGAATGAATAATAATAAAGAAAATGTAATAAAATATTATTCTGAAAATCAACATAGATTTGAAAAAAATAGAGAAATTGTTTGTAATATACCAAATAATGATAATGATTTGAAATTTTTACAAAGTTTGATGTCATAATATGAACACACTATGGATTTTTGGTTGTAGTTATAGTGCCGAATATACTCATAGAGGTGTTATAACCAATAGTTTTCAACGATATAAAGATTATAGAAACGGATTATTACCCGATGTGTGGGGTAAATTGTTATCAGATAAATTAAAATATAATTACAATAATTGTGCAGATGGTGGAGTTGGTAACGAATATATTTTTGAACAAATATGTAAAAATTCTAAAAATTTTAAAAAAGATGATATCATTATTATTGAATGGTCATATGTTGATAGATTTAGATGGATACTTAACGACGAATGGGTACATGTAACGGCAAATGCCACTATACCATTTTTAAATCAAAATTTTAGTGATGAAATGTTGTTAATGAGGACACATGATTTGTTTATTAAAACAATTTTTGAATATGAAAATATAATAGAAACATTATCCGACGCCGTTGGATTTAATGTCTTTTTTTGGTTAGGAGATTATAAAATAGCAAGATTATTACCAAAAGAAAAAAAATTAAATAAAAAATACATTGGGTCAAAATATTTGGAAGATAATGGTACCATATTTAATGAAATTTTAGATAGGAGAGATGGAAAGATTATTTTTCAAGAAACTAATGGTGAAGTAGAAGATAATCATTTTGGTGAAAGAGCACATAAAATTATGGCCGAATTATTTTATGAGCATATAAAAGAAAATATATGAGATTAATAACATTTGGTGATAGTTGGACCGAAGGACATGGAGTCGAAGAAGATGAAAAATATAAAGAAAATGTATTACCCCCAACCTTTATTAAAAAATTAAGAATGTTGAATTCTTGGCCGAGGTATGTTGCGGATAAATTAAAATGTGAATTTGTTAACATGGGAGTATGTGGTTATGGTAATGAATATATTTTTAAAGATTTAAAAGAAACAATTGAAAACGGATTTATTAGTAAAGATGATGTTGTAATAATAATGTTATCATATCCATATAGATATAAAAAAACCTCATATGATTTAGTTAAATTTTTTTGGGAAATGGATAAAACATTAACCAATTATAAACATTTATATTTCAATTCTTTTTTCCCCACATTTAAAGAAGAAAAATTTGATACTTCTAATTTACCTGATACGTTTATTAACCCAAACGGATGTGTTTCAGATATGTTAAAAGAATATGAAATTAAAAATGATATTTCCGTATGGGAATACGGTAGTAGAAGTGTATGGAACGATGAAAAGAATTTTTGGGAAGGAGACTATCACCCAAATTCATTAGGATATAAAATAATTGGAGAATATATTTTTGAACAAATAAAAAACAAAATATGACAGCACAAGAATTTTTAATAGAACAATATCTTCTAAAATTTGGTCAGAAATTTGTTGACTATGTACCAAAAATACCAAAGGAAACAAATTATTATGCTGTTTTAGTGGAACCAAGATTGAATCACAAGGTTTTAAATATATTAAAAAATCATATGTATTTTTTAAATGAAAGTAAATCAAGTATTAAATGGGGACTACAAATATTTCACGGAATTAACAATGAAGACCAAATTAAATTTTTAACTAAAGATTGGGAAAATGTTCTGTACGTTAACATGGAAGTGGATAATTTTACTAAAATAACATTTAATCAATATCTGAAGACCTCAAATTTTTGGAAAAAAGTTAAAGGAGATAAAGTTTTATTGTTTCAAATGGATTCTGTCTTATTAAGACACGGAATAGATGAATTTTTAGAATATGATTATATTGGAGCCCCATGGACTAAACCAAAAGAAGGTAATTTAATTGGAAATGGAGGATTGTCACTTAGGAACAAACACAAAATGTTAGAAATATGTGAAAAATATATTGAATATGACCCAATGTGGGAAGATATATTCTTTACAAAATATGTGGATAATACAAAATTACCCAATTTAGAAACCGCTATGAAATTCAGTGTAGAAGATGTATTCTACCCAACTCCATTTGGTATGCACAATCCAAATAAAACTTCCCCTTATTTAATCCAACATATATTAGATAATTCTCAAATAAAACTTTGATTTTTACATAATTTTTGTTATATTATAATCATGAGTAAAGATTATAAATGGCCCTTAATCAATGACAATATAACAAATTCAGATAAAAAAGTTTTATCGGACTTCATACTTTCAAATGAAAGGTTAACAAACGGTAAAAAAGTCATTGAGTTTGAAAATATATGGTCAAAATGGCTCGGAACCAAACGTTCAGTTATGGTTAATTCGGGTACTTCAGGAAATTATATATCGATCGCAATAGTTAAAGAATTATTAGGTATCGGTGAAATTATAGTCCCACCATTAGGATGGGTATCCGATATTTCATCAGTAACACAACTTGGAATGACACCGGTGTTTGTGGATATATCAATGGATAATTTATCTATTACATCTGAAAATATTAAACAAGCTATTACAGATAAAACAAGGGCAATTGTCTTGGTTCATTGTTTAGGGTTTAATGCGATTAATGAGGAAATAATTAAGATAGCCAAAGAAAAAAATATTTTACTTATTGAAGATTGTTGCGAATCACATGGAGCCACATTTAACAATCAAAAAGTAGGAACTTTCGGAGACATTTCAATATTCTCATTTTATTTTGGTCATCATATAACGACAGTCGAAGGAGGAATGATTTCAACTAATAATGAAAAGATTTATGAGTTGTCTAAATTATTCAGATCTCATGGAATGACCAGAGAAGTGTCAAATGAAACTCAACAAGAATATAAAAATAAATATCCAAATTTAAATCCATTATTTACTTTCGCAGTTGCTGGATTCAACATGAGAAGTACAGAAATTAATGCGGTATTGGGTATTGAACAAATGAATAGAATTGATTCAAATGTTGAAAAACGTCGTCATAATTTTAAATTATGGTTAGATAATTTAGATAAGAATAAATTTATAGTTGAATTTGATTTAGAAGGTAATAGTAATTTTGCTTTACCATTAATTATGAAACCTAATTATGTTGATAGATTACCAATCAATGACGATTTTAGTGGTGTTTGTGATGTATTAAATTTGAATGGTGTTGAATATAGATTAGGAACATCAGGTGGCGGAAATCAATCATTACAACCGTATCTTGAAAAATATGAATATAGAGTTGTTGGTGAATTAACAAATGTGAACTACGTACATAGTAATTCACTTTATATTGGCAATCACACTGATTTAAATGACGAACAAATAATAAATTTATGTAAAATGTTAAATAATGTTTAAAGATAAAAAAGTTTTAATCACTGGTGGAGGTGGAATGATTGGTAGGTCATTAATTAACCAATTAATAGATAAAGAATGTAAGATATATGTGGCAGATTTAACAACCCCGACAGATTTACCTGAAGGTGTTGAACACTTACAGGTTGATTTAAGATTTTTTGACAATTGTTTAGACATTTGTAAAGGAATGAATTATGTGTTTCATTTAGCTGGAGTTAAAGGATCACCACAAATGGCTAAGGAACAACCAGTTGATTTTATGGTTCCAATGTTACAGTTTAATACGAACATGATACAAGCCTCATTTGAGGCTAAAGTAGATTGGTTTTTATACACTAGTTCAGTTGGGGTTTATTCTCCAGCTGATGTTTTCTTTGAGGATAGTGTATGGTCAACATTTCCATCACCAAACGACAAATATGCGGGTTGGGCAAAAAGAATGGGAGAATTACAAACTGAAACATATAAAATACAATACGGATTTGATAGATTTTCTATCGTTAGACCCGCAAATGTATTTGGTTCATATGATAATTTTAATCCTGCAAATGCAATGGTAATACCCTCATTAATTAGGAAAGCACAAGAAAACGACATACTTGAAGTATGGGGAGACGGAACACCAATTAGAGATTTTATCTATGCTGACGATGTTGCTAAAGGAATGATATTTGCGGTTGAAAATAAAATAACAAAACCATTGAATCTTGGTTCAGGTGTTGGTTATACAATCAAAGAGGTTGTTGATTTAGTTGTAAAACATTCAGGTAAAGATTTAGAAGTTAAATGGTTATCTGACAAACCAAACGGAGATCAGAAAAGATTATTTGATATGAGTACCGCAAAATCATATGGATGGGAAATTGAAATTGGGTTAGAAGATGGAATTAAAAAAACAACTGAATGGTTTTTGAATAATAAAGAAATTTTAGATAAACGATATAATCCATTTGTAAATCATTAATATGAGTAATTTTTTAGAAGGAAAAATAGTAGTTGTAACGGGTGGTTCAGGTTTCATTGGGTCACATTTTTTATTGGAATTAGTAAAAAGAGGTGCAGATGTAAAAACACACACACATAACAAACCACTTCAAGTTAGTGATGATAATATTAAAGTAATTAAAAACATTGATTTAACAAACTTAAATGATTGTTTAATATTAACTAAAGGAGCGGATTATGTGATTCATTGTGGTGGAAGTATTGCTCACCCCTCAACAGTACCAACGGATGTTCAAATATCATTAAATCAATTAACAATCATTGGTAATGTATTGGAGGCGTGTGCAAAAAATAAAGTTAAAAGATTTTTAGATTTAAATAGTTCCACTGGATATCCCGATATTCGCAGACCATTAACTGAAGATGAGTTTTGGGTGGATGAACCATATAAATCATATTATGGTTATGGTTGGATGAGAAGGTACAGAGAAAAGTTAATGGAACATGTATCAAGATTTTCAGGGTTAGAAATTGCGTTAGCGAGATGTACGGCAATATTTGGACCGTATGATAATTTTGATTTAAAAACCTGTCATGTTGTTCCTGCTTTAATTAAAAGACATTTAAGTGGTGAAGACCCATTTGTTATATGGGGGACACCCGATGTGGTGAGAGATTTTTTATATGTTAAGGATGTTGTTAAAGGTGCGTTATTGATTTTAGAAAATGGTGAATCAATGAGACCATATAACTTAGGTTATGGTGGTGGAATCACAATAGGTGAGATTGTTGACAGTATTTTAAAAGTGACAGGTGAAACACCTAAAGTAGAATACGATGTCACAAAACCCACCACAATTCCATTTAGAGCGGTCAGTATTGATAGAATAAAAAATGAATTAGGATTTAACCCAACATATACATTTGAGGAAGGTATTAAAGAAACAATAGAATGGTACAAAAGGACTTATTAATAGTATATAATACATTTGGTATCCCAAGAATACCCACACAATATATTGATAATTTAAATTCAATATTTTGGCATATAGAAAAACATAATCTATATGGTAATGTTAGAGTTGTGGTCTCATCTGTATTAAATAATCAAAAATATGTGGATGAATTAATTAATACATTTGGAGATAAAATTACAATTATTAAATATGATTATAGATGGCCATTACAGGTTACATTTAACAAAACAATACAAACCACAATTGATAACTTTAAAGAAGAATACAATGGTTATTTATATGTAAGTGCCGGCATTAACTTTCCAGAAATTGAGGACTTGTTCCCAAGAATGATTGAAAAGAATAATAGTGGTGAATATGGTATGATACATTTAGATATAGATCATGATCATGGACACGAAAACTTAAACGAAGACCCATCACATCAATCAACATTAGATTTAAGTAAAGATTATACAATACCAATAAAACAATTCTGTAATTTTGTTGTGGTTTTAATTAACAAAAGTGTAAAAGATTTTTATGGTGTTGCGGTATCAGATGTTTTTGGTAAATGTGGCATGGAAACTTCATTATCATTTACATGTGCGGCAATAAGAAAAAAATATATGTTATTAGGTAATTCAAAATGTTATCATATTTATCATGCTGATAGCCAACCCACCGACGAATTTTTAAATGGTGGAAATTATTTTGAAATAAATTGTGGTTTGTTATGGGGAAGAACACATGACACATTTATAAACGACATAGAAGGTATTGAATCAGGTTTAGGACATTATCCAGGACCATATATTAAAGAGGCAATATGGAAGTATTTTAATTTACTACCAAAAATGGAAAAATTTGACGAAAACCATCTTTCAATTGACGAAAGATTAAAGTATGCGGTAAAAAGATGTTATTTCAGTAATAAAAATGAAGTGGATTATGATAAAGTTATAAATAAAATACTATGAGAAAAATAGTCATAATTGGAGATAGTTTTTGTATGAAATGTATTGAAGAAATAAAAACTAGACCAAATGAAGAAAATTGTTTTTGGGGCAACATTCTTAAAATAGAATTGAAAGGTGAATTTGAGACCATAATTGATGCTCAACCAAGTAGAGACGCTAATACTATTTTGGAAAATTGGATTAAAGTCATACCACATTTAAAAGAAGACGATTTTTTAGTTATTTGTTTTCCATCCCTAACTAGAACAAGATTACCATTTGATAAAAATGAATTCAAAACAATAAATTCATTAGATGAGGAAATTAAAATTGTGAACAGATTTTACGGAACCGCTTCTTACGATAATTCATATCAACATTTAGAATATTGGGGAAATGAGTATAATTGGAAACATTTTGAAGAAAATTTAAAATACCAAGAAATGATAAATGGTTCAATTGCTAATGAATTGAATTTTTTAGAATTAATTGAAAGTTTATCTAAATTAACAAAATGCGGTAAATATATTTTTACGTGGGATAAATTTGGTCAAATGAGTAATTATTTAAGGAACAAAGATAAAGTAAAAGAAGATGTGGGGTTATTTGAAACCTTTAATGATGTTTTTTTAGAAACAAATGGTGAATGTGGTCTAACTGATTTTCATTGGAGCTTTAAAATGAATAAAATTTTTGGTAAATTTATAATAGAAAAAATAAAATTAAATGAATAGGGTATTAATTACGGGTATTTGTGGAATGGTAGGGTCTCATTTAGCCGATTATCTTTTAGAAAAGACCGATTGGGTAATATATGGGTTTTGTAGGTGGAACGAATCTTTAGATAACATTGAACATCTATTGGAAACCATCAATAAAAACGAAAGAATACATTTAATTTATGGTGACCTTAATGATTATGCTTCAATCACAAATAGTATTAACATATCAAAACCAAATTATGTATTTCATTTAGGGGCACAATCATACCCGCAAACGAGTTTTTATTCACCTTTGGAGACCTTACAGACTAATATTATAGGTACGGCTAATTTATTAGAGTCCTTGAAAAATTCTCCATATAAGGATGCTATTATACATGTTTGTGCATCAAGTGAAATATTTGGTCGTGTACCGGCGGATAAACTACCAATTGATGAAGAATGTAGTATACATCCAGCATCACCGTATGCCATCTCTAAAGTTGGTACAGATTTAATCGGTCGTTATTATGCTGAGGCATATGATATGACAATAATGACAACCAGAATGTTTACACATACAGGACCAAGAAGAGGTGATGTATTTCATGAATCTACATTTGCTAAACAAATTGCAATGATTGAATATGGATTACAAGAACCTAAGATATACGTTGGTAATTTAGATTCATTAAGAACATATGCCGATGTTAGAGACGCAGTACGAGCATATTATATGTTAGTTACAATGAATCCAATTAAAGGTGAATATTATAATATAGGTGGTAATCACACATGTAAAGTAAGTGATACCTTGGAATATCTTATTAACAAGTCCACAGTTAAAAACATTGAGGTGATAGTGGACCAAAGTAGGTTAAGACCAATCGATGCGAATTTACAAGTACCGAATACAACTAAATTTGAAAATCATACAGGATGGTCACCACAAATAAAGTTTGAACAAACAATGGATGACCTATTAGAATATTGGAGAGATAGAATAACAAAAGGAAGAAAATTTTTAAACAGATAAAATATGGAAAAGAGAAAATACCTACCAACATTGGCAGAGTTAATTGACAGAATGAGTATATCACAATTAAAAGAAGTGTTTATACCGGAACATAAAGAAGTATATACACAAGAAATTAAAGATATCCAACATGATGTTGATTTAATTCTTAAAGAAAACAATGGTGTTATTGACGCTCAAACAATTAGAGCTATTGTTGTGTTAGCGCAAACTAATTTACATATTTGGCATAATGAATCCAATTATCGTAAAGGAATTAAGGAGGGTAACAATTTAGAATTAACACATGGTTTAAATGGTGTTAGAAATACTGCCAAAAATAAAATACAAGAAATTGTTGGAGGTAGAAAAGACTATAAAGTTGATTGTTTAGCTGCTGAATTTCAAAATTGGGGAATTAGTTGGGGGGACACCACATCTGAAATAAACGAAGGATAAAAAATAAAATAAGATGAAAACATATATTAACGATAAAGAAATAA
>Ga0214923_10004823_pt1 | contig 16019 bp, 16 predicted proteins | sample LL1510_MetaG_FD_177993 | JGI IMG/M metagenome (GOLD analysis project Ga0214923, IMG submission 177993) | Freshwater microbial communities from Lake Lanier, Atlanta, Georgia, United States - LL-1510 | ecosystem: Environmental > Aquatic > Freshwater > Lake | place: USA: Georgia | collected...
AGATGACTTCGGTACGACCGTATATCGTATGGATAACTACGGGAACGACCCTTACATCGATATGGCGGCAGAGCCTAAGGTCTAGTTTAAATCCGCTATTTCACCCTGATTTGAATGATTACACATATAAACTCGGTAAAGGACCTCATAGTTGAGGAGGGGAAAGTAGCTGGAGGTTTCGTCAATAAGGGGAGCCAAACTGGGCAAGGCGACAGAAATGTCGCCTTTTTTTATGCCCGATTCTTGGAAACCCTTGATATCATTGAAGATAAGAGAAGCTAAGATGCTCAACGGGGTGGTTCGATAAGCTCCTTTCTCAAAAACCCTGCATGGGTTGCGGCAAAGCTATGCCACACACCTGCTTGAAATCGGCAAGGCCATACGCTGTTTAAAGACGTTGTAGGCAACCCCTTTCATATCGGTGGTCAAAGTAGATTTCGTAAATATGTACGTATTTTTGTACACATATTTGTACATTTGCGATATAAATAATAAACATGAAGGCGATATCAATCTCAACACTGAGAAAAGGAATGAAAGAATACTTCGATTATGTTTCAAAATCAATGGAAGTAATTATTGTTCCAAGAAACAATGAAGAAGAAGCCATTGTGATCATGTCAATGCAAGAATATAATTCCCTTAAAGAAACAGAACATCTTTTATCAACAGAGGCCAACCAGACGAGACTCCAAAAGTCGATTGGACAGATAACAGAAGGCAAAACCATCAAGTTTAATATTGAATAGCTCAGAAGTTGGCTTCATGAATATTGAATTTACAGAGATGGCTTGGGATGATTTTTCGTACTGGATTGAAATGGATGAAAATATTGTAAATAAGATTAAGGAACTTATTGTTGCCATAAAAAAAGATCCTTTTAAAGGAATCGGAAAACCAGAGCCACTAAAATTTGGATTAAAAGGATACTGGTCGCGAAGAATTACCGGTGAACATAGATTGGTTTATAAAATTAGTGGGATAAAAAGGATAGATCAGAAGTGCATTATTATTCAATGCCGCTTTCATTATGACGACAATTAGTACACTTCAAATTGGTCAGTTGCTCTTAGCGCACAAACGCAACCTAAGATGGGTATACGCCTGTGCGGTATCCATCCGACCAAGTACATATTGCATAGTCATCTAAAACCATTGTGTTTTGTGGAAAAAGGACATGAAATACGACAGGGAAAACATGGAGCACAGGATGATAGGCTGGAGACAATCGGGGCAGAGCGTATCGGAGTTTTGCCGTGCGCATCAGTTGAGATTTATGAGCTATTTCACAGGCTGAAGTTGGAGGCAACCATAATGACTAGACTACAAGCAATTACGAACTCAAAAAACAGTCAATTTCCATTGACATTTTCATTAAATTGGACAAAGAACAACAAGGAGAAAAAAAACGGCCATTGTAAAATACAGAATGGAAAACTTTGATGAATATATAAAACAAGGCGAGCCGAATAAGGCAGAGAAAGCAAAAGTTTGGAAAACGGCTATCGGCTTACAACAAGTGGACGGTTTAAATCCGTCTGAATATCTCATTGAAACTGCCAAACAAAACATTGAAGGCGACATTACCATTGAAGAAGTAAAAAAACGGATTGAAACCTACTACCAACAACACACAACCAAAACAGACGAAGACCGTACTGAAGAAGCTGACAAGGTTTCGGTACGAATTGCTGAAATGTTGGGTGAGCAAACCTTTACATTTTCACCAGCAGAATACTTGAACTTTCATGGCAGATTATTCAAAGGAATTTACAAATTCGCGGGAAAAATTCGTGATTACAACATCACAAAAAAAGAATGGGTATTAAATGGAGATACTGTTCTTTATGCAAGTGCCCAAAGCTTGAGAGCCACCCTAGAATACGACATTGAGCAAGAAAAAAAATTTAGCTTCAAGGGACTTAGCGAACATCAAATTATAGAACACATTGCTCACTTTATTTCAAACTTGTGGCAAATTCACATTTTTGGAGAAGGCAATACAAGAACAACCGCTATATTCTTAATCAAATATTTGCGAAAACTAGGATTCAAAAACGTGAACAACGACTTGTTTGCCAACCACTCCTGGTATTTTCGAAATGCGTTGGTAAGAGCCAACTACGAAGACTTGTCAAGGGGCATTTACAGGACTGAAAAGTTTTTAATCCGTTTTCTTTCAAACCTATTATTCAAAGGGAATTTTTCACTCAAGAACCGTGAAATGCACATTTTTGCTGACACTGTAAATGACACTGTAAATGACACTGTAAATGACACTGTAAAATCTCAAGTTGACACTGTAAATGACACTGTATTTTTACTCATTAAACAAGACAACAAGATAACCGCCAAAGAAATTAGCGTACGCTTAAAAATGAGTCTAAGCACTGTAAGACGAAAAATTAAAGACCTTAAAAACAACGGAAGAATTGAACGTATGGGGAGTGATAAAACAGGACTTTGGAAAATAATTGAATAAAGCAACGGGATGCACCAATGAAAAGAAAGCATCACGATAACAAGCAGCGCTCAGGTATTCGATTGTTTTATGGGGTTAGCCATTCCTCGAATTCGTGGGTCCAAAGGCGAGGTACTTGATCTTGGAGTATGCCATGTTGGAGAATCTTTAGAAATTGGGTTCGGGGCATGGCCTGCGCGCCTAAACTTCCCAAGTGAGCGGTCTCTTGTTGACAATCGATGAGGTCAAAACCGTGTGCCTCCAACCAACGCACAAGCGTGATCAAGCCGTATTTAGAGGCGTTTGATACCCTGGAGAACATGGATTCTCCAAAGAAAATGTGTCCAATGGCCAAGCCGTATAGTCCACCTGCCATCGTTTCGCCATCCCAGACCTCCACCGAATGGGCGTAACCACGACCATGAAGGCCTACATATGCCTCTAGCATATCAGCCGTAATCCATGTGCCCAACTGTCCGTTCCGCTTGATGCGCGCACATTCTGTCATCACAGCTTCAAAATGCGTATCGACCGTCACCCGAAACCGGCGCTGATTGAGTAGCGGCTTCATGCTGTGTGAAACCTGGAGTTTGGAAGGAAACAGCACAAAGCGTGGGTTGGGCGACCACCATTGTATGGGTTCGTGCTCGCTGTACCATGGGAAAGCCCCTTTTCGATACGCGGCGAGCAAACGGTTCGGATGTAAATCACCCCCTAACGCTACTAAATTACCGGTGCTCTCTTCGATCTCAAATGGAAATAGGTCGAGCTGATCGTTCATTTTCTACAAATATAGGTCGACTTCCAACGGTCCGATGGAAAAAATCACGATATTGGTTATTCGAATAAGTTCACTGTTCTGCCATGCCATTATCCAATCAGGCCGAAGCCAGCCGCGCCATAGCCAGCCGCGCTGTCGCTATCAATCCCAATATGGCCCCAAAAGCCAAACATCAGCATTTTGTGCTCAAGAACGAGTATAAATCAAAAAAAGCAGGGATTCCCCCAACGTTTTTAGTCGTTTTGCAGCTTTTTTGCTCGGGGGTCACATGGGGGATTTTTTGGCCTAAGTCCGTTGATGCGCAGGCGGTAACCCCCCCCATGGGCTACCTCTATGACGACCAAAGTGTGGCACGAATCGACATCATCATGGACCCCGATAGCCTCAACCATATGCTATTGCAGGCAAATTGGTATTCCGACCATGAATATCCGGCCACGTGCATTTTCACCCGTGGCAGCAGAACCGACACCCTCACCCAAATCGGGTTCCGACTCAGAGGCAATACCTCGAGGGGTGCTCAAAAAAAGTCGTTCCGCATTTCCTTCAATACCTTTCAGTCGGGCCGAACCTTCGAAGGCGTTAAAGACCTCAACCTGATTGGATGCCACAACGACCCATCCATTTCGCGGGCAAAAGTGTATACCCTGCTCGCCCGTTCCATCAAAAGTGCCTCCCCCAGGGCCGGACATGCACGACTTTTTATCAATGGCACCTACCGAGGGTTGTACATCAATATGGAGCACATCAGCGAGGAATTTGTGCAGCTCCGCTACAACAACAGCGGAGGCAACCTCTACAAATGCCTGTGGCCAGCCGATCTCAACTACATCAACAGCAACCCCAGTTCTTATAAATTTACCTCCGGCGGACGACGGGCCTATGACCTCACCAACAACCAGCCAGCCGACGATTACAGTGATCTCGAGCGGTTCATTCGTACACTCAACCAAACGACAGCCGCGTCGATCTACTGCCAACTCGACACATTGTTCAACATCGAGGAGTTCCTTCGCATGTACGCCATTGACGTGCTGGCGGGGCATTGGGACAACTACTACAATAAGAACAATTTCTATTTATACAACAACCAGCGCACGCGGAGGTTCGAATATTTGCCCTACGATATGGACAATACCTTCGGGGTAGATTGGTTCAACATCAACTGGACCACCATAAACCCCTACCAGTTTGCCCCCAGTGGAGAGCCGCGACCGCTGTTCACCCAATTGATGGCCAACAATACGACGCGCGATCTGTATACTTTTTATCTGCGCCAGGCGGCACAACGGGCGGCCCAGGCCGACATTGGGATCGAGCTCGACAGCCTACTCGCCAGAATTACCCCCGCTGCACTGGCCGATAACTACCGTACCCTCGATTATGGATTTAGTAACCAGACTTTTTTGCAGTCATTTACGGCCACCCAACCCCTCGGACATGTAAAATTTGGCATAAAACCATTCCTCACGGCTCGGATCAATTCCATTCAGGCCCTGATCCCCAGTACATTCAACATTGCCCCGATCGTACATCGGCCAGAAATCACCCCTCTTTTTGCAGGGATGACGGGAACTGTCACCGCACGCATCGAAGACGAACAACCCGCTTCTCTGCAAGTAGAAGCACGTTATACCCACCAAGGACAGCCCCATACCCTGCAGATGTTCGACGATGGGTTGCATGGCGACGAGCAAGCCGGGGATGGTCTTTTTGGTGCATTTCTGCCAACTTTTTCACAAGCGGGATACATCGACCTCCAGGTTTGGGCGCGTGATGCCGCCAACCAGACGCGATTGAGGCCCTGTGCCCCCATACGCCAATCCATCGACAGCGCTGCTTTGCTTTATTTCTGGATGATGGACACCCGTATGCCCAACGACCTCCCCCTGCTAGGATTGAACAGTACGTTCTCGTCCACCGGCGATACGGCAAATATTGAATTTGTATCCGCACAAACCGCTTATCCCTATACAGTCGGTCACCCCCTTTGGCGCAAATCATCGCTCGAACGGCGCAATGCACCCACCCCCATCAATTACCGCCCTCAAGCAGAGGGTGGGGCTAACTACAACGCTGGGGTGATGCGCGGACTACAAGTCACCCAACCCATGCGCACAGCGACCCGCGAGAACACCATTTTGCTGCGCTTGCCTGCTCAGGGTTTTCGCCAGTTGCGTGTACAATTTGCGGTGCGGGATGAAGGAGCGGCCGAACGCATCCGGGTCGATTATCTCAATCCGGTGACGGGTCAATACCAGCGCGATGGCTTGGCTGATACCCTTTTGTCGCTCCTTCCCTCAGGTACATGGGCCTTGCGACAAGTAGACCTGTCCAACGTCCCGATGGCTGGTCAATCACCATTATTCACCCTGCGATTGCGTTTCGACGGCCCGTCCATGACGGCCGACTTGGGCAACAGGGTCACTTTTAATAATCTGTCGCTCGAAGGCATACCGGATCCATCGGCGGGCAATGCTGGCCCACTGCGCGGTGTTTTGCGCTATTCGAACACGGCCCAATCGCCCATGGTCGGCGTGAATATGTGGCTCACACGCACACAATCGCCCGGCATCACAGATACAGTGGGCAGTGTGCTGACCCAGGCGAATGGAACGTTTGATTTCGGTATGGTGCCTTCGGGTGCCCTCACGCTATCGGCCAGCTGCAGTTTGCCTTGGGGGGGAGCCAATGCAACTGATGCCTTGATGGTGGTCCGGCACGCCGCTGGTCAATCACCCCTTTCCGGGATCAGGCTTGCTGCTGCCGACGTTAACGCCTCCCAGACCGTAAATGCAACTGATGCGCTGCAAATTGCTTTGCGTTATACGGGAACTGGACTTTCTTCGTTTGCTGCGGCGGATTGGAAATTGCCAGTGATTCCCATCAGTTCTTCACCAGGCGATACTTTCCCAAGCTTATCTCTTCAGGCGCTATGCATGGGTGATGTAAATGGTAGTCACACGCCCCTCCCTGTGGTTCCACCACCTGTAGGTGGACCGCTCGCAGAACGTGGTGAGGTCATTGCATTGCCCGATGGATCCATTCGTTGGCCGGTGTTTTTGGAAGATGCTGTAGGCAGGGTGGGCGCGGCAAGCCTTGATATTTGGCTGCCACGGGGAGCAGAAGTCCGCTCCGTAGTGATGTCTTGCAGGATTCCTGGCGATACAGTTCTCTGGTCGACCGAGGGACGCCGCTTACGTGTGGCCTGGTATGCCCTTGGCGGCTGCGACCCAGTCGATTCGCTCCCTTGGTTGTGGATAACCACAGTTGGAGGCGAAGGTGGGCCCTTGGTGTTGCGCGAATCATCCGAATTGAGCGATCCTCAGGCCCGTGTGTTGAATGGGTGGCAGTTGTTGGCACCCATTGATCAGCCCAGGGGCAATGCATCGGTCTTGGTCTATCCCAATCCGACGCGTGACCGTTTCACGCTTGAGCTGTTGGGTGGTGCGGAACAATTAGCATTAATGGATGCAGCGGGTCGTCGTGTCCGCTTGTGGGAAGGACCCATACCCGCCTATTCCGAGTGGTCACTTGAGGGCATCCCATCAGGCATTTACATTTTGCGGGTCTGGTCGGCCGGACAAGCCCTCAGTGCACGCTTACGGGTGGGCGACTAAACCATAGCATAGACAGGAAATGACTGCTATTGACAATCAGTCTCCGTCCTGATCGCTTTCGTTCATCTCCTCTGTACGGGGTGACCACAGGCCGGCGGCCAGCAACGCGGACTCAACTGAAGCCAAACGAGCCTCCATTTGGGCCAAACGCGTTTTCAAGGAATCTGGGTGTTCATCGCCAGCGGTTGATGATAATGCGTCGCGATGGCTGTTCTCGTTCACAGTCAAATCTACCGGCGCAAAGAGATGAGCATAGCGTGGTTCTTTTTGTCCGGGCGCTTTCCCGATCGACTGAACATAAGGCGGCTCGCTTTGGCTGAGCTTATCGAGTGTGGCGGCTACCTCAGCAAGGTCTTCGAAGTCGTATAGCCGATGTGAAAGTGTGCGAATTTCGCCAACGGTCAGCGGTCCACGCAGGAACAATAATGACAAAACGGCAATTTCGGCGGGTAATAAAGGGTATTTCACCGCCAAATTATGACGGAATTTGGGTACACGCCCATCGCCCAATACACGGGTGAGTAAATCTTTGCGACGGAGTACATCCACCGTAGAATTAACAGTAGCCTGGCTGTACGACACCACCGGATCGCGCGATGACTTCTGGTTGCAGGCCGTCGTGAGTGAAACGAGACTGAGTGGGTATAAATCGGGTGTGGTTCTGGACTTTTCCATCAGCGAACCAAGCACCCGGATTTCTTGCGCGCTGAGTTGGGGGAGGGGGGAGTTTTGCGACATCATGCAAAAATACGCGTTATAGCGGATTCTGCGGGCATTAAGTCAAAAAATCTATAGCTGAAAACAGGCTATTAATGCAATGGGTGTGAGAACCAGTGATCGCCTGATTGGCGACTTCCAGGGCATGTTGTGGCGGGTTATATAACAGTATCCGTGTGGCAATTCCTGCCCGATAGGCGGCAGACATATCGCGTTCCGAATCGCCCAACATGATGGAAATGGAGGGGTCGATACCGAAGTCCGAAAGTGCCTCGAGGAACATTCCTGGATTGGGCTTTCGCCGCGGGCTATCGATGGTTTGTCCTAGAGCGTTGAGATAGGGGGCATCTGCACAATAGTACGTGTGCGTGATGCCAGCGTTTTCCTCTTGAAACCGCTGGTGGATGAACGACTGCACCTGTTGGTAATCCGCTTCACTAAATAATCCACGTCCGATCCCAGATTGGTTGGTCACCACGATCAACGTATATCCTGCCGCACGAGCGGTGCGGCACAGTTCGAAAATGCCGGGCATCCAAACCAGATCCTTCACCTGGTGCACATAACCATCGTCGCGGTTGATGATTCCGTCTCGATCCAGGAACAGGGCTTTGTTCATGTCACAACCACCAATAATGATGAACCAGGATTTATTCAGAAGGTGGAAAAAGCGCCGATTCGACAGCGCCACAAATAATATGGCCCAGCAGCAGATGGCCTTCCTGAATGCGGGGGGTGTCGCCTGAAGGCACCTGCAATAGGTGTTCACACAGCGCCCCCATGGCACCGGCTTTTTGTCCGCCGAACCCCACGCGTGTCAGTCCACTGCGCCCACCAGCCTCAAGGGCATGTAGAATATTCGGCGATGAGCCTGAAGTAGAATAGACCATCAGCACATCTCCTTCTTTCCCCAATGCTTCTACCTGACGGGCAAAAACCTGCTCATAGCCGTAGTCGTTTCCCACTGCGGTGAGGATGCTGCTGTCGGTGGTGAGTGCTACAGCAGGTAAGGCCCTGCGATGCTTGGCAAAGCGGCCTACATATTCGGCGGCCATGTGTTGTGCATCCGCCGCACTGCCCCCATTTCCGGCCAAAAGAATCTTCCCGCCTTTTTTGAGCGTATTTACAACCGCCTCTACGACTGTTTCCAGTTGTGCCGATAGGGTAGGATGATTCAAGAGTGCCAAGTGCAGGTCGCACGAGGCTGCTAAATCACGAAGAATAGATGGATGGTTGGGATTCAAAGGGCAGGGTATCGGATGTAGGAACTCATGGGGTGCTCGAAGCTTTCCCGTGTTCAAAAATACAAGAAACCCCCCAAATTGTTCACGATTTGGAACACCCACTGTAAAAAAACCCCTCCATTTTAACTGAAGGGGGTTTTTTGTAGTCCGTAGGGGAATCGAACCCCTGTTACCAGAATGAAAATCTGGTGTCCTAACCCCTAGACGAACGGACCGTTGGTTAAGGCGTGCAAAGATACGAGAATTAAGATTATTTTCCAACAGCAGGCTGTAAAAACGAAAATAAGCCCCTTGCATACGTATGCGCGCATTTTTCTGCTTGTATCGCCTCCAATTTTAGCGTAATTTCGCGGCTTATTTCAAGCATCTTTTATTTTGATTGGTTAAACTTTGAAAATTGAATTTCTACACTATGAACAAAACCCGTATTGCCATCAATGGATTTGGCCGCATCGGCCGCCTTGCCTTCCGTTTTCTGATGCAAAATCCCCGTGTAGAAGTGGTGGGCATCAACGACCTGACTGAGCCGAAAGTGCTGGCTCATTTGCTCAAATACGACTCGGTGCATGGTCGGTATCCCGGAACGGTGGGTTGTGAAGGCCAAAACCTGATGGTAGACCAACAAATTATCCCGATTTCGGCAGAAAAGGATCCTGCCGCGCTCCCCTGGTCGACCATCGGGGTTGATGTTGTAATCGAATCAACGGGGCGTTTTACTGATCGCGAAAAGGCGGGCTTACACCTTCAGGCTGGTGCACGAAAGGTGATCATTTCTGCGCCCGCAACAGGTGATGTGAAGACCATCGTGATGGGGGTGAATGATACGGATGTGCTCGAGAGCGACGCTATTTTGTCTAATGCCAGTTGCACCACCAACTGCCTGGCGCCTATGGTGAAGGTACTCGACGACCATTGGGGTGTAGAAAGCGGCTTCATGACCACCATACATGCCTACACGGCCGATCAAAATCTGCAGGATGCGCCCCACAAAGACCTGCGCCGCGCCCGTGCAGCCGCTGCCAGTATCGTCCCCACTTCCACAGGTGCGGCTAAAGCGGTGGGGCTCGTACTGCCGCATTTGAAAGGCAAACTGAATGGCAATGCCATGCGTGTGCCTGTTCCGGATGGTTCCGTGACTGATTTCACCGCTCAATTGAAGCGTCCAGCCACCGTAGCCGAGGTCAATGAAGCCTTTCGCACGGCAGCCGACGGATCCTTGAAAGGGATTTTGTTCTACGAAACCGATCCCATTGTGTCGGTCGATATCCTCGGCAACCCCCACAGCTGTATATTCGATAGCGAGCTCACCATGGCCATCGGTCAAACCGTGAAGGTGGTGGGATGGTATGACAATGAATGTGGCTATAGTGCTCGGATTGCCGAATTGGCCGCTCGGGTAGGCAAGCATTAATCGTCCATTCATCAGCCGAATCCCTATGAGAAGCCTATCAAGCCTTTCTGCCGCTGGTAAACGGGTACTGATGCGCGTCGATTTCAACGTCCCCCTTCATAAGGAAACCCGGGCCGTGACCGACGACACGCGCATTCGCGCGGCCTTGCCGAGCATACGCTTTATATTAGACCAACCAGGCAGCTCGCTTGTGCTGATGTCACACCTGGGTCGGCCTAAGGGTGGACCAGAGGAAAAATACTCATTGCGCCACATACTGCCTGTTCTCTCCGATCTGCTCGGACGGGAAGTACAGTTTTCGCCCGACTGCGTGGGTGAGGAAGCGTTTCATTTGTCGCGCCAACTACAAGCGGGTGGGGTGCTCCTGCTCGAAAATGTGCGTTTCCATCCCGAGGAAGAACAGGGCGACGCTGAATTCGCACAACGATTATCGCAGCATGGCACGGTGTATGTCAACGACGCTTTCGGTGCGGCGCACCGCGAACATGCATCTACCGCCACAGTGGCCAGATTTTTCGGTGATGACCGAGCAGCGGGCTTTCTGATGGAGGCAGAAGTGAAGAATGCCGATAAAGTCATGAAGCAGGCCCATCGACCGTTCACTGCCATCATGGGGGGTGCCAAAGTTTCAGATAAAATACTCATCATCGAAAACCTCATGGATCGGGTCGACAATCTGGTGATTGTTGGCGCTATGGCCTATACGTTCATGCGGGCCATGGGTGGACAAACAGGAGCGTCTTTGTGTGAAGAGGATAAGCTGGATCTGGCCCGCACGCTGATGCAAAAGGCCGAGCAACGTGGTGTGCGCTGGGTGCTGCCCGTCGATTCGGTGGCCGCCGACCGATTTGCGGCAGATGCCCAGACCAGAGTAGTGAACAGTAACGAAATTCCCGATGGTTGGATGGGTCTCGACATTGGACCTCAGGCGGCCGATGAAATCGGTTCGCTCATCCTGAACAGCCGAACCTTACTATGGAATGGCCCTGCCGGTGTTTTTGAACTGGAGCCCTATTCACACGGCTCCCGTTCGTTGGCTCAGGCTGTGGCTTCGGCAACCGCCCAGGGCGCTTTCAGCCTGATTGGTGGCGGCGATTCAGCGGCAGCAGTGAATGCCTTCGGCCTCTCTGCCCAAATGAGTTATGTGAGTACGGGTGGCGGCGCACTTTTAGAGTATATGGAGGGCAAAACCCTGCCTGGCGTAGCGGCCCTCGCTTAAACGCCCCGCGCCGAATACACGCAGCGCGATACACTTAATGTTCAGTTCTAAGGTCGTTTCCTGACCCCGTGGGGTTTGGGCAGCGCCTTGTTGTTTTTAGAAATTACTATTGTTATGAAATGTGGATAAATTTTTAGTGTAAAAAAGTGGGGGAAAGTGGGGAAAAGTGGAAAAAGATGTACTTTAGTGCTTCCAAATCCCCCGCATGTCGCACTTTATTGGCGAATTTGAAATACGTCTGGATGCCAAGGGCAGGCTGTCACTGCCTGCCGGTGTGATCCGTCAATTGCCTGCGGGCGGGGGTAAGGTGGTGATTAACCGTGGATTTGAGCCTTGTTTGGTGCTGTATCCTGGGGCTGAATGGGATCGGCAGGTAGCCGAGTTGTCGCGCCTCAATCCGTATGTGAAGGAAAACAGGGAGTTCGTGCGCTACTTTTTGCGTGGGGCTAGTCCGGCCGAGCCCGATTCCGCCAACCGAATCCTGATTCCCCGGGCCTTGCTCGATTATGCTGGGATCGACAAGGATGTGGTGATGATGGGCAACCTCTCCAACCTCGAATTGTGGTCGCCAGAGCGCTACAAAGCCCAGCTCGATCGTGAGCCAGAGGATTTTTCAGCCTTGGCAGAAAAAGTGATGGGAGGGCGAAGCGTATGACCATCAGCCAGCACACCAACCAAGCGCACGAATTAATCCTCAAAACGCAAGACCCATCCCCGAATTTATCGTCCAATCATCGATCCTATCATGATCCTGTTATGCTGCAGGAGTCGATCGATGCTTTGCACATACAATCAGGAGGGCGGTACATCGACCTAACATTCGGGGGAGGCGGACACAGCCGGGCCATACTCGGTTGCCTCGGCACGACGGGCCGCCTACTGGCCTTCGACCAGGATCCCGACGTACACGCCCATCTTCCGCATGATGGGCGTTTTGCATTCGCCGATGCTAATTTTCGACACCTCAAACGCTTCGCTGCACACCACGATATGTTGCAGGTCGATGGCATACTGGCCGACTTGGGGATCAGCTCCCACCAGATTGATGAACCCCGTCGCGGATTTGCTTTCCGTCACGAGGCAGCGCTCGACATGCGAATGAATCCGAGGGCCGGACATACAGCGGGGGATTTTTTGAGGCTGGCAGATGAAGGCGAAATAGCGCGGGTGTTGCGTCAATACGGGGAGATCACCGCTGCGCGCCGCGTAGCCCAGCTTATTGTACTCGCGCGAACCCGCAACGCCATGAACACCACGGCCGAATTGTGCAAGGCCATCGAGCCCATCAGCGCGAGCGGCAAAGAGCGGCAGTTCACCGCACGCCTGTTCCAGGCCATCCGCATTCATCTCAACGATGAAATGGGTGCGTTGCGTGAGATGCTTCAGCAGACCGCCGCTGTTTGCGCTCCCGGAGGATATTTGGTCGTCATCAGCTACCATTCCCTGGAGGATCGATTGGTGAAACAGTTCATGCGCAGCGGACATTTCCACAATACCATCGAAACCGACATCTACGGACACAGCATACGTCCGTTTGAGCCGAGTCCGACCCAAGCCTATCAGGCGAGTGAACAAGAAACCGCAGCCAACCCACGCGCCCGCAGCGCACGTTTGCGTGTGGCGCGGCGCACCCAAACCCCATGGCCATGAACCGCAACCGCCGACGCAGTGGGGAGTCAACCGCCACCGGGTTTTGGTCGACCTTCATGGGGCGCAACCCGGAACGAAGGCCCAGTGACCATGAATTTTCACAGGAGCCAGATCCAACATCAGAACCACCGGCAGCTGTGGGGCAATGGCAATGGGAAGATGTGTCGCGCCACATACCCTTCATTTTTTACTGCACCTTTCTATTATTGATTTACATCGCCAATGGCCATAGCCAGGAGTCAATGCAGCGCAAAATCTTGAGCACCCGCCAGGAAGTAGAAGACCTCAAAGCTGAGTACATACTCCTTCAATCGGAGGTGATGCATTTGGGTCGCCGGACTGAAGTGCTCAGCCGGCTGCAAAATATGGGCATGGGGTGGAAGACCCCCGAGGAACCCCCCGTCGTACTTGATGCTGATTACGGGGCAACAAACGCCAAAAAGAAAGGTACATGAGCGCGCAGAAAAACATATTTCGCAGAAGTCTGCTCGTTTTTGCGGTTTTAACACTTGGATTTGTGGCCGTGGTGGGCCGAGCCATCTACATACAAAAGGTGCATGGCCAGCACTACCGCTCGTTAGCAAAAAAAATGATGCTCGCCACCCACACAATAGATGCCCAGCGGGGCAATATCTATGCACAAGATGGCAGCTTACTCGCCACCACCATCACCCGATATGACCTGCGTTTCGATGCCACCACTTCGGGCCTGACGCCTGAAATTTTCAGGGAAAAAGTCGACTCTTTGGCTGCGGGTCTTGCCCGGATATTGGATGGAGAACAGAGCGAATTCAGCCAAATGCTTTGGGAGGCCAGGCGACTGAAGCGATCCGACCTGCTGTTGGCGCGAAATGTCGACTACATCAAACTACAGCAGGTGCGTGCACTGCCCCTCATCAACCTGGCACAATCGAGGAAATCACATGTCTACCGAGGCGGCCTCGTGGTGGAGCCCCACACCCACCGCGAGCGACCGATGGGGCGATTGGCCGCACGAACGGTGGGCTACCACAAGCCTGAGAGCCAACAGAAAGCGGTCGGATTGGAAGCAGCATTTGATTCTGCTTTGGCTGGCGTGCCCGCTCAATCGCGCATGCGGCGTATCGCCAATGGGATGTGGATCCCGGTCGATGGTTTGCCACTTGTGCAGCCAAAACACGGTATGGATGTGATATCCACCCTCGATATGCAGCTTCAGGATGTGGCCGACGAGGCACTGTGCCATGCGCTGCACCACTACAAGGCTTCTCACGGCACGGTTGTGGTGATGGAAGTGGCTACAGGCAACATCCGGGCCATGGTTAACCTGTCCAGAACCGAAGGTGTAACGCGCTGCGACGAGCAGATCAACTACGCCGTTACTGAAAGTCAGGACCCCGGATCTACCTTCAAACTCATCAGCATGCTAGTGGCCCTGGAAGATGCAGGCGTTGCCGCCCATACCCAGGTTGATCTCAACGGTGGGGTGTGGGACTACGGATCCAAAACCATGTTTGATGCCAGCCGACACGGAATCGGTCAGGCCGACCTCACAGAAATATTCGCCAAAAGTTCCAATGTCGGGGTGTCGCGCCTGATCCAGCAGTTTTATGGCAACAACCCCCAGCGCTTCATCAAGAAACTTCAGGAATTGGGGGTAGAAAAACCCACGGGCATCAGTTTGGCTCATGAAGGTCAACCAAAAATCACCAAGCCCAATACAACAGAATGGTCCAACGTTTCCCTGCCATGGCTGAGTGTGGGCTACGGTCTCAACCTAACGCCGCTCCAGGTGCTGTGCCTGTATAATACAGTGGCCAATCAAGGAAAAAGGGTAACGCCTCGCCTGGTTGACGAGATCCGCAATCCAAGCACGGGCCAAATCCAAACAACACCGGTTCAGGTCGACCATAAACCCATCGCCTCCGCCAAGACACTGAACGCGCTCAATCAAATGTTGCGCGCAGTCGTAGAGCAGGAAGGGGGCACTGGCAAACACCTGCAAAATCCTGCTTACTCAGTGGCGGCCAAAACAGGTACCGCACAGATGTTGGTCAATCACCAATACGTCAAGCGCTACAGAGGAAGTGTGGCGGGCTTTTTCCCGGCGGAGCGGCCGCGCTACAGCATGGTGGTCATGTTGGCCGATTTGGGCGACTCTGCCTACTATGGCGGTGTGGTGGCGGGCTCTGTTTTTCGGAAAGTGGCCGATCATCTGTACGCCCGCGGCTGGGGTGACCATGGAAGCAAGGTTCCGAATCCATGGGAACGCGATAGCTTGCCAAGAACCATGGTCAGTGGCCTGGAGATGCCCACCCAAAAGGCCTTGGAACAACTCGGAATGGCGTATCGCATCGTGCGCCGACCATCAGCCGAAACAGATAAAGCCAACAGTGCCCGTGGCGCGGGCAGTTCCTATGTGCAGGCACAGTGCACCAAAGGGACCTGGAACCTCACGCAGGTCAATGTCCGTAAAGGAATTGTGGCGGACCTCACAGGAATGGGACTGACAGACGCCTTGCAGGTTGCAGGCTATTTGGGATACCCTACAGAAGTATACGGTCGCGGACGCGTCATACGGCAGAATCCGGTACCGGGCACCCCACAAGCATCAGGAAAGCACCTAACCCTCTACCTACAATGAGTCGGAACATCGGACATATTATGGCAGATGTAGAGGGTGCGATCCTCACGGGTTCGCCCGAGATCCCCTGCGGGCGTTTGTGCATCGACTCACGATTGGTGGGAGCGGGTGATGCCTATGTGGCCATAAAAGGCACCAGGATCGATGGGCATACCTTCATCGAAGGCGTACTTGCGTCAGGTGCTACCGTGATCGTTGCGGAAACCCACCCGCCGGTCGACTTACCATCAAGTGTGGCATGGCTACGCGTGCCAGACAGCAGTAAGGCCGTCGGACACATGGCCGCTGCATGG
>Ga0214923_10004824_pt1 | contig 16019 bp, 15 predicted proteins | sample LL1510_MetaG_FD_177993 | JGI IMG/M metagenome (GOLD analysis project Ga0214923, IMG submission 177993) | Freshwater microbial communities from Lake Lanier, Atlanta, Georgia, United States - LL-1510 | ecosystem: Environmental > Aquatic > Freshwater > Lake | place: USA: Georgia | collected...
AGGTTGACCAGCTGCCAGCAGAAATGCCGATGGTGGCCGAGAGCCCCTCAGACACGTGCCTGACGTGATCCTGCCAGAGCTGCTAGGGATGCGGAACTGCTGCTTTACATTATGCTACAATGCAGTATCATGAAACCCTGGTCAAAATAGGCCAGCCAAGCGAGTTTTTACTGTTTTTGAAGGATAAAATGGACCACATGCACCATAGCGGTCCGTATGAGCACGGCACCCTTGAGCATCACCATACGGTTACCAGTGAAATTTTATGCCATCTGCCCTACGCTATCTTTGCGGTAGCGCTGAGCATGATTGTCATGAGTATGTTGGCATTTTTACCCACGGGACCAGCGTATTTGGACGCCTGCCACCGGTTGTTTCATAACTTCCATTTTTTGCACATCTTGTTTGCAGCAACCGGAACTATGCTTACCTTTAGGCGCTATTCCAAAAATGTAGTCCTTGGGCTGGCAGTTGGCATGGTAGTGCCGATTTTGTTCTGTACTTTCTCCGACGCTCTTTTGCCGTATCTGGGTGGCCGCTTGTTGGGGTTGGATATGCACTTGCACTGGTGCATGATGTCTCATTTGGACACCATCGTGCCGTTCTTAGTGGTGGGCATGATTAATGGCTGGGCGATGAGTATGCATAAGCAGAGCTTGCAAGCGTTCTATTCCATTGGTTTTCATATAATGCATATTTTTATCAGCTCCATGGCATCGCTGTTGTACCTGGTTAGCTTTGGGTTTAGTAATTGGTGGGCTTGCATGGGTTTTGTTTTTATCTTCAAAATAATCACGGTGCTTATCCCATGCACGTTGTCTGACATCGTTGTGCCCATGTTGTTTGCTCGTTTCAAAAAGAACAATGCGTGAAGCGCGGTAGTAAAAAAGGTCTTGCATGAAATCTATTCGTCTTGAGCGCGTTTCCAAATCATACGATGGCGAGCTGATCATTGATAACTTGAACCTAGAAATCAAAGCTGGTGATTTCTTTGCTTTGCTTGGCCCCAGTGGCTGCGGTAAAACAACCGTGCTGCGGCTGATTGCAGGTTTGGAAACGGTTGATGCTGGCCGCATTTTTCTTGGCGACCAAGAGATTACCCATGTTCCTATTCACGAGCGCAAAATTAATACCGTGTTTCAGCAGTACGCGCTATTTCCGCATTTAACGGTTTTTGAAAACGTTGCCTACAGCCTGCGTGTACGCAAGATGGCCGCCGAAACGATCAATGCGCGGGTGGCTGAAGTGCTTAAAATGGTTCGGCTTTCTGGCTTTGAGGGCAAGTATCCTCGTAGCCTTTCTGGCGGTCAACAGCAGCGCGTGGCGCTGGCACGAGCCCTGGTTGCTGAGCCAGAAGTGTTGCTGCTTGATGAGCCCTTGGCGGCGCTTGATCTCAAGCTGAAAGAAGAAATGCTTACAGAGCTGAATCAGCTTCAAGACAAGTTAAAAACTACCTTTGTATATGTGACGCACGACCAGTTTGAGGCCCTAACTGTTTCTGACCAGATGGCCATCATGAACCCGCAGGGGGACATTGAGCAGCAGGGCACCCCAAAGCAGATTTACGAGTTCCCCGTGTCACGCTTTGTTGCCAACTTCGTAGGCAACACCAATATCATTGAGGGGCGCTTGCATATTAGCGACAGGGACTACCAAGTTGAGGTTGAGGGTCTGGGAATGTTCTCAGTCTATACCCCCACTGAAAAACTGTGGATGATACCGGGTTGCCGCCTTCTTATGAGCGTTCGGCCAGAAAAGGTTCTAATTAGCAAAAAGCCTCGTGAAGGCTTTAGTAACAGCTTGCAAGGCAAAGTGGTAGACATTATCTACTACGGCCGTTCGACGCAGTATCGTGTTCGTTTGAAAAATGGACAGAACCTGATTGTGTTTGAGCAAAACGAAGAGCACTTCCCGCAAGAAAGCATTGACTGGGATGATGAAGTGCATGTTCATTTCCAAAAAGAAAACGTTGTACTGTTGGAGCACTAGATGAAGAAGGCTCTGCGCGCGATTTTTACGCAAGAATCATCTTTTGTATTTTCCTGCCCCGCAGTGCTTTGGCAGTTCGTGTTTCTGTACATGCCTTTTGCCGTGCTCGCGTTGTATAGCGTTATTGATTTCAACGAAGTGACGGGCAGATATTTTTTGACTGCATTCTACTACCGCGAAATTTTCACCTCGCTCTACATTCAGATTATCTTTCGCTCGTTCTTGTTGGCGGCCATTACAGCTGCTGTGTGCTTCTTAATAGCCTACCCCGTGGCTTATTTTCTGGCGCTTAAAGGCTCTAAGCGGTTCAAAACGTTCCTTCTCTTCTCGCTTATTTTCCCTTCCTGGACCAGTTTGATTGTGCAGGTCTATGCGTGGTTTTTCTTATTGGAGAAAAATGGCTTCATCAGTTGGTTCTTGCAATGGACCCACATTATTTCTCCCTCCTTTCACCTGCTTAACAATTATTTTACCATTGTGCTTGGCATGGTTTCCTGTTTTCTACCGTTCATGATTTTGCCTATTTATGCGGTGCTGGAAAAAATGGATAAACGTTTTTTAGAAGCATCAGCGGACTTGGGGGCAGATCGTTTTGAAACATTTCGACGGGTAGTTTTTCCCATGTCATTGCCTGGCGTGTATGCGGGCATCATGCTCGTGTTCATTCCATCCTTTGGTGAATTTGCCATCCCAACCCTCTTGGGGGGCTCCAAGTACGTCTTTTGGGGCAGCGTGATTGTGGACAAATTCTTACGATCAAGAAGTTGGCGGTTGGGGGCAGCTCTGGCGATCATTGGGATTATGTTGCCCATTCTGCTCATGTGCTGCGTCTACCTGGGCCGGGCCATTCGTGAGCGCTATCGTCAGCGGCAGAGCAAGGAATACACTGAATACCTAAATGCAAACAAAGATTTGTGGGGCTAGCTGATGGTTGAAAATCGCAAATATCTTGGACAGTTTCTGCTCCCGCTCGTGGTGGGCGCCGCTTATCTTTTTTTGTATCTGCCCATTTTTGTGTTGGTACTTTTTTCCTTCAATGACGCCAGCTTTTCCATTTCCTGGCAGGGCTTTTCTTTGCGTTGGTATGAAAAACTCATCAACTCCCCTGAAATTCTGAATGCGCTGCAAGCGTCTTTAATTGTTGCTTTAGCAACAACTTTTCTCAGTCTTTTGATTGGCACGTGTTTTGTGGTGGCAAGCCGGTGGGGAAGAACTAGTTTTTTTTCAAACTTGTTTTACGTGAATATTTTGCTGCCAGAGATTGTTTTGGCAATTGGCATTTTAAGTCTTTTCACCTTTTTTCGCATCCCGCTTGGGTATGGCAGTTTGATTGCCGGACATACGCTGCTTGGGCTGGGCTTTGTTATTCCAATTGTCCGGGCCCGCTTTGTTGAACTTGATCCCGTACTGACTGAGGCATCGCTCGATTTAGGGGCTACCTATTGGGTTACATTCCGCAAAGTCATTATTCCTCTCCTGATGCCATCGCTAATTGCTTCAGGACTCCTGGTTTTTACCCTTTCCATGGACGATTTTCTGATCTCATTTTTCTGCTCTGGTCCTACGGTACAGACATTAGCGGTCTATGTGTATTCTATGATTCGGACGGGCGTTGATCCTATGATTAACGCTGTTTCCACCTGCTTTTTAGTCATCAGCAGCTTGTTGGTATTTTTACTATGCTCCCTTAAAGTTGTTGACCAGGTGCTAACCCATGAATGAGCGGCTAGACAAGCTTGCCGCGTGCGCACGTCGATTGATGCGCCGTTCGGCAATTGTCGGGGTGTACTTAGTTGTCCTTATGGCAGCCCTGTATGTGCCCTTGTTGTTCAGCTACTTTAAAACGCAGCGCACGCTCAATGTGTATGCTTTCACCGAAACGTTTTCGCCTGAAGCCATAGAACTTTTTGAAGAGCGGACCGGCATTAAGATAAACATTACTTATGCTGAGCTTGATGAAGAAATTGGTGCCAAATTTGCCATCAATGGCGGCATTGGGTACGACGTCGTTAATGTTTCCGACTTCATGGTGCGCCATTTGAGCAAGCAAGGTTACCTGCAAAAACTTGACTACAGTTGCCTGCCTAACGCAGCACGGTTGAACCCGCGCTTGTTGGGGCGCGTTTTTGACCCCAAGAATGCGTACTCCCTGCCTCACAAGTGGTTTATGTATGGTTTGGTGTATGATAAAAACGTTTTCAAGGTGTCGCCCGACCAAATGTCCCTTGCATTCGTATTCAACGATCCGGAGCAGTTGTATAAAAAGGGGCTGGTAAGCAGACCATATCGCGTTTGTATGATAGATTCGCCTATGGACGCCTATTTTCTGAGCATGTTGAGTTTGTTTAATAGATTTGATCAGTTCACACCACAGGAATTTGATGCAATAACGCGCCAGTTGCTGCAACAAAAGCAATGGGTTGAGTGTTATACGCTCTATACCGTAGAATATTTCTTGTTGTCTGGCATCATCCCCATCGCGCTTACCTCCAGTAATTTTGTGCGCAAAATCTGGGATATGAGCGACCAGTACGAGTTTGCTATTCCACGGGAGGGGGGTATACTAGTGATCGAGAATTTGGTTATACCAAAAACAAGTAGGAAAGGCGACTTAGCGCATGAGTTTATCAACTTCATGCTCTCAGACGAGGTCGCGACGTTGAACAGCCAGGAATATGGCTGGACATCGGCCAACAAGAGTGCTCAAGAAACGCTTGATGCGCAGTACAAACGCAAGTCGCATCTGTTTCCGGATGAGCATGTTTTCAAGCGGTTGCACATTCCTCTTTTTACATCATATGCTCGCCGGTGTGCGGATGACGCATGGTTGCGGGTTGGTTTTGCTTAAATTGTGCGCTGAGGATTGAATCATGATACGACCTGCATCGGCGGGCAAATCCGCCATCCACGTTGTTCTTCGCCGAGCCGTGGTGATAGTGGCCTATCTTGGGCTCTTCATGCTGTTTTTATATTTTCCCCTCTTGATGGAATATTGGAGTGACCTGCAAGCGCTTAATGTATGCGTATTTGCTGAAACTTTTTCTCCCCAGGCAATTAGCCGGTTCGAGCAAGAGGCTGGGGTTAAAGTGCATGTTACCTATGTCGAGATCGATGATCAGCTACACGCAAAATTTCGGATGAATGGTGCTTTGGGATACGACGTGGTCAACATATCTGATTATGTGGTCCATAGCGTCGGTAGTGCCGGGCAGTTAGCGGCCTTAGATAATCAATTGTTACCTAACTTACATCGTGTAGAACCATGCCTGGTCAATTTGGTCTTTGATCCTGAAAACCAGTATTCGGTGCCACATAAGTGGTACGTCTACGGCATGGTGTATGACAAGCAAGCATTTCGCTTAGCGCCTGAGGATGTCTCTCTTAGTTTCCTTTTTGAAACACCTGCCATGGCGGTAGCAAAAGGGGTTATCTCTGCGCCTTACCGCGTCTGCATGCTTGACGATGCTCGGGATGCGTTTTTTATGGCGGCCATTTATTTGTTTGGCCGTGTAGAAGGTTTTTCTGCCGCAGAGTTGCATAAAATACGCGATTTATTGCTAGCGCAGAAAAAGTGGGTTGAAGCATATACGCTGCATAGCGCGCAATATTTCTTGCATGCAGGCATTACGCCGCTAGCTCTTATGTCGAGCAATTACATGCGTAAAATGTATGAAGCTTCAGACCGCTTTACCTTTGCCATCCCTAAGGAAGGCAGTATGCTGGTGGTTGAAAATTTGGCGGTGCCAGCTACAAGTAAAAAGGTAGTTTTAGCTCAGCGATTTATTAATTTCATGCTGCGCGATGACATTGCTGCGCTGAACAGTGGGACGTATGGCTTTAACTCGGCAAACAAGTATGCTAACCAACATGTGCCTGAAAGATTGCGACAAAATAAGCATTTGTTCCCTGATGCAGGAATGTTCAAGCGATTGCACATCCCCCTGCTGCCTGAGCATATGCGTAAACTTGTCGACGATATGTGGCTTGAAGTGAGCTTTTCATAAGGAAAATACATGAAGACAGCTGAACAAAAAGTACGCGCTTCCCAGCAGAAGGTTTGGTGGTGGGAGTTGCTGAAGGAAGTAGTTACCATAGTCCTTTTGGTCCTTGTGGTGCGCAATTGTATGTTTAATGTGCCTACCGGATCAGCGGAACCAACTATTTTGGTTGGCGATCGCATTTGGGGCAACAAGTTTGCGTATTACTTTGACGATGTGAAGCCGGGTGACTTAGTTATTTTTGACGACCCAAATTTTATTTATGACCGCAGCAGCTCCATACAATATTTGTGGCAGAAGTATGTTGGGTTTGATATTCCGATACTGGGCTTGAAAGGCGGTCCGGCAAAGTGGGTTAAGCGCGTTATCGCTGTCCCTGGTGACACGATTGAGGGCCGCATAGAGCATGGTAAAACAGCGGTTTATCTGAATGGGAAGAAGCTGGAAGAGCCTTATGTTAATCGGTTGCCCCTTGTCCATGTTATGCGGGAACGTGGTTTGTTGCCGTTTAAGCGCTTTGGGCCGCTGGGCGTGCCAGGCTTTTTGCAAGTTGAGCAGCGCCACTGTTGTTACACCTATGATCCGTCCGTACCTTTTGGCGAGCAACCCTACTACAACATTGCCTTGCAAGAAGTAGTGGTGAATCCGGTTACGCATGAACCAATATTTGAAATGCCCGGGTCTGCCACCCTGCGTGATAGCTCCGGAGCGAGCGTGGATGAATTCGGTCCTATTGTGGTACCAGATGGCAAATATTGGGTAATGGGCGACAGCCGAAAGAACAGCGCCGACAGCCGGATGTGGCTTTTCCTCGATAAAGAGCTGATTGCAGGGCGTGCGAGTTTTATCATGTATTCACTGGACAGTGAAGAACATTGGTGGGGTTTTGACTTGCTTAAGCATCCTATCGAATTTTGGACGCGGATTGTTCGTTGGAACCGCATCATCAAGCCGTTTAAAAAGGTTGAAATAGCATAAATTACGCGGGGTGCTAGATGAAAACCTTGCAGGAAAAAATTCTTGCGCTGCAGGCGCTATACAGAACGCGACGTCTTTATTTTAAGCAAAGCATCGATTCGATGCAGGGCATTACCCCCTGGGGGACTAGGCGTTTGCGTGGTCGGGGATTGGCGCTTCTTGGTGAGGCTGAACAGTTGATGCAAGAGCTTGAACAAGGCATGGTCACGACCGCTGAAGGGTCGGTAACGGTGCCCCTTCGCAAGCGGTATCACCGCTTCAAAAAAGTGTACGCCCTTTTGCATGAATTTACTAAACCGTGGTGGCGTCAGTGGGCCGAGGCCATAGGGATTGCGCTCTTGTTGGCTGTTGTCCTGCGCAACTTCATTTTCGGGCTTTACCACGTGCCGACAGGCTCTGCAGAGCCAACGATCTTGGTTGGTGATCGCATCTGGGGCAACAAATTAGCCTACTATTACGATTCAATTAACCGCGGCGACTTGGTCATTTTTGACGACCCTCTGTTCCCGGTTGATAAGTCCCATAAAGTCCGTCAGTTATGGCAGCGGTACATCGGCATTCCGGTTCCCGCCTTGGGATTGGGTGCTGGACCAACTAATTGGGTGAAGCGGGTTATAGCGGTGCCTGGAGACACCATAGAAGGGCGTCTTGAGCAGGGCAAAACAACTGTTTACCTGAACGGTAAGAAGTTAGAGGAGCCCTACGTCAACCCTTATCCGCTTATTCATGTGCGCAAAGAGCGTGGATTTTTCCCTGTTCAAAATATTGGGCCTTTGTTAATTCCCGATTTCCTGCGACAGGAAAAATGCCACCGGCGCTACACCTATGACCCAGCGGTGTCGCTCGAGCAGCAGCCGTTTTACAAATTGAAGCCCGAGGAAATAATAGCTAATCCGCTTACTGGTCAACCAATTCTAGACCACCCATTTACGCCTACCTTGCGCGATAGCTACGGGGCTATTGCCGATCAGTTTGGGCCAATCATCGTCCCGGAGGGCAAGTACTGGGTGATGGGCGACAGCCGCAAAAATAGCGCGGATAGTAGGATTTGGCTGTTCCTTGATAAAAGCCTGATCCATGGCCGTGCTAGCTTCATCATTTATTCCCTGGACAGCGAAGAGGCGTTTTGGGCGTTTGATTTGATTAAGCATCCGCTTGAATTCTGGACCAAAATTGTGCGCTGGGGGCGTACCTTCAGCGGGTTCAAATCAGCTACTGTTGAGCAGCAAATTATTGGAAAGCAACCATGAAGAAAAACTACTACATTACCACGCCAATTTATTATCCAAATGCTCAACCGCATCTTGGAACGCTTTATTCTACCCTCCTTGCCGATATTTCTGCGCGCTGGCAGCGCTTAATGGGCCGCCAGACGTTTTTTTTGACTGGAACGGATGAGCATGGTCAGAAAATCCAAGAAAAGGCCGAAGCTGCCGGGATGCCGCCAAAAGCGTTTGTTGATTCAATTGTGCCGGCTTATAAAGACTTGTGGAAGCTGTACGGCATCGCCTATGACCGCTTCATTCGCACAACTGATGCTGACCATGAACATGGCGTAGAGCAGTGGATCAAACTGCTGCTGGAAAAGGGCGACATCTACAAAGCTAGCTACGAAGGTTGGTACTGCGTGCCATGTGAGACGTTTGTAAATGTTGGCAGTGAACCGCTCAAGAATACTGACGGGCACTTTATCTGTCCAAACTGCAAGCGCGGCCTCAAGCAATTGGCTGAGGAGAGCTACTTCTTTCGCTTGTCAGCCTACCAAGACCGGTTGTTAGCTTTCTATGAAACAAATCCTGACTTCATAACCCCTAAAGAGCGGCTCCAAGAGGTTATATCGTTTGTGAAGGCTGGCCTGAAAGATTTGAGCCTCTCTCGCAAGACAGTAAGCTGGGGGATCCCTTTTCCTGGTGATCCATCACACACGGTTTATGTGTGGGCAGATGCTTTGAACAACTACCTGACAGGGGTTGGTTATGGCAGCGCGGAGGCAAAAGCGATCGCATTGCTGAAAGACTGCTGGCCTGCTGATGCTCACGTGATGGCTAAGGATATTGTGCGGTTCCACGCGGTTTATTGGCCGGCGTTTCTGATGGCTATTGATTTGCCAACCCCCAAGAAATTGGTGGTGCACGGCTACATTCTTGCCGGCGATGCAAAGATGTCAAAGTCCCTTGGCAACGCGCTTGACCCTGCCAAGTTAGCATCTTGGTACGGCACTGAGCAAATCCGTTACTATCTGGCCCGCCAGATGGCTATCACTCATGATGGCACGTTTGACTTGAAAGATTTGGAAGATCGTTTGACCGCTGACCTTGCTAACAGTTTGGGCAACTTGCTTAACCGGATTACCACGCTTGCAGCAAATAATGATTACACGGCCGTTGCCGCCCCTGCTTCCTTGGAGCCTGCGTCAGAAGCGCTTAAACTGCGTACTGCCGAGGGCTACCGCTGCGTGGCTGAAGAGATGGACAAATACTATTTCCATACTGCCTTGGCGGAAGTGTGGAAGCTGATTGCTGCCATCAACGCCTATGTCCATGAGCAGCAACCGTGGAAGCTTGCTAAGAGCAATCGAGCGCTTTTTGAAGAAGTTATTGCGTGCGCCTGCAACGCGCTCTATGTCGTGGGGCTTTTGCTGTGGCCTGTTATGCCTAACAAAATGGAAGAGCTGCTTGCCTGCCTAGGCGTAAACATTGCGTGGGGAAGCGATTACGATGCTCTGCTACGCGCGAATAGTTGGAATCACACCTTCACTTTGACCAAAACAGAGAAAGTACTTTTCATGCGTCCAGAATCACATTTGCACGAACTTGCAGCCCCCCAAGCGGCTGAGCCACCAAAGGCAGCGCCGGCACAAGAAAATAGCAATGAAATTAGCATCGATGATGTTGCCAAGGTCCAGTTGGTGGTTGGTACTATTACCGAATGCACCTCTGTACCAAATTCAGATAAATTGCTTTGCCTCAAGGTAGATGCTGGCGAGTATGGCCAGCGCCAGATCCTTTCTGGCGTTGCCAAGGACCTCAAGCCAGAAGAGCTGGTAGGTCGCCAGGGGGTTTTCATCGCCAACCTCAAACCTCGTAAAATGGCAGGCATGTTGTCAGAGGGTATGATGCTGTATGCCTATGATAAAGATGGCAAAAACAAACTTGCCACGGTTGATGGAGCAGCCAACGGGCAGCGGGTGAAGTAAGAAGAGCGTATTGATTGGCTGGAGATTTTTAAACAACTTTCGTCAGGTTCCCCGCGATGACCACTGGCTTCATTGCGATTATTTCCGTTTTGTAATAAGGCATATCGGGAATAGGGTTCAGGAGAAAGATTTTTTGGTTTAGGATGTGCGCAAAGCCCATTTCTAGGAAGGTGTTGCCACCGATGTAGTTCTGTATGCCGTGCTTATCATAGTTGGCGACCAGAATTGCATCAGCACCTTGCATCATGTTCCAAAATTCTTTGATTGCATCCTGCTCATTTTTCTGGCGGATCTTGATTTCTTCTTTCTCTTCGTCCGTCTTGCCCACAAAGGGAGCGGCCAAATCCGATACGAACGCCTCATGTCCTTGTGCGACCAGGGCGTCACGCAATGCTATCATCTTTTCCGTGTGTTGCATGCTTCCTACAACGCCAATTTTCATTGTTTATTCCTCATGTGACGCAGATGATCCTGCCCTGAAAATCAGAGCCTAGCCTAGCGACTGGACGATGTCAAAATCCATCTTACAACGGTTTTGGCAACTGCTGCAGGAGTAAGCTCATCAACTGATACCACCTGATGCAGCGGCTTTGCCAGGACCTGGCTCTTCAAGTGTTCAGCCCACCCCAAATTGTCGTGGATTAGTGCCTCAGACCAACCACGGCTCTGTAGGCGACTGCTAATGAGTGCGGGGGAAGCCGACAGCAAGCAAAAGTGCGTGGATAAGCTGGCAGGGCAAATAACTTCATTGGGAGCAATGACGCCGCACACAACGGTACTTTTGCCTTGCTGGGCATTGGCTTCAGCCTGTTTTACCCAAGCTGCGGTTCGCTTCTGGCGCCATGCGGCATCGGCATTTGCTGGAACGCCGCCTTCGTCAAAATCATGGACTGCAAAGCGTGCAGCAGACAAGCGCTGCTTGAGCTCTTCAACCAGGGTGCTTTTACCAACGCCGCTGGTTCCGGTAATTAGGTACAAAGCGGCGGTTGCCATCCCTAGGCCTTTCAGAAGCATGTTTTTCATCTTTCAAGCCAGCCACAAAAGCTGATTGCGCTCTACAATAAAACCCTCTTGCATGAGTCCTGCCAGGATTTTAGCCACGCGTGCTGGCTCTTTGGCAAGGATCATGGGAAGAGCATCAGCGGGGATGCCTGGCTGGTCGAGCAGAGCTTGCAGAATCATGCCCCGAATTTGGCGATCCGAGCCTTCAAACTTAGATTGTTTTGCATAATGAGCGCTCAGGCGGCTTACATTCCCGACGGTTTTTTTGAGCATAACCCCATAGTCCATGAGGGCATAATACCACTCTCGAGGGTTGTGCGTGTCTACAGCGGCTGCGACCAGGGGCTCCAACTGAGCATCGGTTACGGCAGCTTCGTTGGGGAAAAAGAAATAAATAAAAACCGTCCGCACGTTGGTTTCGATGAATGTGGTGGGTTGGTTGAACGCGTAGGTAATAATGGAACGCGCAGTCGCCTTGCCGATGCTGGGAAATGTTTCCAATGTCGTAGTTTCAGTTGGCAGCACGCCCCCAAACTCGTCCGTCACGCGCTGTGCTATTTTTTGCAGTGCTAGGGCTCGTCGATTGTATCCCAACCCTTTCCAAAGGCGAATTACCTCTGCTGTTGGGGCCTGTGCCAGGGTTGCAAAGTCAGGCAAAGTCTGGACAAATGCTTCAAACTTGCCAGCAACGCGGTGTGTTTGGGTTTGTTGAAGCATGATCTCTGAAACTGTTACAAAATAGGGGGTAGTGTGGGTGCGCCAGGCAAAGTCACGCTTGTGGTGCCGATAGTAGTGCAGGATAAGCGTGCGAAATGCCTGGATGGCGGCAGTGCTTGCAGGAGCTGCTTGTTGTGCCTGGTGGAATGCTTCCCGGAGGGGTGCGTGTTCATCATTGAAGGCTATATCGAAAATGGTGTTCATGGGGGGCTGATTGTCTTTTTTGCAGTAAAATCAGTCATCAGCTTAGCGGAAAGTCAAAGCTACGCAACTGCGCCAGGGGAGTAGGGGGTTACGGAAAGCTTTTTTTAGCGTACTATAGCTCAAATCTCTTTGAAAGGTTCAAAATCCCATGATTGCCGCTTTAATTGGTTTTGCAGCGATAGCAAATGCCATCGTTGTTAACAAAATGATTCTGCGGGAACTACCGCTCATTTTCTTTGTTGGCCTACGTGCTTTTTTGGCCGGCAGTATTTTATTTTTGTACGCACGACGGGTAACGCATCGTTTTTCCCGAGAGTATCTGCGCGTTGATATAGGCTCGCTGTTAATTGTGGCGGTGCTTACAACCTTGGTGCCGGCATTGCTCAAGGCGTATGCGATGAAGAATATGCTCGTGTCCAAAGCAGCTTTAATTGGGAGCATCGATCCTTTTGTCACTGCACTGGTCGCTTATCTGTGGTTTGATGAACGCCTAACGCGCCGGAAATGGATGGGCGTATTCTTAGTCTTTCTAGGCGTGCTTAGCTCGTGTTTTTATCACTCTGGCATCGAGCAGTCGCTGCATGCATTTTTGTTCTTCTCGCTGCCAGAGCTGGCGGCCTTTGGCTCAGTTGCGCTGGGCAGGCTTGGATGGATGTCGGCGCAGCGCTTGCTCAAGCAGGAGCGCTATTCGCCCATTGAGCTTAATGCTGTGACTATGATAATATCCGGCTTGATAGGGCTGACTGTTGCGGCCTTCCTGGAGGATGGGCACTCTTACCAGGCGCTGACTTCATGGCCGCTCTGGGGTAAAATTGGCTACAGTGTGCTCGTGGGCAACATCTTTGGGTTTACCACTTACGGCTACGCTTTGAAGCGCTATTCGGCAAATTTTGCCACGCTGCTCGGTTTTTCTACGCCGATCTTTGTTACGATTTTTGGCTGGCTCTTGTTGAGCGAGGCTGTGCCAGCAACCATAGCTGTCTCGGGGGTTCTCATCTCTCTGGGTGTGCTTATATTTTACCGCGAAGAATTGCGGGTTTGACGCTTGAAAAGAAATAAGCCCCGAGTAAAAAGGAGATAAACAAGGGGCTTATTTTTGACGGATGCCGTCTTATTCTTTGTGGCTTTCTGCTTTTTTACGCATAAAAGTTGGTGTGTCTAAGTTGTTCATATCAAAAGATTCTTCAACCGGGACAACGCTTTCATGCGCTGGTTTTGCTTTCATCTCCACGGCGGGTGAGGCAGGGGCTGCTTCCGGTACCATGGTCACCACCGGTGGTACGACAGGGGTAACCACAGGTTCAACCACGGCTGGGGTGACAACCGCTGCAGGTTTTGAAAGCAATGCATCCAAGCCTGTGGCAATGATGGTTACGCAAATTTCGTTACCAAGTGTCTTGTCAATCACGGACCCCATGATGATATTTGCCTCGGGGCTGACCATGTCATAAACCATAGAAGCTGCCTCATTAATTTCCTGCAGCTCTAAGTCCTCATTGCCCGTTATGTTGATCAGCACGCCCTTAGCGCCCTTAATGCTAGCGTTTTCTAGGAGGGGAGAGCTAATAGCCCGTAGCGCTGCTTGTTTTGCTCGCTCCGGTCCGGATGCGCGTCCTGTGCCCATGATGGCCATGCCAGTGTCTTTCATAATGGTTCGCACGTCCGCAAAGTCGACGTTGATGTGGCCGGCTCGGGTGATAATGTCTGAAATGCCCTTGATACCTTGTTTGAGAATGTCGTTGGACAGCGCAAAGGCGTTGAGCATTGATATTTTGGGGTCGGAAATTTCAAGCAGCTTCTGGTTGGGCACAACGATGAGGGTGTCCAGAATGTCCTTGATGCTATTAAATGCTTCTTCCGCGTATTTTGCGCGGCGCTTACCCTCAAAGGAAAACGGCTTGGTAACCACACCAACGGTCAAGATGCCCATTTCCTTGGCGGTTTTTGCAATGACCGGCAGAGCGCCTGTGCCCGTGCCGCCACCAAGGCCACCAGTTAAGAAAAGGATGTCGGTTCCTTCTAGCAGCTCTTTAACAGCGTCAATATCTTCTTCTGCTGCGCGTTTGCCTACCTCGGGGTTAGCGCCTGCGCCAAGGCCCTTGGTAATTTTCTTACCCAGCTGAATTTTGTAGCGGGCCGGTGATTGGTTAAGCGCCTGTGCATCGGTGTTAGCAACAATGAAGGTGACTGTTTCCATATCGCCGCTAGCGATCATGCTATTGACTGCATTGCTCCCCGCACCGCCTACGCCAATAACTTTCAGGCTCACGCCTGCGGTATTTAAAAGTTCTTCTTCCAGTGTTATTTCTATCATGGTTCTTCCTCGGCTATGTACAGCGTTACTGTGTAAAAGCGTGTCCCTAAGCTTTTAAAACAAATCGTATATCCACGACTTCATGCGACTCATGACGCGGGTGAACAAGGCGCTGTCTTGCGCGGTAATTTCACCCATAGAGCGTTCTCCAGAAGCGTCAACCAAGAGCCCATAGGCTGTTGCGTAGATGGGGCTTTTTAGGATGTCAGGGATGTGGTAGGAGCGATTGTTTGCAGGGGCTTCGGGTAATCCTACACGCACTGGCATATCTAGTTTTTCGCTAGCAAGTTCTGCCATTCCGGCAAGCAGGGAGCCGCCACCAGTCAGCACAAGGCCACACGGCATAAGCGCGCGCAGCCTGAACTGGTTAATTTCTTCAAGGAAGAGTTCCAAAACCTCTTCGGCGCGGAAGTTAAGTATTTCTACCATGTTGCGTAGGGGGACATTTTTCATGCCGCCTTCGTACCCCATATCAACATCAATGCTCATGGGATGTTGGTCGTCTATGAAAACGGAGCCAAATTTCTTTTTCAGCTCCTCAGCTTTGGCGAAAGGGATGCCTAAGCCTACGGCAATGTCATTAGTGAAATGATTGCCAGCGATTGCTAGAACTTTTGAATGACGAATGCGGCCGTCTTTATAAATGGCAAAATCGCATGTGCCGCCGCCTATATCCAAAATCCCTACACCCATTTCTTGCTCAGAAGGCGTGAGTACTGCAGCGGCAGATGCAAGCTGCTCAAGCACAATGTCAGACACAGCTACGCCAGCAAGTTCGCATGATTTGATAATGTTTTGAGCCGATGCCACCGCTCCTGTGATGATGTGGACCTGTGCCTCAAGCCGCACGCCATACATTCCTAGTGAATCAAAAACAAATTCTTGGCCGTCGACGCGGAAGTACTGTGGTAACACGTGCAGGATATACTGATCTTTTGGCAGGGGTATTGCCTTGGCAGCTTCAATAACGCGGTCAATGTCCTGCTGTGTGACCTCGCGGCTTTTAATGGCCACTACGCCCGTGGAGTTGAACGATTGAATGTGCCCTCCTGAGATGCCAACGCATGCGGACTCAACGCTGATGCCAGCCATAGCTTCTGCTTCTTTAACGGCAACTTTTATCGATTCTACCGTTTGGCCGATGTTTACAATGACCCCTTTGCGTAAGCCGTAGGACGGGTGCTGGCCGATGCCCACCACTTCGGTGTGTCCATCGGCATTGATGGTCGCTATGATGACCACAATTTTGGTAGTACCGATGTCGATAGCAGTAACGGTTCTACCAATGACCTTTTTAGCCATGACCCCTCCCCCTCTTCACAGGATGATTGTACCTAACGATAATCTGATCTTTCAGGCGAATATCGAACGTCAGTGGGCAGTGTTTTGCTTGTAGGACATTTTTAGTGATCATCCCGCGTGCACATAGGTCTTGGAATATGTCTGGAAGAGCTGCGAGGTGTTTGGTGCCATGCAGATTGGCCGCCGTTGCTATAACGCTGGCATGGCAGGGGGATAACTTTGGGGTAAGTACGATTTGCCAAGGAGCATGGTAATGAATACTGAATTGCTGCCAGATTTCTGGTTGCAGATGTTGGACGAATTCGTATAAGCATGGGGG
>Ga0214923_10004825_pt1 | contig 16017 bp, 11 predicted proteins | sample LL1510_MetaG_FD_177993 | JGI IMG/M metagenome (GOLD analysis project Ga0214923, IMG submission 177993) | Freshwater microbial communities from Lake Lanier, Atlanta, Georgia, United States - LL-1510 | ecosystem: Environmental > Aquatic > Freshwater > Lake | place: USA: Georgia | collected...
CGACCTGTTTTGGATATAACCATGGAATATAAATTTCTGTGCTTGTTGCTAAAATTGTGCTGTATATTAAAGGGGGTGGTGGATTTTTCAGATATGTATCTATCCAAGAACAACACTCTCCTGAACCACCGCCTGAGCCACCAAACCAGAATGTATATGTTTCTCCAATAAAAATTGCGTCAGATGTATTGTCTAAATTTGTTACAGCAATTGACAAATCTGTTCTTGACCCTGTTGTACTATTGTCACTTATTGAAGTTATAGTATAAATATGTATAATACTGCTATTCACACTGGTTAAATATAATGTTGAACCTGCGCTAATAGTTTTAAATACAAGATTTTTTGTTGTATTTGTTGCATCAGTGGAATTAATTGTAAATTGTGTAATGTTTATAAAATCACATGTATCCACATTAAAATAAAGGGGCGGTGAACCATTAATATTATCTATACTTGTGTCAAGTAGTATATAGGAAAGGGTTTTCTTGTACGTTGATGTTCCTCTTGGTCCGGTTGGACCGTGGCAACCCCTTGGGCCAATCGGACCAGTTGGACCATATGGTCCTGTTTTACCAATAAATCCCCGTGGTCCTAAATTTCCTGCTGGACCAGTTTTACCTGTATAGCCAATAGGACCCGGAGGACCTGCTGGACCTGTGGCACCAGTATTTGACGCTTTGCCAGACTCACCTTTTTCTCCAGTTGGACCCTGCGGACCGGTTTGACCAGTTGCGCCTGTATTTGTTGCCCTGCCATCTATACCTTGGGGGCCGATTGGACCTTGTGAGCCTGTTGGACCCTGAATACCATCTACACCACGAATACCACGCAAACCTGCTGGACCGGTTGCCCCAGTTGCGCCCGTATTTGTTGCTTGACCCGCTATACCTGTACATCCGATTGGACCGGCTGGACCAGTATAGCCTGTTAATCCTGTTGGCCCTATGCATCCTCTTGGCCCTACAGGGCCATGATCACCAATTCGGCCTTGTTGTCCCTGAGGTCCCTGTGGCCCTTGTGGCCCTTGTGGCCCCGTTGCGCCCGTATTTGTGGCATTTCCAGAATCACCTTTTTGACCTGTATAACCATAAGGACCGGTTGGACCAGTGGCACCCGTATTTGTAGCAGTACCGTCAATACCTTGAGGACCAATGGGACCCTGTTGCCCCATAGGGCCTTGAATACCATCTACACCACGAATACCACGTAAACCTGCTGGTCCCGTTGGTCCAGTAGAACCTGTATTTGTTGATGTACCAGGACAACCTGGTTGTCCTGATGCGCCAGTTGGACCAGTATAGCACTGGGTATTTCTGACTGGTGTACCCAAATGAGTACTTCTGTTCATTATTGGTTGTAAATATTTAAATATATGAAGTTAAGCGCTATTATATTATTTTATAATAATTCATTTCTGTTTGGCTTATTATAAAATATGCTAATATATCGAATAATCTGTATTAATCTTGAAAACATCGGGAATAAACTACCAATACATAGTTATGGTGACATGTGGATTTGATACAGGATATCCTGCTGTTTCGTCAATATCCTGTGGCTGTATGTTAAAAATGTCCATAGAAGTTTTATACAATATAAGCCTGTTATTTGTAGGCTCAAACGCTATTTTGAACTGAGCAGCAGGTGGTGTTATAAGAGTTTGTACAAAACCTTCATTGCCAGGTGGATAATCGGGAAAATTGGCCAATGATTCCCAACTATTAACCGTAACATATCTGGGTAATCCGACGCCACAGTTAAACCCAGTTAGCCATATAGCGGCACCCGAAACATCACTTGAAATACTGCCTGGATAAGATACATAATCACTGAAATTTACGGTTACGCCAGAGGGGTCTGGATTTAGGTTATATTGTGGGGGTGGTGTGCCTGTGCCTGTTCCTGTTCCTGTTCCTGGTCCTGTTCCTGTGCCACCTGTAGCACCTGTTGCGCCAGTAGCGCCTGTTAGACCAGTAGCACCTGTCGCACCAGTAGCACCAGTAGCACCTGTCGCACCAGTAGCGCCAGTAGCGCCAGTAGCACCAGTAGCGCCAGTAGCACCAGTAGCACCTGTTGCACCTGTTCTTGTCCCTGATCCCGTTCCTGATCCTGTTCCTGATCCTGTTCCTGATCCTGTTCTTGTTCCTGATCCCGTTCCTGATCCCGTTCCTGATCCTGTTCCTGTTCTTGTCCCTGATCCCGTTCCTGATCCCGTTCCTGATCCCGTTCCTGTTCTTGTTCCTGAACCTGTTCCTGAACCAGTGCCTGTTCCTGATCCCGTTCCCGATCCCGTACCAGTTAGTTGATTTTGAAGTGTTAAATATTTAATATTAAGGGTTATACCCCATGTCAAACTTATTTGGCCAGAAATTCCCCCAGATGAGGGAGGACCGGCTATATTAAAATAAATATTGTAAATATTATTTATTACAAACTTTGAAGAAGGGCCACTTAAAAACCTAACATCAATTTGCCATTGGCATGGTGTCTGTTCAAAAAATACTTTATTTTCAATCAAATAAATTGTTGTTTGGTTTGTAGCAGGGTCCAATAAATGTATGTGACTTCCCACAGGCATATATTTAAAATATGATGTGACCTCTGAATTGTTTACATCGGTATTTGAAAAATTAAATGTGGTTACCAAACGCTTATAAAGTGTATCATTTGAGTCTGTCTGTGCGCACATATTGCCGGTATTTAGATCTACACTTCCCACAAACATATAATTAAAACTATATTGTTGAGGTCCAGTTGGACCTGTTGCACCTGTGTTTGTTGCAGAACCAGAGAATCCTTGTTCTCCTGTAGGTCCTGGTGGGCCGGTTGCTCCTGTATTTGTTGCCATACCAGGTCGCCCTGTAAATCCTCTTTGTCCTGTGGGTCCCGATGGACCGGTGGTTCCTGCTGTTCCTCCTATAGGTTCATTGTCTATAAAAAGTTGTTTAACACCCGCTGTATTTCTCATTGTGACTACACCAATCCCACTTATATCATTTAGCGTAAGGGGATTATTGCTAAAAACTAGCGTATTAAGATATACTTTTGATGTATTAAGTTGGCTGTCATCTATGTATGTACCAGTTATAAGGGGACCCGATAATAATTCCACCGTTGCTTTATTTGTGGGCTGGGCAACATACGATACTATACGTGCTTCATTTGCTCCGTCATTTAACGCCAAATAACCACCTCCTAGTGGTTTGGAATACATATTTACAGAATTTCCTATGCCACTAATATTTCTAATTGTCAAATCATTTGCCAAAATATTATTAGTTGTTAGCGTTGATGCAAATACTGCTACATTGCCACTTGGGTCATTCATCAAAATCGTATTTGTTGAATTTGTTGCATATCTGAATTGTAATATGCCCTGATCGGCCGGGTTTGGTAACATTTCATAACCAAGGGTAGTCGTGGAATACTGGAATGCTATATCCGCTGGATTCCCACTTGTATCAAATGATATCTGCGTTCTATTTGAATTTATTCCACCGCTTAATACGTTACTTGTAAAATTTATATAGCGCAAATTTGTCGCCATCTTTTAAAATAGAATTATTTTTAATTGTAAAATAACACGAATATACCGTTAATCGGCAAATAAAACAACTGCGTTCCCATCTTTTATTTCAAGAATATTCCATGCCTCTCCAAATACAGATAAATGTGCTTTTTTGCTATTTGTCCGGGGGTCGGTTGGCGTTGGAGCAAGTTCGGCATATAATACTGCGTTACTATTGGCACGGGTCATGTTAAATGTTCCTAAAGGGCGTTGGCTTGAATCCTTACCGAATGTAAGTGAATATACTTTTAGTGGTCTGTTATTTATATTTGGTCGACGTTCGTTTTTATAATAATTCGCTACACTATTCCATACAGAAACTGGAAATGTATTTAGCCTATCTATTGTTCCTGAATTAAGTCGTATTGTATTTAAAAAGTCGTTTCCTGAAATATCGGCAATGTTGTATTGTTGTCCTGCTTGAATTGAAGCATCGCTTTGAACAAAAACTGTTAATCTAGATACGGCTCCTACAAAATCCAGTGGGTATGATATTGTTACTGTATTATTTGATGTCTGTGGCCATTTATTATTTTCTATGGTAAATTTTCCCAATTGCGTTTGTATAAATGGTAGCGAAAGAGTGGTTTTTTTAAGCAATTCTTGGGCATCCCTTGGCAAATAGATTTGTGTGGTTTCCAAAGTTATTATTGGCGATTTCATTTCATATTTGTTGATAGTTGTGAAAGTTTGTGTTTGCTGTTGCTGTTGCTGTTGAAATTCCTTTGACCATGGATTAGGGTTTAAACGACCGTCAGATGCCTCAATCAGTTCTTCCAGTTTTCGCAAATAAACCCGTATGCGAAATCTGGATTGTTTGAGCGCAGTAAGTGGAAATCCCTGATCATCTTTTGCTTGATTTCCCACCATTGGTATAGGAATGTATAAACGGGGTGGGGTAGCGGCATGACATATGAAGTTGGTATTTGTTCTATTTGCCATTTTTGCATAGACGGGCGCATTTCTTGTCATGGCTGTTCGTAATTGTAACCAATGGCCCCAATATTCGTGTACTAATATTTGGTCCATAAAAATTTGGACTTTTTCTATCATAAGAATACCAATGTGCCTACAATATCCGTATTGAATACCACTCAAATCGGTTGTAATAGAAGTAAGATTGTTTTCGGCTTGTGATACAGGAAGCCAAGTGGGCAGGTCTATTAAAAGTGTGGGATTTCGCATAATATCGCCTACAGGCTCTATTTCAAATTCTGTCCAATGGCCCCATTCTGGATTATTTCGTGGTTGGGTGTATCGTATTTCCTGTGTAAAAGCCCCACATCGTTTATATACACTATGTATAAAACTGATTTTTGGGTTATTTGTGAAAAAAGTGTCTTTTTTTCCTCGGGCTACAAGGTCTAAAAGACCCCCTCCTGTTGGCATCCTATTCTTGTGTAGTAGTTTTCGTTTATGCCTTATCGTATCAAGTAATCTGCTGTTATTTACCTGTTTTGTTTTTATAAATTTTATATATTATTACTGAAATATAATATATAAATTTTAGTAAAATATTATTAGTTGGAAAACGACTCAGATTACCCTTATAGTTTTATTGTTTAGTAATCTGTTGCTCATGTTTATTTTTCACAAAATCGGGATGACATTTATGTTTAAATACTGTAGTGACTTCACTAATTAAAAAAGCAATACTTGTTCCTAAAAATACAAATATGGCATAGTAGACTTCTGGAACAGAATCACGCATAAAAAATTTTGCCCTATTTAGTGTATAACCTATACATAAGTTTAGGGCCACTAATTTTGTGAAAGTTGATACATTCATATTGGGGAATTTTTGTGTATAAATGAAATATCCTATCATAACAAACAAAGCACCCACATTTGTTCTAATAAGTCCGGTCTCATATGACTCAAATTTAAGACGAAATATAAGAAAGGTGATACATGTTAAGAACGCAGCACCAATTAATCCCTTCATTGCATCCCATTTGCGTTTTTTAGTTTCGGGAGGAAATTTTTTAACATTTTCTATATAATGTGGCTTTGGCCACAAAATAAGTAACATGATTATATAAGACCCTAGAAACAGCGGTAAATATTGCATTGGTTGATGATTTCCAAGAATACTGTAGGCCAATACGGTTGATATTATTGGAAAGGACCGTTGGATCATTAGATTGGTTTCTACGGGAAGTTCTTTGATTCCATTTTGTGTTAAATAAATTGTACCAAAACTAATTGAACCTAAAAACAGATATTTAAAAATATTTTCAAATGATATTTCTGTTACAGATGCTATGTCTTTTTTCTCTGCTGATACCAGCGCTATTCCCAAAAAAACAAGGATGCGAATTAATACGTTATTTTCTACACCGGCCCCAACCATTTTATTTAGGGCCGGATATAGACCGGAAAAAGTTTCCATAATAATCATGAGCATGTCAAAAATTGGCGATGGTAGTTCCATCTTATTTGCTTTATTATAACGTGTGAAATTTATTTAGAACAGCAAAAACTGTTTTGTTCTATTGGTTCTTATACTTACAAGGGTAAAGGGTAATCTGAATTGTGTTCCTAAGTAATAAAAATTTACTGTATTGTGTTTTAATTTAGATATAAATTAATACTATAAATATAGATGAGTGAAATATATTTCAAAAAAGGTACAGAAGTCCAACCGGTAAGTGTACCTTACCCGGATTATAAGGAACCTGCTATACATATAAAACCTATTTTTATTACTGCTCCCGCTATAACTGATAATCGTATTTTTTCCAACGGGCTTTACCAGAATATATTTTTATTTTATCGTTTTTTTGAAATTGCTGGTTATAAACCTTATCTGCTAATTGGCGACGTAAATAGTTTGGGAGAGGGTTACACAATTATAAAACAGAGTCGCCTTATTGATTATTCGACCTGGTTGGCAAATCCATTTGATATATTTGCGTACATTGAAATGGGTTATATGTGTAATGAAGTTATTATAGGCTCATTTAAGTTAAAAGGGGCAAAGATTTTCAAATTAAATTTGGGAAACAGTTTAAATGCCGATATTGAAAAAACCCTGTTTCATAAACAAAGCGACGATTATCATTATTATAATAGCAAAATACCACATACTGTTTTAGTTTCTCCCCATCACGATATTCAACAAGAATTTGTTTCGGTTATTAATAATAGTTATCCCAATGTTAAAATAGCGCCATATATTTGGGAACCTGTATTAATACATGACCTTTGCGATACATTTGTATGGAGGGAAGGTGGTCACATTTCTTTCACAATTATGGAACCCAATTTAAGTTTTCTTAAATGTTCGTTAGTTCCGATTATGATATGCGAAGCCTATTATCGTCGCAATTCCGACTCTGTTGATGGTGCTGTTGTTATTAATGGTAAAACCTTGACCCAATCGGTCTATTTTAACGAAACAATACTTCCTAATTTGGATTTACAAGGGAAAAGCAAACTACATTTATTGAATAGATGTGATATTAAAACAGTTAGTAAAACATTCAAATATAACATTATTGTTCTTAATGCTGTTAATAACGACTATAATTATATGTTTTTTGAATTTTTATACATGGGATTTCCAGTTGTACATAATTATTCTAAATTGCGAAATTATGGATACTATTACAAAGACAATGATATTTTAGGAGCAGTTACTCTTATTGATACAATTGTTAAAACCCATGGCTCCAATTTAGAGGCATATAAAGCCAAAAACAGACAACTTATATGGAATTTTTCAATATACAATCCCGACAATGTGAAAGGTTGGCAAAATATACTATCAGCAGTATAATAGAGATTTAATGGATAGTCTAAAAAAAGGTACAGATGTACAGCCTATATGTGTCCCGTATCCAAATAATACCAATGGTGTAGTTAAACCAATTTTATTATGTACATCACGAATCACAGAAGACCGATTTTGGGCAAATGGCATTGTTCAAAATATTATGTTTTTGTATAAAATTTTTGAAATAGGTGGGTATTACCCTTATATTTTTATGAGTGAAAAACCACAAACCCAATCCGATTTTCTAAAACAGTTTAGAATAATAGATAGAAACGATTGGAATAAGAATCCCTTCATACTTCACGCATATATAGAGATTAGTTTGTCATTTGTTGCCGGTTCACGAAAAGCATTAAAAGCCTCAGGAGCACACATATACAAATTGTGCCTTGGAAATATGGTTAGCATGGACATTGAACACAGTATTTATTACAATGACCGTGATTTCCCACATCATGTGATTGGTGGCACTGATACGGTGTTATTTCTACCCCATCACGATTTTCAACAAGAATATGTAAGTGCCATTAACAATATTTTCCCCGTGGCTAAAATAACACCTTATTTATGGGAACCGTTGTTAATACACGATTTATACGATAGTTTTCAATGGAATACAAAGGGGCCGTATTCTTTTACAATTATGGAACCAAATATTAGTTTCTTGAAATGCTCTTTGGTGCCACTTATGTTATGTGACTCTTATTACAGAGAAACTCCAGGTTTAGTGGATGGTGTAGTCGTAGTAAATGGGGAAATACTGAATAAATCTGTGTATTTTAAAGAGTCAATATTACAAAATCTGGACCTACATAAGTCTAAAAAACTACATTTATTACAGAGATTTGAGGTTAGAAAAATAGCACAGACTTTTAAGCATAATATTGTTGTTATGCACGGTGTGAATAATGATTATAATAATCTTTTCTTTGAATTTTTATACTTGGGGTTTCCCGTGGTACACAATTATGAAAAATTACGGAATTTTGGATACTATTATAAAGATAACGATATAAAAATGGGGGCAAAACTTATTGATACTGTGATTAAAACACATGGTGCTAATCTGGAAGCATATAAGGGAAAAAATAGAGAGTTTTTCAGAAATTTCTCCATTTATAATCCTGATAATATCAAAATTTGGCAATCTATTCTTGGGTAAATATAATATTATTTATATTATATAGAATGATAAAGAGGGGTATAGAAGTACAGCCTATAATAAAGGGTTGCCCGGAACAGGGCTACATAAAAAGGAACGTATTATTGGCTACTATAAATATATCAGATAACGACATATGGACGTGTGGTCTTTTTCAAAATGTATTATACCTTTATAAATTATTAGAAATTGCTGGTTTCATTCCTTATTTTTTTGTTAATACTAACGACAAAAACAATGAAATTATGAAAGAGTATAGAGTCATAGATCATTCGGACTGGAATTCCAATCCATTTTGGCTCTGTGCTTTTATTGAAGTGGGTATGCTTACTACACCCTATACAAGGGGTATAATGAAAACTTCAGGGGCAAAAATATTCAGATTATGCCTTGGTAATAATTTAAATATTGATACTGAAACAGTATTGTTTAGCAAACATGCCGATTTCTATTCATACAACGGTCCAAATCTAGATACAGTGCTTGTTTCGCCACATTATGATTTACATCAAGAATATATTGCTGTAATAGAGCATATATATCCGTCTGTAAAAATAGCCCCTTATGTTTGGGAACCACTATTGTTAAAAGAACTGTGCGACACTCATAAATGGAATTCAACTGGTCCTTATTCGGTTACTATAATGGAACCAAATGTTAGTTTTCAGAAATGTTCATTAATTCCAATAATGATATGTGAATCATATTATCGTAGTAATCCACAACGCATTGATGGTATAATTGTTATAGGTGGCCATAAATTACGAAGTTCTTCCTATTTTAATAATACTATCTTACAAAATTTAGATTTAAATAGCAAAGGAAAACTTCATTTTATAGCAAGATATAATAATAAAATATTGAGTCAGCGATTTAATTTTAATATTATTATGTTACACCATGTTAATAATGAATACAATTATGTATTTTTAGAATATCTGTATATGGGGTTTCCTGTTATACACAACTATGCCAATTTTAAAGATTTTGGTTATTATTATGAAGGCGACGATATTAATAGTGGCAAAATAATGTTGGAAACGGTTATTAAAACACATGCTGAAAACATGGAAACATATAAGGCAAAATGTAAGCAATTAATTTGGAATTTTTCTATCAATAATCCTGTAAATATCAAGGGGTGGCAGGACATTTTACATGGGTAATCTGGGTTCGTTACGAAATTTATGTATTTTTTTGTAATAATACATACATTTGTTAATTTTTTTATGTGTCTAAATAAAGACAATGAAGATACAAGATTTAAAAGTTGTCTATATTTGCCCCGACCACAATGAAAAATATCATAGTCGAAAATTACACATGGATAAACTATTGGGGGATTTGGGATTTAAAGATATTATTCATTTCAAATCTGGAAATGAAAAATATCCCAAATGCCTTTCTTTAGCGACCATTGATATTCTTACAAAATATATGGATGAGCCTGTATTAGTTTTGGAAGATGATATAGAATCTACTGGAGAATATGATTTTGATTTTGTACCCGAAGCAGATGCTATTTATTTTGGTCTGTCTATTGCTGCCGGTCACGATACATTAAATACAAATGTGTTTTACAGTAAATTTGACCCATACTCTTTTACGCAAGTAAGAATTCAAAATATGTTGTCGGCTCATGCCGTTTTATATATTTCTAAGACTTATAAACAGGCCGTGATAGATGTTTTACAAGCAAATTTGGGGATTTTAACAAATGATGTTGCCATGTCACGCATCCAAAAAAAATTTTTGGTATTGGGAAATATGAGACCATCTTTTTACCAATCTAATAAATTTAATGCTACGGGTCCAGGTATATGGGACGTGGAAGTTACTACACGCATACGCATTGATTACGAACCTAAATTACGATTACATGGAAATTAATTTGTTGCGAATTTATGGTTTGTAAAAATAGTATTTCTAAATTAGACATGGGAAAAAAAAATAAGATTTTAGACCCGGTATCTAAAAAGAAAATTTTTATATCAACTATACCAATTACAGATAATAGGATTTGGCAAAATGGGCTTTTTCAAAATATCTTCTTTTTGTATAAATTATTTGAAAAAGCCGGTTATTATCCCTATTTACTATTTGGCTGTGAAAAACCAGAAAAAGATTGTACGGAATTAGAAAATTTTAGAACTATTAGTGTGGGCGAATACCAAAAATCCCCCTTTCCGTTATATGTATATATTGAAATTAGTCTGTCTTTTAATGAAGAGGCAAGGGATTTTTTTAAAAAACATGGGGCTAAAATACTTAAATTACATTTGGGAAATAATTTGAATTTTGATATTGAAAACACTGTATTTATTAATGAGGCAAATACACATAATATTTGTAATGTTCCTGGTAAACTTGATGTTGCTCTTTTATCGCCACATTATGATTTTCATAAAGAATACGTTGGGGCTGTACATTGGGTTTATCCCAATCAAAAAATAGCGCCTTATGTATGGGATTCATCTTTAATAAAGGATTTGGAAAATACACATGTGTGGAAGCAGAATGGACCATATGCTATAACAATCATGGAACCAAATATTAGTTTCCAAAAATGCTCATTAATTCCAATTATGATTTGTGAAATGTTTTATCGTAGTAACCCCGGTATGTTTGAGGGGGCTGTTGTTGTAAATGGTTATAATATGAGCAAATTCCAATATTTTAATGAAACTATTTTAGCCAATTTGGACATACAACGAAGTGGAAAGATACATCTTTTAAAAAGATGTGCCATGCGACAACTGTGTACGTCATTAAAACATAATATTTTAGTATTACATGCCGTCAATAACGATTACAATTATGTTTTTCTAGAACATTTATTCATGGGATTTCCCGTATTACACAATTATGAATCGCTGAAAGAATATGGTTATTATTATGAAGGTGACGATATTATGGCAGGTAAAAAATTACTGGAAACGGTTATAAAAATTCATGGGGCTAATATGAAAAAATATAAAGAGCGAAATTTGCCTCTTTTACAAAAATTCTCCATTGAAAATCCCGAAAATATTTTTGGTTGGAAGAAAATATTGGATACAGAATATAATAGAGTATAATAGATATGATTTCTCTTATTAAAAAAGGTATAGAGGTACAGCCTGTTATTGCACCTTATAAAAATAGTGCTAAGGAAGGGCGAACTGCTATTTTAATAACCACTGAACCCATTGATTTTCAAAATATATGGGGATGTGGGCTTTTCCAAAATGTACTGTTTTTATACAGATTATATGAAGTTGCTGGATATATCCCCTATTTATTCATGGGGGCTAAACCTGCTGTTGAATCGGATTTTTCTAAGAAATTTAGGACTTTGGATGTAAAAGAATGGAATGCCAAACCCTTTCCTATTTATGCTTTTATTGAAATGGGAGTATCATGTAGTCCGCAGATGCGAAGTATATTTAGACAGTGTGGAGCAAAAATATTCAAATTAAAACTTGGGAATGATTTAAATGGCGCAACTGAAAATTCTATATTTAAAAAACGGGTTGGCGATGCGATTGGATACGATGCCGGTAATGTGGATACAATGTTGATATCTCCGCATTATGATTTACAACAGGAATACGTGTCGGTCATTAATAAAAACTATCCGTCTGTTAAGATAGCGCCATATGTGTGGGAACCAACGTTGATACATGAAATGGCGGACATACATGTGTGGTCTAAAACTGGACCCTATTCATTTACAATTATGGAGCCAAATATAAGTTTTCAGAAATGCTCCTTTGTTCCCATTATGATTTGTGAAGCATTGTATAGGCAAAATCCTGAACTTGTGGATGGGGTTGCTATTATTAATGGCGACGTTTTGAAAAAGTCGGTTTTTTGTAATGAGAGTATTTTTCCAAATTTGGATCTCTATAATAAAAATAAGATACATCTATTGCCAAGAAATACTGTGAAAGCAGTTGCTAAAACTCTAAATCGCAATATTGTGATTTTTCATACGGTGAATAACGAATACAATTATATGTTTTTGGAATATTTATATATGGGATTTCCCGTTGTTCATAATTATAAAAGGTTAAAAGACTATGGTTATTATTATGAAGGAAATGGGATTTTGGAGGGTGCTAAAATGGTTGAAATCCTTATTAGAACGCACGGGTCAAATCTTGAATTATATAAGGCAAAATGTAGGCAATTGATTTGGAATTTCTCCATTTATAATCCTGAAAATATTACAGGGTGGAAAAATATTTTGGATTGTGAATATAATCCACCAATTGCTAAAAGTTTGCAAACACTAATGGATAGTGAAATGAAAATTAGTTCAAAAAATAGTGTTGAATTGGCAGATGGTTGCAAAAAGAAGATTGCGTTTTGTTTCCTTATATACGATATTATAAATCACGAAGAACTGTGGCACACCTTTTTTAAAAATGTGGATCGTGGCAAATACAATATTTATATTCATTATAAAACTGATAAACAACTCAAATATTTTGAAAAATATAAATTGCGGAAATGTATTGATACCAAATACGAAGATTATACAATTCCAATGGCTTATAACTTGCTTTTTAGAGAGGCATTTGAAACAGATGTGGCAAACTATAAATTTATTATAGTAAGCGGTTCGTGTATTCCATTAAAGTCATTTGACCATGTATATGATAAATTGACTGAAAATAATTATGGATACTTTAATCATTGTCCCCAAGAGCAGTGTTTCCCTATTTGTAATCCTTTGTTGAAATTTGTTGAACGAAAATATGTCACTAAAATTCATAATTGGTTTATTTTGAATCGTAAATTAGTTAAAGAATTATGTTTTGAAAGGGATTGTTTACTGCCCATACTATATAAAGATGTCTATGCTCCTGCCGAATTTTATTATTACACATTTATAAAACTACTGGAATTAGAAAATGAAGTTATTACCACAATTAATTTAAGCAACGATGCAACCACCTTTGTGAATTGGTGTGGTATGGACTATAAATATCCGACGACTGAGAAATTAAAAAATTATAAATCGATACATGAAGATGAATTAATTTATTTGGTCAATAGCAAATGTTTATTTGGACGTAAATTTAATAAAGAGTGTGGCGTATCCTTAAATAATTCAAAATATTTACGGGCTATTTCTTCTAATTAAAAACTGCTTCTTATATAAGATGCGGATACAGGATTTTAAAGTTATTTACATTTGCCCCGACCACAATGAAAAATATCATTTACGAAAATTACACATGGACAAATTATTACACGATTTAGGTTTCACTGATGTGGTTCATTATAAATCTGGTAATGAGCAATATCCCGTTTGTCTATCGTTGGCAACAATAGATATATTGAAAACTTATATGGATGTCCCTTTTATATTATTGGAGGATGATATTGAATGTACTGGAAATATGGATCTTGATTTTGTAGAAGAGGCCGACGCAATATATTTGGGGTTATCTAAATGTGCCAGTCATCCCAGTGAATATAAAAATATATATCCTTCGCAGCTGGTCCCATATTCGGCAAATCAGGTAAAAGTACAGAATATGTTGGCGACCCATGCTATTTTATATATTTCTAAAAGGTATAAACAGGCCGTAATTGATGTATTGGAAGAGAATAAATATAAAGCGGTGAATGATATTGTTATATCACGAATTCAAAATAATTTTTTGGTATTGGCAAACATGAAGCCGGTGTTTTATCAGTCTAATAAATTTAATTCTGTTGAACAGTTTGACGTGGAAAGGGTAACAAATATAGAAGTAAGTTATGGAATACAATTTACACACAAATCGCCTATTACAAAATAAGGAATAGGATATGGTTGATTTTATCTTTATTATATAAAGTAAAATCTATGCGCATACAAGATTTTAAAGTCATTTATATTTGCCCGGATCATAATGAAAAATATCATGCCCGAAAATTACACATGGATCAAAGACTAAAAGAATTGGGATTCAAAGATATTGTCCATTATAAATCTGGAAATGAAAAGTATCCGATCTGTTTAACAAAGGCAACTGTTGATATACTTACTAAGTATATAGATGAACCATTTTTATTGTTAGAAGATGATTTGGAATTTACTGACAGTTTTGAATTTGATATGAAAGAGGGTGTAGATGCTATTTATTTTGGCCTATGCCATTTGAAATACGATTTTGATAAAAAAACGCACATTTACCCATCTATTGTAGAACATTATTCGCTTACTCAAGTGCGGGTATTAAACATGTTATGCGCTCATGCCATTTTTTACATTTCACGGGCCTATAAACAGGCAATCATTGATACTTTACAGGCAGATTTAATTACGGCACATGATATTTCCATTTGTATTTTACAGCCAAAATTTATGATTTTAGCAAACATGAGACCTTTATGTTATCAATCTGGTAAATTCAATCCATGTAAACCACATGAATTTGATATTGAAAAAATGACCAAATTTCAATTTAAAGATATATATTCTAGGTATGTCTTGGATTGACATCTAAAGATTAAATAAATACACATATTAGAATGAATATAGGTGTAACTGCAGTTTTTAAGGGTTCCGCATTTAATGGAAGTTTGCCACAAGTTGCCGTGTTTATGGCACGGGCTTTACAGTCATGTGGTCACAAGGTTGAGTACCTGGTTCAAAATGATTCTGATTTGTGGTTTACTGACTGTTCCGGTGTCAAGAACATGGAGACAGTAAAGGTGGATGATAAAGTTGAGAAGTATGATTTAATTATTGAAGTGTGTTGGTATTTGGCCGTGGATATTAGGAAGCAGAAAAGTTTGAAAACAGTGATGTTTTATCACGATCCTCCCGTATTTGACGATATGGAAAATTCCATATACAATACGGAGGCAAAAAGTCGGTTTTTTACAAATCTGGATGCCTTGTGGACATGGGCGCATTTTAAGCCAAGCGATGTTAATTATTTAGAACTATTGAGTAAGTTGCCTGTTTATACATGCCCTTATATATGGGAGCCTGTGTTTTTAGGGGATGCTGTTACCAAGTTTGACACCGATTCAAAGCCTGGTGTGTTAATTTGTGAAAATAATCGCACAAATAGTTCCAGTTGTATTGTTCCAATGGCAATTTTAAGTGAAATTAGGAATAAAGATGCTAATATTAATTTTACAATTACTAATTCGGCACACTTACTTTTACAACCTTATTTTTATAAAAATATTGCGGTAAATATTAATTTGGGCAAAGATTTTGGTCGTAATTTTGTAGAGCGTGTTCCTATTGTAGATGAGAAGTTTTTAACTAAAAAATACTGTGTTTTGTCTCATCAGCGATGGCTACCTTTGAAATATGTTTTATTGGATGCGCTGTGGCTTGGATTTCCAATTATACACAATTGTAAATTGCTTAGTTCCATGAAGGGTGGTGAAAATTATTATGAATATAACGCAGTTGGACAAGCATTACAAAAGTGGGAGTCTGTTTTAAATATGGATTGGTCGGCACGGGCTAACGATTTACAGGAAATACGTGATGGTTTAATGAAATGT